>Ga0310694_10007760_pt1 | contig 10042 bp, 8 predicted proteins | sample 174DNAGHGhighgp2_FD_203884 | JGI IMG/M metagenome (GOLD analysis project Ga0310694, IMG submission 203884) | Sheep rumen microbial communities from Palmerston North, Manawatu-Wanganui, New Zealand - 1742 DNA GHGhigh gp2 (v2) (version 2) | ecosystem: Host-associated > Mammals > Digestive system >...
AACGATGAAGGTGTTCGGGCAGGAAGCAACGGTGGAACCGTTGTAGGAAACGTCCGGAACGCCGGCCTTCTCACAAGCGGTAGGAGCACCCATGGAGTCTGCATGCTGGCTGATCAGAACACAACCGGAATTCATCAGCTTCTCAGCTGCTTCCTTCTCGGCAGTCTCATCATACCAGGAACCGGTAAACTGTACCTTCATGGTAACGCTCGGGCAAACGGACTTAGCGCCGAGATAGAAAGAGGTGTAACCGGAAATAACTTCCGCGTAGGTGTAAGCGCCTACATAACCCATAACGGCCTTGTCAGCGGTAATCTTGCCGGATTCGATCATTTCATTCAGTTTAAGACCTGCGGCAACGCCTGCTGCGTAACGGCCTTCGTAAATGCTGGCAAATGCGTTGTGATAGTTGGCAAGACCCTCGGTATGAGCCTTCGTGCCGGTGGCATGACAGAACTGAACCTTCGGGAATTCCCTTGCGGCCCGGATCATGAAATCCTCATGACCGAAAGAGTCGGCAAAAATGATGTTGCATCCGCGGTCAACCAAATCCTTGGCGGCCTCGTAGCAGGCAGAGCTCTCGTCGATGCCGGTCGTGATGATCATGCGGCTCTCGGGAATTCCGAGCTGCTTGCAGGCGTCGATCATGGCGTCGATGAAGTTCTTGTCGTAGGTGGACTGCTCATTGTGCAGACAGATTAAACCGACCTTGATGTCCTTGTAGTCGTCGCTGCCTTTGTCGCTGTCCTTTTTGGAGCTGCAGGATGCAAGCGAAAGAACCATAACGACGGAAAGGAGCAATGCGAGAAACTTCTTCATGATAGTGTCTCCTTTTGCGTTTATAATTTACGGAAGAAAAGAGGACTTTTCATCCCGTTTCATACTATTGATTATAGTGTTTCCCCTCTTTCCGTGTCAAGAGAAAACCGTCCCAAAAAACGGCGGATTTTGACCGAAATTTCGGCAAAGAAGACGGATTGCGAAAGGGTGTTCGTGCCATTTTCCGAAAAGACACCAAAAAGTCATAATTCCTGACGGATAATAGTTGAATTATGAAAATCTTTTTGGTAAAATTGACTTACCATTATCAGGGGCTTTGGGCCTCGGAAAGGGGGATCTGCGGCAGGAATGGACAACACCTTTTATAAGTGCCCTGCCTGCGGTTCGGCACTGCAGTACAACGCGGCAAGCGGAAAGCTCGCCTGCGCATCGTGCGGCAACACGTATGAGGTCTCCGAGATGGAAGCAAGGGGCGCCGGACAGGCAACCCGATCCGCTTTCGACTGGGGAGATTACAAGGCGGCTCTTAAGCCGAATACGAATGCTTCCGCCAAGGTTTACATCTGTAAATCGTGCGGCGCGGAGATTCTGACGGACGGAACGACCGCAGCCACCCACTGCCCGTATTGCGACAGCGAAGTGGTCATCAACGATGCCTTTGACGGAGGGCTTGCTCCTAACGGAGTGATTCCGTTCAAAATCACGAAGGAGCGCATGAAGGAGATTGTGGATTCCTTCGGCAAAGGAAAGAAGCTCCTTCCGAGAGATTTCCTGACCGACAGGCGCGTTCGGGATGTGCAGGGAATCTACGTACCTTTCTGGCTGTTCGACGGAACCGTGGACGGTTCGATCGAGTTCGACGCCGAGAAGGTCAAACGGTTCGACGACGGCAATGACCGGGTCGAGCAGACTTCCTATTACAGCCTGTTGCGGGAAGGCCAGTTGGCCTTTGCCAATGTGCCTGTGGACGGCGCCGCGAAGATGGACGACGAGCTGATGGAATCTTTGGGACCCTACAATTTCGATGAGGTTACGGAGTTTCAGACAGCATACCTGTCCGGATATCTGGCGGACCGGTTCGACCAGGATCCCGATACGGCAATCGGAAGAGCGGAAGAACTGATGATGCAAAGCACGACGGACACATTCCGCGGCACGGCGAGCGATTACACGAACGTTCGAAAGGCGTCCGAGAATCTGCGGCTTTTGAACCCGTCCGTAAGGTATGTGCTTCTTCCCGTTTACATTATCAACTGTCGGTACGGCGGTAAGGATTACCGTTACGCGATCAACGGACAGACCGGAAAGATGGTCGGCGAGCTGCCGATCAGCAAGCAGCGCAAGCGCGCTTACTTCTTCGGCATCCTCGGCGCGGTCACGGTGATTCTCGGCACGCTGCTCAGTTTAATTTAGGAGGCGAATATGAAGAGATTTGGCATTTTCCTGATCCTGGCTTCGCTTCTTTTGGGACTGGCGGTTTCCGTAAGACCCGTTTCGGCAGGACCGGACGAAGAGGACGAGACGGTTGTTTCAACGGAACGTTCGGGCGGAAGCTCCGATGAGAAAGCAGAGAAACCGGAGAAGGGCGCTTCACATTATGTGAAGAAGTTCATCATTGCGGCGGTAATCGGACTGATTATCGCGTGGATTGCGACCGGCTCGATGGCGGCGGGAATGAAGAACGTCCATAAGTCGCGCAATGCCGCAAATTATGTGAGGAAGGAAAGCTTTAAGCTGCGCGTCAGCGACGACCGCTTCCTTCGCTCCGAAGAAAAAAGAACCAGAAAACAAACTAATTCATAGTTTGATTTTGAAAGGAGATTATTATGGGACTTATTAAAGCTTTATTGGGTGCGGCAGGCGGTACGCTTGCGGATCAGTGGAAGGAATTCTTCTACTGCGAAGCCATGGACAAGGACGTTCTTGTAACCAAGGGACAGAAGCAGATCGGAAGCCGTTCTTCCAACACGAAGGGCAATGACAATATCATTTCCAACGGTTCCGGCATCGCGGTTGCGGACGGCCAGGCCATGATCATCGTTGAGCAGGGCAAGGTTGTTGAGTTCTGTGCGGAGCCCGGTGAATTCACATGGGATTCCTCCACGGAGCCGAGCATCTTCACCGGCGGCCTCGGCCAGGGCATTCTGAACACCTTCAAGACCATCGGCAAGCGTTTCGCTTACGGCGGCGACACCGGCAAGGATCAGAGAGTTTACTACTTCAATACCAAGGAAATCCTGGACAACAAATTCGGTACTCCGAATCCGGTTCCGTTCCGTGTTGTTGACTCCAAGATCGGTCTTGACGTTGACGTATCCCTCCGCTGCGCAGGCGTTTATTCCTACCGCATTGCAGACCCGCTTCTGTTCTATACGAACGTTTGCGGAAACGTAACCGGCGAATACAGAAGAAGCGAGCTTGACAATATGCTGAAGACCGAGTTCATCAGCGCTCTGCAGCCTGCACTCGCAAAGCTTTCCGATATGGAGCTTCGTCCGAACCAGATTATCGCACACAACACCGACCTTGAGGTTGCCATGAACGAGGCACTCAGCGCCAAGTGGGGCAGCTTCCGCGGCCTTACGGTTGTAAACGTTGCACTCGGAACCGTTACGCTTCCCGAGGAAGACGCCGAGATGATCAAGACGGCTCAGAAGAATGCCATGTACCGCGATCCTACGATGGGCGCTGCCGTTACGATCGGCGCACAGGCTGAGGCAGTTGTGGCAGCAGCCAAGAACCCGAACGGCGCAGCAGCCGGCCTGATGGGTGTCGGCCTTGTAAACAACATGGGCGGCGCACAGAATGCGGCCAACCTTTACGCAATGGGCGCTCAGCAGCAGCCTCAGGCAGCTCCTCAGGCGGCAGCAGGCGGCTGGACCTGTCCGGAATGCGGCACACAGGTGAACGGAAACTTCTGTACCAACTGCGGCACGAAGAAGCCCGCTCCGGCCGGCTCCTGGACCTGCCCCGAGTGCGGAACTGTGGTGAACGGAAACTTCTGTACCAACTGCGGTACGAAGAAGCCCGCTCCGCAGAAGCAGATTTGCGCAGCCTGCGGTTACGAAGTACCCGAGGGTGCAACCGTGAAGTTCTGCCCGCAGTGCGGCAAGCCTTTCTAAGGCCTTTCGGCGGTTTGATTCTTAATTATGACGGGAACGCTGCTTCGGCGGCGTTCCCGGTAACTTGTTTTTTCGGGAGATTACAATGGGCTTATTGGGTGACATTCTGAAGAGAACGGAACAGATTATAAAGAGTGAGACGAACAGCCTTGTCAACAAGATTGAGAACAAGGCGGCAGGCACTGCGGCGAAGGAAGTCAACGATACGATCAAGAACTATCATCTGACAACGAGGACATTTACCTATGATTCGCTTCCGGCGACGCTTGATGAGCTGAAGGCCGTGCAGAAGAATCCGAAGGATTACTTTGAAACAGCGGCGCTTGCGGTTCTGGCGCTCAATGTCTATGCGGATTTCCCTGAAGAGTGCGAAGCGATGATTGACTATCTGAACGGCCCCGATTCGGTTGCCGTAAGAGACATGCAACTGATCCGGACGCAGTTCATGGAAGGCGGACGTTATACGGTTCGCTCCTACTTCAAGGGTGCAACGCCCGAGAACAATTATACGGCATCGCTTCCGCTTACGATTACGGTGCACGACAACCCGTACAGCTATGATAATTCGAAAGAGGGCTATGTCAGCCTTTACATTCCGAGCGGCGGTGCGGACAACGACCGAAAGGTGACGCTTCGGACAAAACCTTCCACAGGAGAATGGTTCATTTATTCCTGGCAGGGTCTTTTGATGGGAATCCGTACGGCTAAGGAAGCGGATCCCTGGGCATAAAAGAAACCCGAAGATGTGCAAGTGTCGCATTTGCGGCAAGGGAGGAAGTTATGGATGAGGAAATTTTATTAGAGCAGGAAGCAGCGGAGGAAATCGCGGAAGCCACTGATTCGGGAGATTTCGAACCCGGCAGAAGACGCAGGGAGCGTAAGGGAATCCGGGGCACCTTCTCGCGCGCCCGTGCTTACAGGGGACAGGCTACGGCAGCCTTCATCGTGCTTGCCGGAGCTTTGGTTTTTTATTACCTTTTACATTCGCTTCCCTTGTTCGCAAACGGCCTGAAACGCATCCTGAGAGCCATCGCGCCGGCAATCTGGGGCTTCTGCATCGCCTTTTTGATGAGCCCGGTTGTACGGTTCTTTGAGAGAAACTTCATCAAAATCGGCGCAAAGCGGAGAGCAAAAGCAGGAGTGCCTCTCGAACAGGCAGAACGCCGTGTTCGCAACAGAGCCCGCGGATTTGCCATTCTGATTACGGTCATTCTGGTGCTTACGCTGGTAACGCTTCTGTTTGTCGCAATCATCCCGGAATTCATCGCCAGCATCGGAACGCTTCTCGAAAATGTGCCGAATTACGCGGAATACCTGCGGGAAGTTTTGGAAAAGCTGATTTCCAGGAACAAATTCGTCGATGAAGCGTTATCCCCCATCATTGAGAATTTCACGACAGGCATTGAAAAATTCCTGAAAGACCGCCTGTCGGTCATCATTAATACATCCGCCACGATTCTGAAGAATACCGTGACGACGACGCTCAGAATCATCTTTAACCTTCTGATCGGCCTGATTTTCGCGATCTACATGATGAAGGACAAGGAATACCTGATCGGCCTGATTAAGAAAATCATCTTCGCGCTGTTCCCGAGAAAGACCGCGAAGGTTACGATTCAGACGCTCCATAAGGCAAATGGCATCTTCTCGACGGCCATCCTCGGAAAGATTCTCGACTCGGCCGTAATCGGAATGATCTGCTTCATCGGCACGAACATCCTTGGCATCTGGTTTGAGGGCATCGCGCAGTATAAAGGCCTTGTAAGCATCGTTGTCGGCGTCACAAACGTAATTCCTTTCTTCGGACCGTTCATCGGCGGCATTCCCTGTGCGGTGCTGATCTTCTGCGTGCACCCGCTTGACGGTCTGATCTTCGCGGCCTTCATCCTTGTGCTGCAGCAGTTCGACGGAAACTACCTGGATCCGCACATCGTCGGAAAGAAGGTTGGCATGAAGCCGATTTACGTGCTCTTCGCATGTACCCTGTTTTCGAACCTCTGGGGCATTCTCGGAATGCTTGTCGCGGTTCCGACCTTCGCACTTGTATATTCCATTATGAAGTCTTATCTCGAGGTCAGACTTGCGGAGAAGAATCTCCCGAAGGAAACGGCCAATTACATCTCGACACCCGGCGCAATTCTTGCGGGAATGGGGGCGGACAGCGTCCCTCAGCCGGTTGAGATAGACGACAGAATTGATGTTGACGAAAGCACTAAAAAAGTATAATATAATATATCTTGCAGATTTCTGTATAGGAAAATGACATGAAAACCCATACCGGAGCATCCGGCATGGGTTTGTCTTCCGTAAAGCGCGGGGGGATTTAAGGAATTCTGTTTTGTCGGAGGTTCGTATGATGTCTGCTTTGAAGCCTAAAAAGAGAAAGTTGATTTTGTGCCTGATTACAGCGGCACTCTTGTGTGTTGCCTGTAAGGAACCGGGCTCCGGAGACAAACCGGCGGACATCAGCATGGCACCGAGCGGCGTTTCGCAGCCGAGCGGAAATCCCGTTCAGCCCTCAACGCCGACGCCTACCTCGACACCGAGCCCGACTCCCACGATGACACCGAGCCCGACTCCGACGCCCACTCCGATTCCCGAGGAGCAGTTCGTTGAACTCGGAAACCGGAAGAACGGTAAGACGATGAAGGTCGGAACTTATCAGTATAATGTTGATATGAGCGGCATCTATATCGATGATCTGGAGGATTTCAAGTCCCAGCTTCGTGAGTTGCCGAACCTTCTCTATCTGGAGATGATCGGCTGCGGTCTCAACAACAAGCAGATGGAAGAATTAACGGAAGAGTTTCCGTCAATCCGTTTCGTCTGGAGAATCTACATGCACGAGACGCGCAAGATTAAGAAAGAAACGCCCACACCCGATGCGGGTAACGGCGGCGAAGGCAATACAGACGGCGGAGGCACCACAGACGGCGGAGCAGCTACCGGAGGGCAGGGGGCCACGGACGGCGGGGCAGCTACCAGAGGCCAGGGCACCACGGACGGCGGAGCAGCTACCGGAGGGCAGGGTGCCACGGACGGCGGAGCAGCTACCGGAGGTCAGGGCGCCACGGACGGCGGAGCAGCTACCGGAGGCCAGGGCGCCACAGACGGCGGAGCAGCTACCGGAGGCGAAGGAACTACCGGCGGGGGAGATGGCGACACAACCGAGGACGACGAGTACGAAATCAAGGAACTCAAGCTTTACTGCCGGACGGATGCGCTCACATTTTCCACGTTTAAATCGGATCTGACGGTTCCGGAACTGAGAGACGCGCAGGCCAGCCAGCTGAAATACTGCCAGGACCTGGTTCTTTTGGACCTTGGCCATAACGGTGTCGGAGACTGGAGCTTCACGAAGGGGATGAATTTACATATCCTGATCGTGGTTGACAACTTCGACCATATTCACGGAACGATGCTTGACGACATCAGCTTTGTCGCGGAATTCCCGAACCTGATGTACCTGGAGACGTTCCCGGACAGCGTTTCCGATTATTCGCCTCTTGAAAACTGCAAGGAAATCGTCGACCTGAACATCGGCTGGACGCCGGTTAAGGAGATTACGCATCTGAAGAATTTCCCGAAGCTTGAGAGAATGGTTGTTACGAGAACCAAGATTTCGCAGGAAGATTATAAGACGCTTTGCGAAATTTATCCGAACGCGAAAATCGTCAATACCGGAAGCGAGCCTGTTACGAACGGATGGAGAACCCACCCGCGTTATAAGGCCATGATCCAGATGATTCGGAACAATTATTGGGATGACCTGTTCCGCACCGAGGCGGAGCTTGAAGAAGTTAAGCGCAGAAACATGTTGGTTATCAACGATGTCCGCTATTACGGAACGCCGTACGTCCAGGAGATGCAGACCGAAACACCCGAGCAGGGAGAAGAGTTCGAGCCTTACAAAATGACCGACAAATACGGCAGGACCTACTCCTTTGAGAAGGTGATTGAGTTCAGTGTTGACCCGGGCACGATTCCGGTTGACAACAAGACCTCGAACTTCGGCGCTGTCGGAAAGGCGTATTCGAAAGACACCGGCAACGGCAAGATTCTTGTTCAGATGGACGACGGAAAGTACCGTTGGTTCTACCGTAACGAAGTACTGGCCCGCACGCTGATCGAAAAGCTCGACGAGGACGGCTTCGTGAAGGAAGAGTATAAACGCGAGAACGTTGAACGCCGCGTAGCCGGGGAAAAGGCGAAGTTTGACGACAAGGAATCCTCCGATAAAGATGACGACAGCAAAGAGTCGGCTGACTGAGAACTGTAAAGAGAAATAATAAGACGGGCAGAAAGGATTATCCGATCTGCCCGTCTCTTTTGGTTTGCCTTAGGAAAATGCCATGGTTGATGCCGCGCGTATTCAGTCGGCGCCACGTATCATCACACTTTTCCCGCGCGTCATCAGTCGACGCCGCGAATCGTTACATTTTCGATATACGGAAGAAGAATCTCCCGGAAGTGTTCAATCGTTTCCTTCTCGGGTGCGTGGTATACGCCCGGCATCAGGATTTCTTCGGAATCACGGTAAGCCTGCAGGAAATAAGCCCTGCAGCCCCTGATCCATTCGCCGATCTCGCGAACGGAGGTTTCGTCATGAAGCTCCGCGCAAAGCGTGGTGCGGAATTCGTAAGGAAGGCCGCTGCCCATAATGAGGGCGACGCTCTTTTCGACATTGGCGGTCGAGAAACCGGGAATGCCGACGGTCTCGCCGTAACGTGCCTTGGAATTCTTGATGTCCATCGCGATGTAATCGACAAGTCCTTCCGAAATCAGTTCGGAAAGCACGGCGGGATTCTGCCCGTTGCTGTCAAGCTTGACGGCGTATCCCATGCTCTTGATTCTTTGGATGAACGGTTTTAAGTCGGCCTGCACGGTCGGCTCGCCGCCGGTAATCGCCACGCCTTCAAGCCTTCCCTTACGGCCTTCGAGAAACTCGAAGAACTCCTCCTCGGGAATGACAGGCGCCTCCTCCGGGTGCAGCACCAGTCCGCCGTTTTGACAAAACGGGCACCGGAAATTACAGCCGCCCGTAAAAACGGTGCACGCCAAATGCTCCGGAAAATCGAGCAGTGTCAGTTTTTGCAATCCGTGTATCTGCATAATTCATAAGCCGGAATCAGGCTTCCGGACGGTCCTCTTTTCTTTCTTTCTCGCGCTCGCGCATCTGCCGGAAGAACTCCTGCAGAATCTCGCTGCAGGGCTCCTTCAGGACGCCTCTTGTAATCTCGACCTGATGGTTGAATTCCTTCATCTGTAAAAGATTCAGAATCGAACCCGCGCAGCCCGCCTTCGGGTTGTCGGTTCCGATGACTACGCGGTCAAGTCTTGACTGTACGATGGCTCCCGCGCACATCTGGCACGGTTCCAACGTTACATACATCGTGCAGTCCTCGAGCCGCCAGTCTCCGATATGCCGGCAGGCCTGCCGGATGGCGGTCAGCTCGGCGTGCGCCAGCGTCGTATGCTTGCTCTTTCGAAGATTAAAGCCCCTGCCGATGATGCGCCCCTGATACAGGATCACACAACCGATAGGAACTTCTCCGAGTGCCATGGCCCGTTTCGCCTGATGCAGGGCCTTTTTCATATAAAAAATATCGTCATGAACTATTTCAGACAAAGCGTTTCTCCTTTGTCAATATCCATTTTTATTTAGTATATCATCAATTGTGTAAAATGTATACTTTTATTGCAAAAAAACCGAAAAATTAAGATTTTCAAGTTGAATTATACGGGTTTTCATAGTAAAATACGATAAAAGAGTGGTATTTTCCTTCGCTGAAATTGCGGAAAGGAGGGCATTGTGAATCTCGGACAGAAGAAAAAGATTGCCATCTTAATCTGTCGAAGCTCCGCCGAGTACCAGTACACCCTGTTGGGGCGTCTGGTTTCGAAAGCGCAGGAGCTTGGTTACTATGCCCTTGTCTATTCCTGCTTCGGCAAATACGGCAATAATGACGCCTACGACCTCGGCGAATCCTATATTGCGGACCTGCCCGATTTTACACAGATGGACGGCATCATCCTGGCGACCGATACCTTTGATAACCATGCCGTTGCAGACAAAATCGTGCAGATTGTGCGTGAGAAGGCGACCTGCCCGGTTGTTTGCGTGCGCCGCCACGTGGAAG
>Ga0310694_10007761_pt1 | contig 10041 bp, 7 predicted proteins | sample 174DNAGHGhighgp2_FD_203884 | JGI IMG/M metagenome (GOLD analysis project Ga0310694, IMG submission 203884) | Sheep rumen microbial communities from Palmerston North, Manawatu-Wanganui, New Zealand - 1742 DNA GHGhigh gp2 (v2) (version 2) | ecosystem: Host-associated > Mammals > Digestive system >...
GCTGATATTGTTAATCGGCTTTTTCGGCATTAACATTCTTTCCGATAATTTGGCGGTTAATCTGCAATATGACGGTACGGCCGAAAAGAATTTTACGCTAACGCAAAATACCGAAAACATTCTCAAAAATCTCAAAGAACCGATTACGGCACGACTGTATTTTTCACCGATTTTAGGTCAACGTAATTCAGCTTTGCGCGAGCAGTTCGACAATCTTCGCATTTTGTTGCATAAATACAAAAGTGTGTCCGGCGGCAACTTTGATTATAAAGTTTATTATCCGGAGTTTTTGAGTAAAGAAGAAGATTTGGCGATTGCCGACGGTTTGCAATCCATTCCGTTGATTGATATAAATCAAACCGCCCTGTTCGGAATGACGATTGAGGACGATTTGCAAAACAAAGCGGCCATTCCGTTTTTTGCCACCGGCCAATTCGGGCGTTTGGAACAGGATATTACCGCCAAAATTCATCTGCTGTCAAAAGACAAGAAAAAACTAGGCATTTTGAGCAGTATTCCGGTATTCGGGCGCAATCTGGAAGAAGAAGGCGCCATCTTCGATGACACATGGGAAATAATAAAGTTGCTTGACGAAGAATATCATATCCATCGTATTATGGCCCCCGATGACTTTGATAAATATCAGTTTGATGCGGTAATAATTATTTATCCGAAGTTTTTAACCGAAGATACATTAAATAAAATAAAAGACTATGCTCAAAACGGCGGTAAAATCGTATTGATTTTGGACCCTGCCAACGAGGCTTCACGCCTGTATGCTCCGGTGTATAAACGCTTAGAGCCGTCTGATTCCGAGTTTTTCGAAAAGCTCTGGAATTTCAAGTTTTACAAAGACTATGTGGTGGCGGACTTGGAAAATTCCATCACGGTTGATGCCACCACCGACTACACAAAAAATCCGGTATTTTCACAAGACGTGCTGCAATTCCGGTTACATTCCGACGCAATGAATCCGCGGCATCCGATTACCCGCAACCTGCAGGAAATAATGATGGCTTCGGCCTCGGCCATTATGCCGGATTTGCAAAAATACCGCGAAGAAAAAATTGCTTTTTATCCGCTGCTGAAGGCAGGTGATATTTCGGCGATGATTCCGGCCAGTAACGTTATTGACGGCCTCAATCCGCAAGAGATTCTCGAAAACTTCCGGCCGGATGAAGGCAATAAATTCCTGGCTGCCGAAATTATCGGTTTGGAACCGGATAATCAGTATGATGTGGTTGTGTTTACCGATTCCGACTTTTTATACGACCGTTTTTGGATGGATAAAGTATATTTGCTCGACAGCGAGTATGTAACGGCTATTTTTGATAATGCCAATTTGTTATTCAATGCCGTTGACTATCTGGTTAATGACCGCTCGCTCCTCGGTTTACGCGGAAAACGGATGTGGGAGCGCCGTTTTGACGATATTGAATTGATGCGACGCCTTAATTCTTTGCAATACAAACAAAAAGAACGAGAGATTTTTGATAGAATCGATGAAGCAAAGCGCTCTTTACAGGAAGTTTGGGGCAAAAAAGAATTTGAAGGTCGCGAAAACTTTACCGCCGACGAGATGGCTGCTCTGTCGCAAATCAGAAACCGTCTGACCGATTATAAAAAGCAATTGAGCGAAGTGCGTAGTCGTGCATATAACGATATTGACACCGTGGCGGCAAAAATCAATTTCCTCAATATCTGGGTATTGCCGATATGTTTCGGTGTTATTCTGTTACTGATTTTGTGTGTTCGCTTTATTCGGCACAAAAAAACTTTTGCTCTCGGTTTGCATATCAACCGCAGATTATGTATGTTGGCCGCCGCTTGTCTGGTTATTTTTCTCTGCGCTCTGCTTTCCGTATATATCGTTAATCGTAGCAGTATCGATTCTTATGAAAATAAACCGGTCTTTCCGCAGCTTATGAGTAAGCTCAACAGTATCGACAACATTGTTTTGAAAACCAATAAAACCGAACTTAACTTTAAGCTTAAAGACGGGATTTGGACGCTGGACGGTATGCCGCATCTGCCGGTATATCAGGAGCGTATCCGCCGACTTTTGACAACCGTTGCCGATGCACGCTTTTTTGCCCGCAAGAGCAATAAAGCGGAAAATCTGGCTATGTTTAATCTGTTGCCGATTGAAGATGAAACATCCAACGTGATTTCCGTTGCTTTAAACAGCGGAGAGAAAACGGTGCAACAATTCCTTTTGGGCAATACCGACGTTGATATCGGTCGCAGTGCCAAAGCCGCCTATATGCGTTTTGACGACCAATTCCAAGTTTGGGAAATAAGCGCCGATTTTGTGGATATGGATTTGGATTGGCATAAATGGACTTATTCCAATATCTGGGATTTGCGCTACGGCAGACCTTATGACCGCAATCAAAACCCTGATGACGAGATGTATTTAACCAATCTGGTCAAAATTTTGCTGAACGTGCCTTTTGAAGACGTAACCGACAAACCGGACGGAGAACCGCAGAAAGTCTTGAAACTGGATATAGAAGGCGGCAACTATGTTGATATTGCCTTTTATAAAACAAATGATAAAGCCTATGTAACTTACAGTCAGGATAAAAATAATCCGAACAAGCATTTAAAATTGCTGCAGCAGTTCTTAGGTGATAAGGCAGCGGTTATCGATATGAAAAAGATGGAGATGCTTCTTGAAATTATCAAATAAACAATTAAGCGAATCGCAATACAAATTCGTAGCTGCAAGCGCCAGTATCACCACCGCCTGTTTGTTGACAATCATCAAGGCCGTCGCTGCGTTTATGACCGGTTCGCTGGCAATATTGTCTTCAACTGCGGACAGCTTGGCCGACGTATTGTCATCCATTATAACCTTTATTGCCGTGACTTATTCCGAAAAACCGCTGACTTGCGATCATCGATACGGTTACGGCAAAGCCGAAGCGGTAAGCGCACTCATTCAAGCCGCATTTATCAGCGGTTCGGCGTGCTTTATTTTATATGATGCGGTGTATCGTTTTTTTCATCCGGTTGCCTTGGAACATACTTTTACCGGTATTTGCGTAATGCTTATCAGTATGTTGCTCACTGTTATGCTTATTGTTATACAAAAATATGTTATTCGCCGCGTGCAATCGCAGGCCATTGAGGCCGACCATTCGCACTATGTCATCGATTTGGCGGCCAATACCACCGTTTTGCTTTCTCTGGCGATTGTGCACTGGTTGAAATGGGAGTGGTTCGATATTTTGGCGGCGATTTTGATTTCGTGCTATTTGCTGATTACCGCTTTGAAAATTGCCGAAAAGGCATTGGCGGAAATAACCGATAAGGAAGTAGATACAAAAATTAAAGCTGACATCGTGCGCGAAATTATGCAGACCGATGGGGTTATGGGATATCACGATTTGCGCTCACGTCTGTCCGGTTCGCGTCTTTTTCTGGAAATTCACTTAGAATTTGCGGGGGATTTATCACTGTCGACAACTCACGAAATTGCCGAGCGTGCCGAACAAAAAATAATCACTCTGTACCCGAATGCTCAGATAATTATTCATCAGGACCCGTACGGTATTGAAGAAAAACGCATAGATAACGACATCAGCGGTCCGTGCGCATTATGATTTTCGTCTTTGTTTTGATTTAAGCGGAATCTTAATTTTAAATTCCGAACCTTTGCCGACTTTGCTTTTTACGCTGATTGTTCCGCCGGCCTTGGTCACCAAACTGTTAACAATCGCCAATCCCAATCCGGAGCTTTTGCCGTTGGCGGAATAAAACGGCTCGAAAATCCGCTGCAATTTTTTTGCTTCAATGCCGACACCGGTATCGCTGACCGTAATAACGGCATAAGAGTCGTGTTTGTGTCCGGATATTTTCAGAGTACCTCCGTCTTTCATTGCTTTTATGGCATTTTGCGCCAAGTTCAGAAGCATCATTTTGAAATCAGCTTCATTGCCGACAAAAGTCAGGCCGTTTTCAACTTCATAACTGCACTCTATACCGTTGCGTTTAGCCTCATAATCAACCATCAGCACAATATCTCTGACCGCCATATTAATATCTATCACATCGACTTCTTTGTCGGAGTACTGTGCCAACTTCAGCAATCTTTCCGGTATTTGCATTGCATCTTTAAGCTGTTTATCGGCCATTTCCAGATAATTAAGATAATCCGTATTGATTGAGGACCGCAACTCGTCGTCGCTCAAAATTCCTTCCAAAATCAGGCAAATTGCACCCAAATTATTTTTCATTTCATGAGCTAAAGAGGTAGAAAGAAAAGCCAATGACGACACTTTTTGTTGGTGCGAATAGCGTATGTCCGAACTCAAATCGTGAATAGCTTCAATCACATAATATTCATCCTCTTTCGATCCGAAATTTAATTTAGCGGCATTAACATACAGCGGAATTTTATCCACCTCATGAATGGCGTGAAATTCGTTTTTATTTTCTTTTATATATTTTATCGGGCAATTATAGTGACTCTGCGGACAAATCTCACACTTATAGCCGTATGCCGCGTGGCATTTTTGACCGACACAAGGAGATTTCAGATGAAGTTGTTTATAAAATGCCGTATTGGCCATAACAACATTATAGTTCAAATCTATCACGCGGATTCCGTCCGGAATGGCATCTATAAGCTGTTGCAAAAAGCGTTCGCGCATTTGAGTTTGGGCAATATTATCTTCTATACTGTCCAACATTTGATTATATGTTTTACATAAAATATCAAACTCATCTTGCAAAAATTTATTTTTATTAAGCGGTAAACGGCGGGAAAACACACCGGAAGAAACATCGTTGCTTATATCAATAAGTTTGTTCAGCGGATGTATTACCCAGCGGTCCAAAAATATTACCAACAGCAAAATCAGTAACAACATCACAAACAGACCTATCAACACAATTTTGGCGCCGACGATTGTCGCCTCCTGATTGCTGTTATAATTTTTGTGCAGTTCTTCATTGAGTTTTTGCTCTTTGGTTAACTCGCGTTGAATTATATCTATTTTTTCGCCGCTGGCATCATAGTATTTGTTTTCCAAAAGTTTGGGATTTTGCCGGGCGATTTCCGCAACAATACTCTGCAGCTGTATGTTATCTATCAGCAAGTCCACCACATATTGATTGCGCAAATATGCGGAATTGCGGGTATCTTGCATTTTCTGGCTGTAAAAATTTATGAAAATTGCAAAAAAGACAACAATCAATAAGACCGTAAAAATAAACAGGCTGTAAAGAATCTTTTTATTTAAGCTGATAAACATGGTGATTATCCTTATTTTGGTATTTACTCCGCAACGTAATCAACCAACTGCGGATATTGGTCGGTATATGCCAATTTATAATACGAAAGCGTGTAATCAATCATTCCGCCTATATTTTTCAAATTGCTGTCATGCATCATCTGTGCCGCCACATTGACTCCGTTCGGTGCCTGATTCATCCGGCGTTGATAAAAGCGCGTGTGGCGAAAATAATCATAGTCAATGCTTGAGTTAATGTGCAAGGCCCGCGCTCTGATACTGTCTTCAAGATTAGAAAACACTTTGTAGCGGTAGTCGGAATTCGGGTCATCTTTAGGTTTAACCCCTTGATTGGTGTACCACACTTCTTCGCGATAGAGCGAATTTTCTTCCGTTGCCAAACGCGAGGTTCCCCAATCTGAATAAATAATTGCCGTGGAAATCATAACAGAAGTCGGTATAATATCTACTTTTTCAAGCAGTTGTTTAAGCAAAACTCTGGCACGAGACGGCTGTTCTTTAATGGTGGTAAACGCGTCGTATTTTTCGGCAGTTGCATTAACCGCGGCATATTCCTTATCAAGTAACGAACCGGTTTCTCTTATTTTGGTATATATGCGCATAAGTTCTCTCCGCTCGGCCGTTATTTCTTCGTTTATTTTCAAGACCAGCGGCAACAATATGCGAATAAACGTCCGGTTTCTGGCAGCATTTTCCGGAGTGTCTTTCCAATCATACGGCAAGTGCTGAAAATAAACCCGCGGCACTTTGGCTCCGGCCTTGGTATAATCATACGGATGTTGCCGGAAAAATAACTTGGCCTCGTCGGCCGAAGATTTTTTTATGACCAAAGCGCCGTCGTCTTCTTCCGTTATCATTTCGGCAAAGGCGGCGGTTGAGGCAAAAATCCAACACAGCAAAAACACCATAAAACGTTTCATTTATTTTGCCTCCGTTTGCCTTATCTCTTTAATTTGCGGCATATAACGCAAAAAAGTCCGCATAATTACGTTCTGTAAGGTATTGGCCGCATAAGGACAACCGGCACAATGTCCGGTAAACGACAGTTCCATAACGCCGTCTTTAATACCATGAATAACAATATCGCCGTTATCGCGGTTCAGAGTCGGGCGAATCAATGCATCAGCCAACGCTTCGGCACATTGAACTTCTGTTTGTGCAGATAAATTACCGGTCAAAGCGTAAGGCGCAGCAAAATAATCGTCGATTTCCGACATAACCAACATTTTCAATTCTTCAACCGCGGCCGCGGCGGCGTGACTAATTGAGATAAAATCCGGAGCAATCAACACACGTTCAACTCCGTCGAGCGCCGCAAGGTTTCCGTCCAAATCCGTGGCGGCAGCTGCGGAAGAACCGTCGATACACCGCAACCCATCAATTTTTATTGCTGCGGCCGGATAAAAATTGATGATATTATTTTTTATTTGCGTTTCCAGTTTAATCTGCATGATTTTCTTTCAATAATTTGTTACGAATTTGCTCACCGGCAATCATTGCTTTTTGCAAATAAAAATTCTGCATAATCAGGTGGTTCGGCACCGATATACTTTCGGAAGCACCGTTACGCACAACAAACGGCTTAAGTTCGGCCGCTTTTTTCAACGAATTGTTCAAGTAGGTCCACTCGGTATACACATTATGTTCCAAAATCACATCTTTGAAATCATAGCCGAGCGTTTCGGTAATTTGCCACAATGCAAACGCATAGCCCTTGCCGTAATAAAACAAATCGTCAGACGAAACATCCGCCAGCACCGCCGCATGTTCTCTTTGATGTACTTCGTTGCGCTGCGCAATTTTTTGCAGGTTTTTATTGATTTGTCGCAGCAAAATTTCCAAATCTTCCGCCTTGGGCATAAAAACCCCGTCTTTGGTAAATTTTTGCAACTCTTTGGCCGCCTTGCGATATTGAGCATTTGAAGACGGCGCCAAATTAAATTTTCCGCGGTGCGACATCAACCACACATCCGGCGGATAATTTAACAATTCTTTTGCTGCTTTTATATCCTCTTTTTGCGCATCCGTGTTTTGTTCAAAACGGCCGATTGCCGGTATCATATCCTTAATACCGGAAATAATGCCGATTTGGAAATTGGGCATATTATCCAATATTGATGCCGGAAACACAAACGGCAAATTCGGCGTCCACATTTTATCGTCAACCTCGCGTTTGAGCAAATAAGACATTCCCTCGGTTGTTTCAAACATCGGCAAACGTTTGTCCGGCAATTTGTATGTGGTGGCAACGTCCATATTTTCGACAATTTGACTTCCCAAAAAATAATAAAAAAACAAAAACGACGGCAGAAAAACGGTAATAAATTTCCAATGGTTCATTACTTTTAAGGCCATTTTTTTGATTTTACGCAGCTGCGGGCGGATTTTGCGAGCATATTGTCGCAACGCATTCCGTATTTTACGAAAATCCGTGTTGCTAACATTCTGTTCCAATGCGGCAACTTTTTGGCGGATTTTAAGGTATGTGTTTTGCCATTTGCTTTCAGCCATGCTTTCTCCTTGCCATATTTATAATTTGCTTGAAGTCTATTATATGTAATATTTTAGCCATTATCATAAAAATTGCAAGTGCAATTATACCGGCAACAGCCAACACACAAAATGTGTGGAAGCTGCTGAGCAAATAGTGCGGAAAATAAAATTGTACGCTCTGTAAAAATAAATGTACACCACCGCCCATAATCAGAGAGGCTATCACAATCTTAAATATTTTCAGCATTAATGCCTTTTTAAATTGCCAGTAATCGCGCCTTTTCAGGCCGACAATATATTGACCGAGTGAAACAAAAGCGGCAATCGTCGTAGCCATGGCAATTCCGACGTGCCCGAACCATTGCATTAATATAATGTTGAAAACAAAATTGGTAACAAAAACCCAAAAGCTGTATTTAACCGGAGTTACCGTATCACCGCGGGCAAAAAAGTTCGGCATCAGCGCCTTAGTCATAACGTAACAAGGCAAGCCGACAGAGTAAGCCATAACCGCATATACCGTTTGCATAGCGTCGTGTATTGAAAAGTGTCCGTGCCGAAACAAAAATGTCACTATCGGTGAGGCCAACACAATCAGCAACACCGCTGCCGGAAACGAAAGCAACATCCCGTATTCCACCGCCTGATCTTGAGTGGTGCGTGCATTATCGATATCTCCGGCTTTCAGATATTTGGAAAGAATCGGTAATAAGGCTACGCTGATGGCGGCACCGACCACTCCGAGCGGCAACTGTTGCAACCGATTGGCATAATATAACCACGAAATAGCTCCGGTTCCGGCCAATGATACCAAAATCGTATCCACCGCCATATTTATTTGATAAATTCCGGCCCCGACAACTCCCGGTGCAATACGCTTGAACAGTGTTTTTATTTCCGGATTACGCATAATTTTTGCAAGATGCACATACGGATGCAAGGCAACCCCTATGTGCCGCAGATTAAAATAAAGCCACAACATTTCAAACACACCGGCAAGTGTAATACCCAAAGCAAAGCCGTGAGCTGCGGTAGGCATAAACGGCACCAACACAAATGCCGATAAAATCATAGTTATATTCAAAATTACCGGTGCCACCGCCGGCGCCGCAAATTTTTCAAACGAGTTTAAAATACCGCCCTGAAACGAAACAATAGAAATCAACAACAAAAACGGAAAAGTAATACGACATAACTCGACCGCCAGTTCAATTTTGTCGGCATCATTATGAAATCCCGGCGCCAAAACCGCCACCACATACGGCATCAAAAGTTCAAACAAAATAACCAACAGACCGACAATTACCGTCAGAATCATCATCGCCTGAGCGGCAAAAAATACCGCCCGTTTTTTCCCCTCGCCCACCAATTTTTGTGAAAACAGCGGCACAAACGCGCTGGTAAATGCTCCTTCGGCAAACAAACTGCGAAACAGATTCGGCAATTTAAACGCCACCACGAAGGCATCGGCCATAGCACTTGCGCCCATAAAATAGGCCAAAACCATATCCCGCACAAAACCGGTTACACGGCTGATGAGCGTAAAACCGCCGAAGGTGGCAATCGATTTGAATAAAGACATAACATACCTCTCGTTCCAGAATTTAGCTCATTTTAGCCGGTTTTGGTAACAAAAAAGTTACTTTTATCACAAAATATAAATTTTTTTTCGAATTTCTCTTGACAAAATATTTTATACATGTTAAAGTTAGACAAAAGGGTGAAATGATTCACTTAATGTTGGCTTATATATTAGGGAAAAAGAGATGAAAAGAAAGGTAGACGAATTCTCCATCGGTGGGGCTAAAATGCTGGAAATGAACACTTCTGAAGCTGTTCATAAACATTCCGGTGCATCCAAAGAATCGTTGGAAAGTGATTTTAAGATGCCGTTGACACCGATGAAAAATTACGCGCAAGCGGTTGAAAAATATTCCGGCGCAAGTTTGGATGCGTTCAAAAATATTTTCAATCAACCGATGGTACCTATGCAGGAAGCGATTAATGTTCCGTCTTTACAGAATCCGTTGGTGGAAGCCATCGAAAGGGGTTTTAATAATCCGCTTATTGTCAACGGGCAAAACGAAGCCAAGGTTTTGGATAATACCAAGGTGGCTAAGTTGGAACCGCTGAAAATCAGTAAGGACCGTGCTCGCTCCGCGTAATTATAAAAAATTCAATTCAAGTCCGCTGCGGCGGGCTTTTTTTATTAATTTATTTTGCAGATTCCGCTTGCATTTCAAAAAATTATATGTTAGTAGAGTCAGCGAAAAACGAATCGCTTTTA
>Ga0310694_10007762_pt1 | contig 10040 bp, 4 predicted proteins | sample 174DNAGHGhighgp2_FD_203884 | JGI IMG/M metagenome (GOLD analysis project Ga0310694, IMG submission 203884) | Sheep rumen microbial communities from Palmerston North, Manawatu-Wanganui, New Zealand - 1742 DNA GHGhigh gp2 (v2) (version 2) | ecosystem: Host-associated > Mammals > Digestive system >...
CAGGACGAAGGTATCGACATCAAACTCATACGCCGGACCATACCAGGTATGGGTGATGTTCCGCCCTTCCGGATCAAAGGTATATTCGAACGGTTTGCCGAGACAGAGCCCGTTGGTGTCGGTCTCAAACTCATAGGTTGGGCAAACGGAGATATGATACTCATACACGATAGAGTCACACCCGTCCGCTCCCTGGAAGCGCACGAACGTGGTATCCGGTCGTACGGCACCCGGCCACCAGAGCAACTCTTCGAAGATAGTGGTGCCGACCGTGTCGCGGTGGTAGTAGTTATGATTATCACATACCTGATCCCAAATAGGAATGGTGATGAACGGCTTGACATAGAAATCCAACTCATATACCGAGTCACACTCCCATTCGTCTTGGGTCTTGAGCGGTACGATATAGGTACCTGTTCCTGTGATTTGGATGTCGCGCCATTCGATGGAGTGACCGGCACAACCTCTATCGGACTCAATGAACCGATAGGTAGGATGGATATAAATCTTCATCTTCACCAGCGAGTCGCACCCTTCGATGGTTTGCAAGGGGTGCTCCAACTCCTGAAGAATGACCGGCTTGGTGATACCTTCCTGGTCACGAATGTTCTTGCCGTCAGGGTGGTTACGCGTGGGGTTAAACTCTATCGAGTCGCGATAATAATGTCCCTGTTTGTCGCGGAACTCATAGACGTGTGCTTCGAGGCTGGAGTCGTTATCGCAGACATGGACGATCAGCGTCGTATCATAGGTGGGAGCCACGCGGAGGGTAAGGTAATACGTACTGTCGCAAGGTGTGACACGCGAACCGATTTCCACAGTGTCACGATAGGTGGTGTCGGATTTTAATTCTTTATATTTCGCCATTTCAGCCGCAGTACCTTTGAATTTCTCTCCACGGTAGAATCGGCCTTGCCAGGACATGGTGTCATTATCACAGAGACGATACTGCTCGCGGATATGATAGGACGAATCGACTTGCAGATAAAGGATATGAATGGAGTCGCACCCGCCGATGCCCTGACATGTCTCACAGGCATTGGTGCGCATACTGTCGATATAGGTGTATTCACCCGGCGACACGTTGATGGGGATTTGCGAAGCGACGATACGTTTGCCTCGTATCACATCCCAGATCTCTCTATTCGGGTCATCCGTAGGTACGCGTGTCCAACTCATGAAGATCGATTCACCTTTGGACAAGTTCGGTTGGCATCGCTGCTCGTGATACTCCTGCCGGTAGGTCTTGTAGATGGTGATATGATGGTGGACGGCACTATCGCACCCATTGACGGTCAGCGTGTCTCCCTGGCGGTCAAACTCCAACCATCTCTTGCCATCCGGTACGGCTATTCCGGCTTCTCCTTCCGGTTTGAGAGGCGAGTTGACACCATACAGGATGTCACCCAGAAAATGAATAGTGTCGTTATCGCACATCACCCGTTCGTCCACACGGACCGGTTCTTTATAGACGGTGTCGATATGTAATTTGAGATGCCATGCCGAGTCACAACCATGAATGGTATGAAACTTCAGGGTATATTCGTAATCGCCGATATGGTTCGTCGGGATAGGTCCGCTGAGCTTGACACCGTTCTTATCGAGGATGGAGTCCGGCGCGGTGTAGCCCGGTTTGAGATCTTCCCAAACGAAAGGCTCACCCTGACAGGTCTGCAGTTCGGCATTCTTGTCATAGTAAGGGTTGATGCGCAGGTGTAGCACGCAGACACTGTCGCACCCGAACCCGCCCTCTTTGGTCTGCATGGTATCGATGTAGTAATAATCACCGTCATACATCAAGGGGATGAACGCCATCTGGTCACCCCACTGGCTGTATATCTTCCGTCCTTCGTGTCCTTCCCAGATATACCGTGCGCCGTTATTGCGTTGCTGACATTCGTCCAGTACGTGGGTGGTATCTTTATAACTCGGTGCGCGGTAGAGGTAGAGATAGAAGACAGAGTCGAAGCCCTGGAAGGTCTTATACTCGTCGGTGTACCATTTGTAGGTTCCGGGTGCAGGGAGGTCTTGCTCTTTGATGACCATACGTACGGAGTCGTTGCCGTCATGGTCCTGACCGATCCATTCGTACTGTTTGTCATTGCCGCAGGCATAGATATCCGGTCCTTTGGTGGTGTCACGATAAACATTACCTACGCGCAGATCGAGGATACGGATGGAGTCGCAGTAACGCGTGCCGACGGGCTTGGTGTCAAAATGACGGACGAGCACCACATCCGAAGTGATGATCGAGTCGGGTTTGGGAACGGTCTCTTCGGTGGTCTTCGAACCGCCGTACGTCTTTCCGGTCACTTCCCACGTATAAGCCTCTTCCTCCGTAATCAGCTTGGTCTCCACAATACGGTATTGGGGAAGGAGTGTCAGATGGAGGGCATAGACGGTGTCGCAACGGCTGTCTTCATGCCGATAGACCGTCGTGCAGCGTTGGTTCTTGGGCACGGAGAAATTCTTGAGAGGCAACTCCTCGATGGTCTTTCCGTGTATGTCTGTCCAATCGCGATAAATAAGGCTTGTATCGAGACAGATCGTATCTACCACCAGCTTATATACCTCGGTCGCCGCTTGGTACGTCAGGTTCAACTGATAGATAGAGTCACAGCCGTAACGCTTGGTGGTACACTCGTCGCGATAGGTGCCGCCTGATTTGAGTTCGATATACGGCGCGCCGTCCATGTGGCCGTACCATTTGTAGTACTCATGGATGGTATCGTGTTTCACCTTGTCGTATTTGAGCTTGCACCAGGTGTCGTTTTCTTCGAAATAGTAGGATTTGGGCATGATTAGCGTCAACTCATGGATAGAGTCGCAGCCATGCTTGCCGTCGTTGCACTCGCGGCAGGTCTTGGTGTAGGTCGAATCGCGGAAGACTCCTTTGTACGCACCGTCAGCGGCGCTCCATGTCAGGTCTTGTTCGGTGAACGTCCGGCCGTACATACCTCCGCGTTCTTTGGTCCAGGTATAGGTGCCTTTTCCTTCCGGCGTGAGGCATACCGTGTCGCGGAAGGGGATCACATAGTTGGGATGAACGAACAGATGTAGATGGTAGGTGGAGTCACATCCGTTGAACGGACGGCCGTTCTTATCGCGGAACTTATTGGCGAACTCGCTCAACTGGCATTCGCAGGCATGTGTCTTGAAAGGCACATCGATATCGACGGTGTCCGTCAGTTTATACCGCTGTCCGCGGATACGCTGGTCGTGATAAAGTGTATCCTGGTTATGGCACAGATGGATCGTATCGAAGAACTGGAAGGTGTCGCATACCATAAGCACGAGTGTCATCGTCGAGTCGCAACCCGCCTGCGAGAGGTAATGACGACTAAGCGTGTCGTATTTACCGACCTCCACCTGGTACACCCAAGGCTCGATATATTTGTCTCCCTGTCCTTTTTTCACGCCGACGAACTTGGTCGCCGCCGAGTCTCTCTGATATTGACTCAGGTCGGACTGGTTATAAAGGCTGTCGTAGAAGAATTTCAGGGTGTCTCCGACGCAGACTACGCGATACAGCGTGTCGTTGTAGATACGCGTGACGCGCACCGTAGTCTTGAGGGTATCTATATCCTCGTCGTCCGTGCAGAGTTGGCGATCACGATGCAGTACGGCTTGGATTTCGTATTCGAAGAACTGATGCTTCTTGGGTGCATCTTTCTCGTCCGGCAGGATAAACTGATACTGGTAGTCATGTTTGGTATTGCCGGATGCAGGGTCTTCTGTCTTGGCATTCTTGATATCGGCATTGACGCCCGGTTTCTTACCGTCCGTCACGTCGTAGATGGTCCATTCGATCTTCTTGGCCGGTTTCTCGGAAGGTGTTTCCAGCGTCCAATAGACGAACGAGCTGTCGCAGACGACGGCTGTATCCAGACGCTCTTTCTTCTCCATCCATTCGGTCCATTGACGTTGGTACCAACCGTGTCCGTCCACACTGTCCAGATCATAAGAGCCGTGCGACATGCCCACTTCCTCCGTGTGCGTCACGTAGAGTGTATCGGCAGGGTTGGGTGGAGTGAAGCCGAGGGCATGCATGTAGCCTTGCGCGTGAGAAAGCGCATAGACGATACCTACAAAACCGTCTCCTGTCGTTTCAATCGTATGATAGTTGTTCTTGCCGTTCACGGACAAGCAGGCAGAAACCATATTGTCATCGTGGGCAAAAGAGGTGAACTGCGTAGCCGGAACTGTATAGTTATCCAGTTTGACGGTACCGGCATCGGTCTTGCGGGTAACGAGATACACTTTGTAAATCTGTGGAGGCTCTTTACCGCTCAGTTTCTGCGGGTCCAGTTCATGAGTGAAGAAATTCATCTTCTTCGTTCGGTGCTCCCATGCCGGTAACATGACGTTCGCCGGGTCGCCTAACTTGACGCCGAAAGCGCTTGAACCGGAACCGATGGTGAAGGGGTTGTCACCGGCGCTGGAGAGGTAGTCGTAACAGGTAACGGGTTTGTCACTCTTGACAATCATCTCGGAGAACTCCGACCGTATCTGAACGGCGCTGTTCTGGTCAGGGTATGACTGACCGGCATTGAGTACATGCGTCTCACGCGGATAGCCCTTGGGGAACAGGTCGATTGTCGTTCCATCGAAAGCGGCGGTGATGATGAAGTTATTCAACTTCGTACTGTCCAGCAGGGAAATATAAAACTCTTTGCCCCATTTGTCAATCGGCAGCGATTGTTCCACAGAAAAGTCCTGAGTACTGGCTTCATCGACAGGCAGACTCATTTGCTGGTTACCGTTGAAAACTGCAATTGGTTTATTGGAGCATATGCGGCTGCCGGATAGGTTGACATTGAAATCCTCGTTACCCTCATGCTGTTTGGAGGCAATCAGATAAGCTTCTCCTCTATTGAGTGTAACCTCGAAGGCGGTGCCGGCGGTTTTCTTGCCAATCGTCTCGATAGAAGGGGTGATAGACACCACGGTTCCGTCATCGGTGGCGACAATCGCGAACTCCGATGAATAGGTGTCCTCCGGGCTCGTTTGGATAATATATTCTTTTCCGAGGAAACGGGTAGGCAGTACGTACGAAGCGTCACGGGACGAACCTCCGGACTCGCCGACACGGCTGTAGAGGAAGCAGGAGAACACTTTCTTCTTGTTATCCGGATTGATAGGCGCAGCGTACACATGCACGCCGTATTTGCCTGTTTTTTCGCTTTCCAGCAAGTAAATCTCTTGGGCTTTTTCGCGGTCAATCTTGTATATCTCTGTCGAATTGGCAGCGACAGGAATACGTGCTATCTCTCCTTGCGATGTGGCGATGACGACGGTAACGGCTTCCCGGGCACTGATACCGATGTTCATCTCGAATTTAAACTCCGGATTGGCTTTGTTGGCCGGGTCATCGGGGTTGATCATGTTATTGTTCATGAACGTCAGCCAGAAGTCGTTGCCTTCGGTGGTAGCGAAGCGGTCCGTACCGCCTAACCAGTTCTTATCGTTGCTCACCAAAGTGACTCCCGCCGCCATCCATTGGGACAGCAGCAGCAAGCCGAATAATACTATGTTACGAAGGTTCTTCAATGATCAATCATTCCATCATTCCATCACCACTTTCCCTTGTACATCGTACATCTTTCCATCGTACATCAGGTAGAGTTGTCCTTCACGGAGGATCTTTGTGCTCTGTACATTGTCCTTTTGTACCTTTTCCAGTCCTTGCACTTCGTTGTCGCCGCCTAACAGACCGGTGTACGAGAAATTATAGGTGTTTTTGTCTTCGCAAGTGATATAGCCGGAGATGGAGAAGATGTTTCCGTTTTGATTAATAACCATCTGTCCTTCGGTGGCATAGGTGTATTCGTCGTAGTCTTCGCCGAATTGGTAGAATGATTCGGTGGTCATGTTTCCGTTGTCGGTGGAATACATGCCGGCAAACGTGTTCTTCGCCGGCGTATGAATATCCAGCCCCATGTAAATCCATTCGTTAACCTTGTTCCACAGATAGAGCGTATATACATAGTCGCCTGTTTTGGACTCGTCCGTATCCAGTTCCACCGACGCCGTGTCATAGTTCAGGAAGTACGTCTCTCCGGGTACATTAATCTCTTCGCAGGCAATAGAGGGGTTCTCTTCAAAATAGACTTTGACTTCATAGCAACTGAGGTTCTTGTCACAGTTGATAGTCACGCTCAAGGAGTTGATATTGCGAACGACCAGTACCGGGTCTGCCGCCGTCTCCTGATCGGGGTCTGTGCAATAGGAGATATCTCCGCGGCTGGAGGTGGCGGTAAAAGCTTTGCGTACATTGCCTTTGATAGCGATACCTTTGATGTATTGGGTGGCAGAGAACGTCAGTTTCTCGCCTGCCTGACATCCGAAATAGGCGTCTTCATCTTCGGAGGCTTTGACGATGGAGCCTTTTGTGCAATGTACGAGAATATTATTCTCGATGAAAGCGTACTCTTTCTGGAACAGTTGGGTCTCCGGCACCGGAACGATCTCCGGTTCCTGGTACTCGTAAGTCCAATCCAGATCATCCTCCGTAGGCAGTTTGTTTTCGTCCGGCCCTATCACAACGGGATCGCCGTCAATAACCACCAGTCGTATCTGCCGTTGTCCGGTTCCGCTGACGGTGAAGACGACATTATTGGCACTACCGGTCCAACTATCCACTTTCCAGTCATCTTTAGCCTCGGATACTCCTCCGGAAACCAAGGTGCCTGTACCGGCCGTCAAACCGGCGTATTTTTTGTTGGAGGCACTACTCTTGGCAAACACCAACTGGATATTGGTCAGCGCTGCGGAGGATGAGACGGTGATGGTGTTCTTGGTGTACAAGCGCATCTCCGGCTTGCCGGTTTCATAATCCGTTTGGGCAGAGGGTGCATTACCGTCACCTGCCGCAATAACTACCGTGATTCCGTCCTTGGTCTGGTTCATGTCCGCCGCAGAGGTGAACGTAAACTGCGTCTCCGCCATCAGGCTGAGCGTAAAGAAGAGAGACGCTATGAGTGTTAAAAACTTATTCATTGTTAGCCGTTTTTTTCAAAATCGGGCGCAAAGGTACTACTTTTTTTGCATATATGCAAATATTATGCCGTTTTTTAGGCTTTTTGACTTGTTTTTATCCAAAAGAGGCAGAAAATAAGGAACATAGCATAGTAAATCGCTACCATTCCGCCGCCTATCTGGCAAGGAACAGTGCTGCCCGGCAGAGTTTCGATCCATTCGACGGCGTGGTTCATTGCCCACGAAAGAGCCCAAGTGATTTTGCTGAAATACATGCCGGCGGTGCAGCCTCCCAACGCGATGCTTATCAGTCCGCAAGGAACCAGCAAAGTGGCCAAAGGCAGTACAATCAGGTTTGCCAAAAGGAAATACGAGCTTATCTGATGAAAATAATACATCGTGATGGGTAAGGTGCCTAATTGGGCGGCGAGGGAAACGATGATAGTGCCGATAATCCAACTTAACATTCGGCCTAAATGGGTGTGGTCTAATGCCCTGGTATGAAGCATTTTTTCACACTCTTTGGCTACCATTACTATCGCAGCTGTAGCCGCAAAACTCAGTTGGAAACTGACACTCCAGAGGTCTTGCGGATGTGCTAACAGGATGAGTACTGCGGCCGCTGCGACGGTATTGAGACTGAAAGCCTGCCGGTATGCCATGCGTCCTATTTCGAAGATCGTCACCATCATCACGGCGCGTACTACCGAAGGTGTCATGCCGGTCAGCCAGGCGTAGCCCCACATACAAACGATGATAATCGTGCTGATGGTGCGTCGTCCCCATTTGTCTTCGTGAAGCGGTTTGAAACGTCCGCCGAGTGTCAGCAGCCACCATAAAAGACCGTAAATGATACCCGTATGCAAACCGCTTACAGCTAATACATGCGCTGCGCCGGAGGCTTGAAAATGATGTTTGAGTTCTTTGTCCAATTCTTCTTTATAGCCCAAAGTGAGCGCCCCGACAGTCGCCAACTCATCTCCGCTTAATCCGCTGTCGCTCAGACGTTTGTAGAGTTGTTCTTGCATCGTATTGGGCGCTTTCTTCGTTCCGTAACGAGGCGGCGCTTCTACAAAAAGCAATATTGCTGCCACCAGCGGTAACAGCAATACAATCATCGGATATGCACGAAGTTTTTGCACCATTAACTTTTCATCTTCCGGATCGCTTCTTCCGGATCTTTGGCCCCGAAGACGGCACTTCCGGCTACGAGCACATCCGCGCCGGCGTCAAACAGTTCTGCGGCATTGTCGGTGTTCACACCGCCGTCAATCTCAATCAGCGTTGGTAGTCCGCGACGCTCGATCTCCGCCTTGATAAAACGGATCTTGTCCATGGTCTCCGGAATGAATTTCTGCCCTCCGAAGCCTGCAAAAACAGACATCAGCAGGATCATGTCCACCTTGTCCAGATAGGGCACGAGGCGCTTCACGTCGATGTCCGGATTGATGGTCAGGCACGTGCGCACGCCTTTGGCTTTAATAAGGTCGAGGATAGGCAGAGGGTCTTCGACGGCCTCCAAATGGAAACCGACCGACCATGCGCCGGCGTCGCAGAAACGCTCCACGTATTTCTCGGGATGAACAATCATCAGATGAACGTCCAGCGGCTTGGTACAGTACTGCTTGAACGGTTTCATCAACGGGAAACCGAAGGAGATATTCGGTACAAACGTACCGTCCATCACGTCCACATGCAGCCAATCGGCGTCACTGCGGTTAATCATCTCCAGATCGTCTGCTAAATGTCCGAAATCCGCGGACAAAACACTCGGTGCAATCAGTTTCATATCATTAAATCATTAAATCATTCCATCATTAAATCATTTAATCATTCCATCATCAATCCCATATGCTCGTTGCAAACGAGCTTATATCCCTTATATCTCGCGGCGATAATATGATACCCTGCGGGGGTGAGGAATTGTCGTAAATGGTTGATATACACGCCTAAAGAGCGAGACGTAAAGGCATTGTCCTCTTTCCAAAGCGCACTCAAAATACGGTGCCGGTCCACCACTTCTCCTTCGTTGCGGCAGAGCATCAGCAGCAGGTCGCTCTCGCGGGACGACAAATGCTGTCCGTTGAAGGTCTGATGCGTGGCATCGAAAACATGACCGTTCAGGTCGAAGATGCGCTGTTTGCTCTCTTCGTAAGCCCGTACGCGGCGTAAGATGGCTTCGATGCGGCAAATCAGGATATCCATCGTAAAAGGCTTTGTCTGGTAGTCGTCGCAGCCCAACTGAAACGCGCGCATCTGGTCCTCGCGATCCGAGCGGGTGGTCAGTACGATCAGCGGGATATTCGGCAAACGGTGACGGATATCTTTCAGCAACTCATAACCGTTTATGCCGATACCTTGCAACTCGGTCAGCACCACGTCCCAGTGCTCGTTGCTCAATACCTCCAGGCCTGTTCTGCCGTCACTCACACGCTGCGCCTTGTAGCCGCGACTGGCCAGGTAATCGCCCAGCACGGTCGAGAGGCTGATATCGCTGTCTATGATCAGAATTCGTGTCGCCATTTCTGCTTCAAATCCGGTGCAAAGGTACAACTTTTTTCTGAATTATGCAAATATTCCGGAGGAATTTCGTGGAATAATGAGGAATTATCGTTATGTACGCGGGTTTCGGTCATGACGTGAAGGTTCACTGCATGGCGAATAGGACGTACCAGTCTAGGGCGTACGTCAATGGGCTCGAAGGAGATTTCTTCCAGGGGCACGGAAGGCTCCAAGGCTTTTTGCCGGGCAGCTTGGAGTTCGCGGTAGATGGCGACGTAGGTGTATTGGTAGAAACGGGAGTAACGTTTCATGCCCGGTTCGGGTTGGGCGCCGCCTTTGATGACTTGGAAATAATGGTTGAAGAAACGTATTCGCCATTCGATGGCAGCGCGGGAGTTGTCATGCTCGAGAGCGTGCGCCTGACGCTGGGCTTCTTTGATGAGTTCGCGGTTGGCTACGCAGGCCGCAGACCAGGTCTTGGGGAAATGATAGGTGTAGAGTTGATAGAGGTTGCCGCCCCAACGCGGTACACGGCGGACGATGATGTGTTTCTTGTAATG
>Ga0310694_10007763_pt1 | contig 10040 bp, 6 predicted proteins | sample 174DNAGHGhighgp2_FD_203884 | JGI IMG/M metagenome (GOLD analysis project Ga0310694, IMG submission 203884) | Sheep rumen microbial communities from Palmerston North, Manawatu-Wanganui, New Zealand - 1742 DNA GHGhigh gp2 (v2) (version 2) | ecosystem: Host-associated > Mammals > Digestive system >...
GGGTGATTGACATAATAGAAGGTGTATTCGTATGTTTCCCAGCTGACAGTGTAGGCCAAACGCGGGTCGGCAGCGTCAATGTCGGCGATCATATCGTCAATCGTGGGTTCATCATCCGCATCAAAGTGATAACCCCAAGCCACTGAAGTAGTGTCAATGTTGAGTACGAAGATGGCGCTTTCGTCACCACTGCCAATCCAGTAGATAATGTCATTAGCGGAGATGGTGGCATCTTCAGGGGTAGGAGGAGGCGTGGGGATAGTGTCGGGAGTGGAGGTAGTGTCGGCTGCCAATGCCACTACGATATTGTCGATGCGGAAATCGTTGTCGGTGCCGCCGACAGTACTTTCGCCATAGAAGGCCAGTCGAACAACTTGTCCGGTGAAATCAGCCAAAGAGAGGGTGATATTGGACACGGTGTTGGTAACATCGGCAAGGTAGTAATCATCGCGGTTGACGGTGTCGTTGCCCCACTTGGCAATAGGAGTCCAGCTGGTGCCGTTGTCGGTGGTGGCGAGCACGATGAAACGGTCGTCATCAAGGCCGGATTCTGTTTGAGGAGCGTTGGCATTGTTGTAAGCGGTGAACATATAGTCGAAGGTTAGCTCGGCATTCGCAGTGAGATCAATTTCAGGAGTCACTAACCAATACTTGCATGAAGTTCCATAGATGTTGACTTTCACATGTGACGATCCGTCAAAAGCAGTGTTGGAACGTGCCCAACCGCTGGAAGTGGAGGTCAGCGTAGCACTGTTGGTAGAGTCAACATAAATACCGCTATATCTGTTCCAGCAGGAAGAGAGTTGGTTAATATTCGTGATGTTTTCGAAGTCCATGCTCCACGGCAGCGGCATGGGAGCACAGGAAGTGGCGAAGGTCAGCGTGCGGGCATTGGTGGGCTCGCCCCAACAGATACTGCGAATATCCACAGAGTAGGTGGTGCTGGGCATCAAACCGCTGAGTTCGTAGAGGGTGTCGTTGGTGACGATGACGCTGTCGGTCGTGGCACCATCGGTCCAGCGCACGATGTAGGAGTCTGCCGTGCCGGGATCGGTCCAGGTAAGGGTAGCGCCGTAAGCGGAGATGTTGGACACTTCAAAAGTGGTAGGACGGTTGCAGCTGCTGATGGTGTCCACCACCACGCTGTCGATGTAGCTGGTGATGGCGGTGGTGCCGGTGCTGGTCTGCATGATGGTGATGCGGTTGCCGTTGCCGGTGTAGCCGCTGAATTCCACCTCAAACTCGTTCCAACCGATGACGGTCGGGGTGAGGGTGGCCAAACGGGTGAAAGTGGTGGTGTCGGTCACGTCTTCGCTGATACCAACAGCGATACGCACCTTGTTCATATTGGTGGTGCTGCCACCATATTTGTAGAAGAAACTTACTTTCAGGGTGTTCATATTAGCCGTAAACTCAGGCAGATAAGCCACGGAGTATTCTTTGATGGCACTGGTAGTTCCTTTGGAGTACATCTTGAGTGACTTGAAGCCGTTGTAGGCATTGCCACTACCACTGGCACAATAAGGATAGTTGTTGGTAACCAAGCTGCTGGATGAGTTGCAGTACAGACGGTTCCAGCAACGGTTCATACCCTCCGACTGAGTGGCCGTCCAGCTTTCGAAGTTTTCCACGAAGGGAACATCGGGCACGGGTGCACAGAGGGTGCTGACTGAAATGGTATGCGGCAAAGTGAAAGTACCATCGGGGCAGATAGAGACTACAGTGAGTTCGAAGTCCATAGAGGCGGCCAAACCGTTGACGATAACCACCGTGTCGTAGAAGTCGGCGCTGTCAACGCTATTTTCTGAGCTGATGTAGTAACGATAGTTGTTCACCAAGGTGGGATCGTCCACGTGAAGGGTAAAACCATCGGTGGTGATATTATCCACGCTGATGCCGTTGGCGCGGGCGCAGGCGGGCATGTCGTGAACGTCGAGGTCATCGATGTACCAAGATTTGGCGGAACCGCCAGTGGGGATTGTGCGTATCGCGATGCGGGCATTGGCGGGTGCATTGCTCAAAGTGACGGCACGCAGGTCGTAGCCGTTGGTGAACTGGCTACAGCTATAGCTGGTCACCGCGACAAAACTGGCTGTGTCAGTGGGATCGGTCATATAGCCCACTTCCAAAATACCGCCAAAGGTGCCGGTTTCGGAAGGACGGGTCATAAAGCTGATTTCCAACGTATTGGTTGCTTGAGCAAGTTCGGGAAGCATCAGAATATCAATAGAGTTGGAATTGTTGGAATAGATGCGCAAGGTGTAGCCATCTTCGCCATAGCCGTAAGTGGACGTGTAGGGGAAGAGCTCCAGACGGTCGAGCGCACGTGATTTGAAGAAGCCCCAGCAGGGTAGGGTGCTGTCGGTCACTGCGTAGCCGTAGCCGTTGGACAAATCCGCAAACTGGCTGAAATCCTCATGATAGGGGATGGCGATCGGGCCACAGCCGGTGCGGAAAGAAGTTTCGGTAGCGTTCGTAATGGTGTTGTCGCTGCAGATGGTGCGTACACCCACCACATAGAGCGTGTTGGGCTGCAGGTTGGTGAGGGTGTAGCTGTCGCTATAGATTTCTACGCTATCTTCGGCGGCATATACCATATAATGATTAGTATTATTGGGATCGGTGATCGTGATGTCAGCTGAATAGACATCAATGTTAGAGACAATCACCTGAGAAGGTTTCACGCAGGAAGGTACTTCATCCACCATCATATTGTCGAGATAGGCGGGACCGTTGTCGTTGGAACGGAGGGCGATTCTGCCGGAGGTGAAGCCAGCGAAGGAAACCTCAAAGTGGTTCCAACCGCTGTTGGTTGGCAGACAGGTAGCGATGGGGGTGAAGGAGGTTTCATCCGTCACATCGGTGATGACACCCGCTTCGAAGCCGTGTCCGTAGGTGGAGAGCACGTCGAATTGGAGGCGCAACTGGTTGGGGGTGTCCTCAAACGGCGGCAGCACCAGAATGGTCGGACTTGTGGGACGGCTGCTCACGTAGAGGCATTTGCCGCCGCTCACATTGACCGAGGAAGAGTTGTTGATATAGGGATCGGAGGTGCTGTAGGGGTTAATCAGATCCCAGCAGAATACTTGGCTGGCGAAGGAGACCGACGCGGACGCATAAGACAGGCCATTGTAAGACTGAAAATCTTCCGTCCACGGAAGTTCGGTGTGAGCCACTTCTACGCACGGAGTGCGGAAGCTGGCGCTGCGGGCTGTGGTCTGCGTGCCGTCGGAGCAGTTGGAGAAGACCTTCACCGTGTAGCCGGTGTTGGCGGTAAGGGTAGAGTAGGAGATGGTCTGGGTGTAGATGACGACGCTGTCAATCAGCGAGTCGCCTTCAAAAAGCATTACTGTATAGTTATTCAAATTGGTGGTGTCGGTGATGTTTACCGTGGCGCTATAGGCGGTAAGATCTGAAATGCTAACGCTTTGCGCCTTGGGACAGGAGGTTGCGGCGTTGGGGTCGGCGGCATACACAATGTTGGTCACACCTGTGAAGGTGTAGTTGCTGCAGGTGGATTCGGAAATCCGCAAGTGCGTGCTATTGAGTGTAGTTGAGCCATAAGCACCGTTGTAATTGTTGCAGTTCCACCCCATTGAGGGAGTCAGCACAAGACCCTCATCGGGGTCGTTGTACGAGATTGTCGAGAGCATGGTACCGCTCATAGTGTAGGAGAAACGTTCGTCGTAAGCGGCGATGGTGTCTAATGCGTTGACAAGGTAGATACTGCCTTCCCAGCGCACGCCCCAGATCACCACGGTGGGCGTGTAAGGAGCATCTTCATCGTCCCAACCGATGGCGACGACCGTGCTGTTGCTGCCGGTGCCGGTCCAAAATTGGACATCACTCGGGTCGATGGTTGTCAGTTGGGCTGAGGCGTTTAAGGCAAGCCCCAGAGCCATAATGAATACTAGTAGTTTTTTAACCATAATGATATTGTTTAAAAATGTTTGACCATTTCTGTCCAATATCGGCAAAAACTTTTGGGAAACAGGCGCGTGCGAACCTTCGAACCACACAAAAGGGGAGGTAATGAATACCTGACGGGTCCTTGTTCGGGGTGCTTTTCCTCGAAAGCGTTACCGATTTCTCAGGGTTTGGCAGGTATTCTGGCTTGCTCCCCGTCGGCCCTGTCTTCCCATGTACTTATGGCAGCACACAGTGACGTTAAAATTGGGCTTTCAGTTCGTTGGAGCTTACAGCAGCGGGACTGCGCCGGACTCGCACCGGCTTCCCTCTTGGCGCCCTTCGTCAGGGCGACCAAACCGGCGGCAAAAATACACTTTTTTTTGTATTTTTGCAGTCCCATTCGGGGGAATCCGAATGTTTTATAAGTTGTTAATAATCAAAATTATGACAGATTTTAGTATATGGGAAGCTCTCTTCCTGCTTTGTTTCACGGTCAGCTGGCCGATTTCCATTGCCAAATCCTTGCGCACCAAGGTGGTGATTGGCAAAAGCCCTCTTTTCATGTCCCTGATCGTATTAGGGTACATCTTCGGCATCATCCACAAGGTGTTGTATAACCACGACATTGTCATCTGGCTCTACATCTTTAACGGTACGTTGGTGGCCATCGACCTGACGCTCTATTTTTTGTATATCGGACGAAACCGCCGGGAATTGGGTCAAGGGAAAAAGAAAGAATGAAAAAACGGCCTCGCAAACGCGGGGCCGTTTCCATTTCAGCCGATAGGCTACTCATTAATATAAAAGGGTTATTTCTTCAAGATTTTCTGCACGTCATTGCCGACTTTCAGCAGATAGAGGCCAGCAGGATACTGTTGCATATTCAGAGTCACTTGCGTGTCGTGGTTCTCGACAGCCTCCAACAGTTTGCCGTTAGCATTGTACAGTTCGATGCGCTCGGCGTTCTCGTTGGTGATGTAGAGCGTGTTCGTGCACGGGTTCGGGTAAGCGTACATGCGGGATATCTCGTGATTGTCGATGCCTGAGCCTGTCTCGGGCACAGAGACGGGATTGATGGTCATCGGATAGACGTAGGTGTAGTACCAGTAACCATCGTATTCCATGCTATCGGCGATGATGCCAGCGGCGGGTTCGGCCCACTTCTCGAAGTCACCGTTGGCCAGGGTTTGACCCATACCCATATCCATATAGCCATTGTTCTTGCTTTCCCAATAGCTGTAGGGAACCTTGCGGAGGGTGTCGCCTTCGGCAACAGCGAAGATGATGTCGTCGAGACCCCAGCTGCCCAGTTCGTAGCTGAAGCGCGGGTCGGCGGCGGCGATGTCAGCCATCATGTCAGCGACGGTGGCAGTGCCGTTCCAGCGGTAGCCCCAAGCCAAAGCAGTGTCAGCCCAGTTGACGGCCATGACGGCCTCGTTGGAACCTTCACCCACCCAGTAGAGGATTTCGCTGAAGGCGATAGTGGCCTCATCGGGAAGAGGATCTGTAGGAGGCGCGACAGCAGTGGGAGTCTTGACCCATGCCTCTTCCATGTAATAACCATACTGGAAATCCCAGCCGATGGCGGAATTCATGTCACCGTATTTGAATATGTCTCCGTTATGGAGTGTGCTAGCTGCACCGGCACCTGCGCTAACACCGTTGAGGTTGGTCCACCAGAAGTTGTAACCCATAGTCGGATCAACGGGGGAAAGTCCCAGGGTGTCGCCGTTGGAGAGGACGAAGTGGAGGTCACCGCCAGAAGAGGGGGAACCTTCGGACCAGAAGCGGGGGTCGGCGGCGGCGATGGCATCGACCATCTCTTGTGCGGTGGTGCTGCCGTTGAAGAGGAAGCCCCATGCGAATGCGGTGTCAGGTTGCGCAAAGTTGACGATGAACTCAGCGCTGTCGGAACCGCTGCCCACCCAGAAAAGGATGTCGCTAAAGGGGAGGGATGCGTCAACGGGATCATCGCCATCGCGGACTGTACCATCATGATTTCCATGTCCATTCAGAATCACCGTCTGTTGGGCAAAAGTCAGGTTTATCATGCAAAATAAACCGAAAAAGAGTAATAATTTCTTCATAATTGTTTTGTTTATTAAAAATACCAAATACGTGTAATCCTCAGCATTTAAGTTTGACAAAATGCTTCGGTTAATAATAGAAACAAAGAGTGTGATTAAGGTCTCTTTTGTATCCGCCTACCTCCCGAAGCGATTAACAACGCATAAATGGCAGGTTTTCTGACTTGTTCCTGAAGCGGCGTCTTCCCATCTTTCGACAGTGACATTTTGCGGCTCCTTTCGCGGAACTTACAGCAGCGGGTACTGTACAGGATTCGCACCTGTTTCCCTTCACCATTTTGCGGCTGCAAAAATACACTTTTTTTGTACTTTTGCCGCCGCAATTGCAAAAGACAATCATCATGTTCGCACAAATCAACTTCGTAGAGATATTCAGCACCTTCCTCGTGATGTTCGCTATCATCGACATCACTGGTTCCATTCCCATTTTTGTCTCCATGCGCGACAAGGGGACGAAAATCAAACCCTTGGAGGCCACCGCCGCTGCCCTGATCCTGTTCGTCGGATTCTACTTTCTTGGTGACGCGTTGCTCAAACTTTTCGGTATAGACATGCCATCGTTTGCCGTCGCGGGTTCCATCGTGCTCTTTATCCTCGCCTTCGAGATGATTTTGGGACGCGACATCATCAAAAACGAGCCTACTTCTTCGGGTGCCAGCATTGTCCCCATCGCCTTCCCGCTTATCGCTGGACCTGGAGCCATCACCGCCTTCATCTCGCTCCACGCGGAATATGCCACGGTGAATATCATGATCGGGTTGGCCATCAACATCGTCATCGACTACATCGTGCTGCGCTATCTCGACAAAATCAGCCACTGGCTGGGTCCCGACATCATCTATGTGTTGCGGAAGTTCTTCGGGGTTATCCTCCTGGCAATGGCCATTAAGCTCTTCTCCAACAACATTCTGGCAATCATTCACCAAGTGCCGTGATACATCCGCAAAAACTCTGAAAATGGACACGACAAAGGACTATTCATCATACGGACCGGCGTACCGGAATTTCAAGGTCAGGGAAGAGGTTTTCGTCCCTGAACCGAAGGAGGATTTTTCCGGGGACGATCCGTTTACGAGAATGGCACCCATACGCGGGGAACTCAAGGACATTGCATTTGATGAGACTTACCCCTATCTTGATAAATCTCTGAAGTTCAAAATTTGGCATTCCCTCGTTTATTTTGCCCTCTGGATTGCTGCTTTCCCTGTGAACCGAATTCGTTATGGTCTCAAGATTGAAGGCCGCGAGAAAATTCTCCAAAACCGCGATCTTTTTGCAAACGGCATGATGACCGTGTGCAACCACGTCCACCGGTGGGACATGATTTGCGTGTTGCAGGCGATGCGCTACCGCAAGGCCTGGATTCCCATGTACGCCCAGCCGTTTCGAGGCAAGGACGGGTTTTTGATGAAAGCCATCGGCGGCATCGCCATCCCGGAGGAACGCAGCGGACTTCGGGAATTTGACAAGGCTTTGGAAGAACTTCATGCCCAAAAACAGTGGATCCACATCTTCCCCGAAAGCTGCAGCTGGAAATTCTATGCCCCGCTACGACCGTTCAAAATAGGCACGTTCAACATGGCCTACCGGTACGCGCTCCCGGTCATCCCCCTGATGCTCTCCTTCCGGCCGCGCACCGGATGGCGTAAACTTTTCTGCAAAGACGAACCACTGCTCACCATCCACGTGGGCGACCCGATCGTGCCTGACCTCAACGCTCCCCGGAAAGAGGAGGTGGCACGTATGCGCGATTTGGCGCACCAGACTATGCTTGATATGGCAGGCATCGTTTCCAACCCCTGGCCATCCAGTATCGATTAAAATCTCCATCATTATGAATACCATCATAGATCCCGTACCGGTTGAACTAATCAAGTCAGAACTCACCAAATCCAAGAAGCTGGAAGACACCAACAAAGGGCACAACGAGCTCTACATTGTAACGTGGCAGGATTCCCCCAACGTGGTCACGGAAATCGGCCGATTGCGGGAGTTGGCGTTCCGCGAGGCCGGCGGTTCCACGGGCAATGCTATAGATCTTGATGAATACGACAAGATGGAGAAGCCGTATAAGCAGCTGATTGTCTGGGATCCGGAGAATGAGGCCATTATTGGCGGTTATCGCTTCCTTTTCGGCTCGGAGGCGAAGATTGACGAAAACGGTCAGCCTGTGCTAGCCAGTTCCCATCAGTTCCGCTTTTCCCAGAAGTTTATCGATGAGTATCTGCCGCATGTCATTGAACTCGGACGCAATTTCGTGGCACCGGAGTATCAGAGTTCCAAGGGCGGTGCGAAGTCTATTTTCGCCTTTGACAACCTGTGGGACGGTTTGGTGGCCATTATCATGAAGAATCCCAATTTGCTCTATTTCTTCGGAAAGATCACCCTGTATCCTTCCTACGACTATATTGCTAAAGATCTGATTTATCATTTCTTATGGAAACATTTTGGGGATAAGGATGAACTTGTTCGGCCGTGGGACGACCAAGCGATCATGCCCGCTTCCGATCCCGGATTGATGGATCTGGTATTGAACAAGGAAGACCAGTTGGAAGATTACAAGTTGCTTAAGGGGGCGGCCAGAATGAGAAATGTGAATGTCCCACCCAATGTGACGGCTTACGTTTCCATCACGTCTGAATTGCTCATGTTCGGTACGGCAGTGAACCATTTGATGCACAATATCGAGGACACGGGGGTGCTTATCCCGTTCGATGCTATCTATCACGAGAAAAAGCGGCGTCATATAGGGGCATATCTCCGGTTTGCTCGTTCAGAAAGACGCAAGAACGAGATTTTCGACGGTCCTGAAATGGAGGAGGAGATGATCGAGGAGTGGCTGGTCAAGCGAAGCCGCAAAGTAAGACGTTTGCTCAAGAAAATTGGCCGGAAGGTATAGTGCGACAATAAACGCAAAAAGAAAAATCAAAACATTGCAGTAAATTATTATGTTAGTATCTGAAATTTCATTTAAAAGATAAGGTTCAAGCTCAAAAGCGTGTTGAAAACACGCCATCTCAGTAACCCCACACTCGCAGTGTGGGGTGATGGGCGCGATGCGACAACTGCGTGCGGAAGGCACGCTTTGGGAAACGGAACATACTGCCGCAAGGGTTCCGCGTCTTTATGGTGGTGTTTAGTACAGTTTGCAAAAAATGAGTATTTTTGCAAACTTAAACATCAGAAATTATGAAGAAAACAGTAATGCTATGTGCAGTGGTGCTCGCCCTCGTAATGCTGACTGCCTGCAAGAGCGGAACGCAGAACAACGTCACCGTTTTTGAAAACGAATTCAACGACAGTATGGCTTGCGGTGGGGGCTTTGAATACGATTGGCAGTTAATGCTCATCGGCGAATGGAAAGCCGTCCGACTGAATAGAACAAAGACCGTTTCTGGTAAAGAAGTAACCGAGACTCTTGTCCCTGCTTTCTTATGGCGTTTCGAGGATAACAGGGTTTATTACGAAACCGGATACGCTGATGGTGATTCGATCACAATGCAATACAGCTATTTCCTGAAAAACGACAGCCTTATGTTAAGAGAGGACAACGAGCCTGGAATTAGTCCTTGGTTTGTAATTGATTCCCTTTCGCAAGACAAACTTGTACTCACATCTGTCGATTCAATCAAAGACGGCACAACGGTAAACACATTGACATTAAAGAGGGTTAAATAGTAAACTTTTATGACCGAATCCGAACTATACAAAAACCTCGGTACCCTGACCAAAAGCAAAGACCAATGGGAGGGAAATATTCCATTCGTCGCGTCGCTGCTGTCGTCAGAGTCCACCAAAATCAAGGCGAAAGCGCTGTGGTTGTTAGGTGAGATGGGACTAAAGTTCCCGATTGCCGTCAAGGGTGCTGTTCCCGCGATTGCCGCTTTTTGCGACAGTGCGGAACCGCTTTTGCGGGAGCGCGCCGTGAATGCCCTCGGCAGAATCGGGCGGGGTTGTTATGCCTCCATCGAACCGTATTGGACTGGCCTTTTCCGTTTCGCCCACGACGAAGGGGCGAGCGTACGGCTGGCCTTCATCTGGGCT
>Ga0310694_10007764_pt1 | contig 10040 bp, 5 predicted proteins | sample 174DNAGHGhighgp2_FD_203884 | JGI IMG/M metagenome (GOLD analysis project Ga0310694, IMG submission 203884) | Sheep rumen microbial communities from Palmerston North, Manawatu-Wanganui, New Zealand - 1742 DNA GHGhigh gp2 (v2) (version 2) | ecosystem: Host-associated > Mammals > Digestive system >...
CATATAGAAAGGACGGGACAGAGCCCGTCCCTCCCAGATGCCGTCAATACCTTTATTTGCCGAATCAATAGGCTAAGCCGAGGCCATTCAGGACAAAACCGGCACCCCTGCCCGACGGAAGTGCAGGTCTTGCGGTGACTTGAGTCAAGTCTTGCGGTGACTTGAGCCAAGTCTTGCGGTGACTTGAGCCTTTGTGCGGATAGGTTTCGGCGTTTGTCGGGGAGGGGGTTCGGTTGCATCGGGGTGGCTTTTGTCGCTCCCACAACATGATTGTGCGCACGAAGCTACCCACCCTGATTTTTTTTTGCTTGCGGATAGTCGCGAGGGGCAGGTTGACGCTATGGGCGGGTTATGGTATATTACATGTCAATTAGCCCTTAATGGGATTTGACGAAGCCAAAATCGAACGGTGAGGAGACGGACAATGAAGAAATTGGTGGTTGCGGCAACTATTGGTACGGTGCTCGTCTGCGCGGCGGCGAATCAAACGCTCACATACACGGCGGCGGACAAGCCGTCCACGCTTGGTACGGGCGGCGAACTGGCTTTCACCTACGATGGTGATACGGTGACGAGGATCGTCTCCCACGCGGCGAAGGGCGATACCATCTATCTCAAGGGCGATCAGATTAATTTCGGCACGGACGCGACGATCGAGACGGCGGGGCTTGGCGACCTCGTGATCTCCAACAAGATCTCCGGCACGAGCGGACTCCTCGTCACCAACACCTCCTCCGCGCAGTTGACGATGGAATGGTGGGGCGACAACCTTTTAGACACCAACATCTGGATGACAGTCTTCGAGAATGTCGATCTGGACGACATCGAGCTTGTCTCGTCCGACGAGAAGACCTGGAGCAGCAAAGTCGGCATTTCCGGTCTTTCCAATCCGCAGATGATGTATCCATATTGGGTGAAGACGAACACGGTCGATGGGGTGAAGACGATGACCGCGCAGCTGCAATGCTATAACAAGGCAAGCAAGCCGTCTGCTAACTTCGATGTCATGGTGAAGTATGTCGGCCTCGAGCTGAAGCAGGACGGTGCGAACATCGCCGCCCGCTTGACGACGGCCGGCTACATTCCCACGAACAGCACATTCAGCATCACCTATGTCAACACCTCGATTTATCAGGATGATATGGAGGCTCTCCGCGTCCGCTGGCTTGCGATCCCGATCCAGCCGTCAATCCAAGGTTCTACGAGACACCAGTCAAGCTTCCCGGCTCGACCGGGTATGGCTACGGCGTGGGACAGCTGACGATACGCCGACGCGATGTGCCGAGCGTTGGCTTGAATTATACGGAGAACAGGACATTCGCATTCGGCGGCGACCTGAAGATAGCGGCGAACGCAAGGGCGAGGAGGTTGCGGATAAACAGTTACAATCCGGCCAGCGGCGACACCAGTGCCGTTGATGTCGAGGGTCTCTGGGAAATAGGCGATTACGTTGGCTCGCAGGGCACGCCCATCAAGGGGAACGGAACTGTCGGCGTCGTGGCGGAGACGCTTCCGCACGAGAACCCCTACGAGGGGCGCGTCAAGAACTACTTGACTTATCGAACCAATCACGTCGATACGGCGACGGCCAACGGAAATCTCGCTCTCACCCATTCCATCTTTGACTTGACGAACATCTGCCCTTCAATCATGTGCGGCCAGTCAATGACGCTCAACGAGATAAGCCGTGCCAATCCCGCCGCGCCCTGCCATTGGCGGTTCTATACGAATGGCCCGCTTTCCTACGCCACTGTCCAGATGCAGGGTTCAAACAGTACAACCATGATCCGCTGCACGATCCTCAGGTTCATGCAGAACAAGCCGGATTCTTTCAACTTTAGCGTTTGCGCAATCACAAATTTGGCCTGCTATACGCCGATGGCGTCAGGCGCCAACAAAGGTGAAGGTTATTTCGGCATGGATTTCGAGGATCCGAATGCGGTCAACATGAAAGGATTCTACAACTTATATACGCGCAATAGTCAGCCTGAAACATATGAGCCCCGCCCGTTTTCCATCTCCAATCTCGTCTGCCAGTTCTCGCGGCCGGGCGAGTATTCCATGTCGATCAACGCCAATAATCCGAATTGGCGAAATGGACGTCTTGTCGTGGAGGGCAAGCCGGACGGCACGCGCATTTTCGCCAATGTCAACGGCGGCGAACGTCTCCCGACGAATGGCGTCGTTGAAGTGCGCATGGGCGGAACGCTCAACATGGGCAATGGAAGCGGCGGACCGAGCAAAAGTTCACAGAACAATTCCGTTCAGATTATAGTCCATCACGGCGGCGTTCTGCGCACTTATCCAAGCGTTCTCACCTCGGGTTCGAAGTGGGCCTACATGAAAGGCCAGCGCATCGACCTCTTGGGCGGCGAGATGATGCCGAGCTGGCTGCACTATCCGCAGACCACGCTCTGCTATCTGTATCTGAACAATACGATCTTCGCCGACGGTGCCCGAATTGAGAGCGACATCCCGTTCTGGGTGGGCAATACTGGATCGAACGAGGCCGGCCGTTGGCTCGTGCGCGGAACTGAGCCTTCGTATGTCGATTCGCCAGTCATGTTCCTTGACAAGAATCATGCCAAATATGAATTCCCGATCGATGTCGCCGACGTGACGGGCGACAATAAGAGCGACTTCTACATGCTGAAGGATTTTATTTACTGCGACAAGGTCTCGGCCGGCGGCTCAACAGATTTCGACAAGGTTGAACTCGGCAAGTACGGTCCCGGCACGCTGGAGGCACGCGGAAAGCACCAACTTCAAACGGGCTACAAGATCAACATCTACGGTGGTGCGTGGAAGCTGGGCGCGAGCCATATAACGGACGATGCGGCGCAGGGCTTCCGGCTTTCCGGCGGCACGCTGGAGGCGGCGGCCGGCACGGAGAACGTGTGCGGAACGCTCGCCATCACGGCTCGCGGCGGCAGGATCAAGCTCGGCGCGGGCGCCAAGCTGACGTTCGCCGATTCGAGCGCGGAGACGTGGGAGGCGACGGAGAGAGTGACAGTCGAGGGCTTCGAGGAGGGCGCGATCCGCTTCGCCGCTGTGCCTAAAACCAAGATGTTCAAGCTGCCTGACGGCGGAAAGCTCTGGATGAACAGGGATGGCTACCTCACCGCCATCCCGCTCGGCACCAACATCTCCATCCGCTGATCCGGCTCCGTCCTCCCGGCAGACGGGCCGAAGGCTCTGGCGTCTCGAAAACGACGGACTTGTCTCACGCTTGCCCCGGAATCAGGGATAAGGGTGAAGTGAGGCGATTGTGCCATGGCATCGTCAAAGTATGGTATAATTCGCAGTCAATAGGATGACACAGGTAATGAAACTCCAAACGATAGCGACGCTTGCGGCAATCGCAGGCGCAACGACAAGCTTTGCAATGAAACCTAACGATATTCTGCACAACTTCACCGTCCAATCCGTAACCGAACTCCCCGAAGTGCCTGGCCGCCTCTGGCGCATGAACTACACAAAGAACGGCGCCGACCTCGTCTGGCTGGAGCGCGAGGACGAGAACAAAACCTTCGCCATCGCCTTCAAGACCATTCCCGGCGACGATACTGGCGTGGCGCACATCATGGAGCATTCCGTCCTGTGCGGCTCAAAGAAGTATCCCGTGAAGGAACCGTTCGTCGATCTGCTGAAAAGCTCGCTGGCGACGTTCCTCAACGCGATGACGTATCCGGACAAGACGGTCTATCCCGTCGCCACGCGAAACGGCACGGACTTCCTGAACCTGATTGACGTGTACATGGACGCCGTGCTGCATCCTCTCTCCATCGAGAACCGCATGGCGCTCGATCAGGAGGGGTGGCACTACGAGTTTGACGACAAAGGCAAGCTCATCCGCAACGGCGTGGTCTATTCGGAGATGAAGGGCGTGTTCTCCAATCCCGACTCCATTGCGTTCTGGGAGGCGATGAGCCTGCTCTTCCCCGACTGCTGCTACTGCCACGAGAGCGGCGGCGATCCGGCGCACATCCCGGATCTTACGTTCGAGGCGTACAAGGCCTTCCACGCCCGCTACTACCATCCCTCCAACGCTCGCATCTTCCTCGACGGCAAGATGGATGTGGACGCGGTGCTGGCGAAGCTCGACGGCTTTTTGAAGGACTACGACCGCGCCGAGGTGCGCGCGGAGATTCCGCTGCAGAAGGCGACGGCGAACAAGGCCACCGTGAAGTACGAGGTGTCCGAGGATGGCAAGGAGAAATATATCCTTGTGGACGGCTGGGTGATCGGAAGGTTCTGCGACCGCGAGAAGCAGCTGGCGTTCTCCGTGCTGTCGGAAGTGCTGGCCGGATCGAACGAGGCCCCGCTCAAGAAGGCGCTCTTGGAGAAAGGCCTGTGCGAAGATGTGGAGATGGGCGCGGAGAACGTGCAGCAGACGGCGGCGTTGCTGACGATCCGCAACACCTCCAGGGAGAAGGCGGCGGAGTGCCGCAAGGTCATCCGCGAGACGCTTGAGCGTCTGGCGCGCGAAGGGCTTGACCGCAAGCGCATCGAGGCCGTCCTGAACAAGTGCGAGTTCCTCGTGCGCGAGAAGGATTCCGGTTCGTACCCGCGCGGACTCGCCTTCCTGGAGGCGGCATTGGAGAACTGGATGTACGGCGGCGATCCGGCGGAAGGGTTCCGCTACAAGGCGGTGTTCGATTCGCTGCGCGCGAAGATCGCCACGGGCGGATTCGAGAAGTACCTGCGCGAAATCTTCATCGACAACCCGCACCACGCGGAGCTGACGCTTGAGCCATCGACGACGCTGGGCGAGGAAAAGCGCAAGAAGCTGGAGGCGGAGCTGGCGGCGACGCTGGCGGGCTGGGACGAGAAGAAGGTCGCCGAGGTCAAGGAGACGGCGGCAAAGCTCAAGGCGTTCCAGAAGTCGAAGGACAAGCCTGAAGATACGGCAAAGCTTCCGAAGCTCGCCGTGAAGGACATACCAGTGAAAGGCGAAGAGATCAAGCAGGAGATTGCCACGGTCGATGGCTGCACGGTGATCCGTCCGAAAGTCGGTGCGGACGGCATCTTCTATCTGGAGCTGCACTTCTCGCTTGCCGATCTGTCGGCTTTGGAGCTGACCGAGGTGCCGTTCTTTGCCACGCTTCTCGGCGAACTCGCCACGGAGCGTTTCGGTGCGCTGGAGCTGAAGAGCGAGATAGACGCAAATCTTGGTCGCTTCTCCATCGGAACGAAGGTGTTTGACGCCAAGGGGACGGCCACGCCGTATCTCACCGTGCAAATCGCCGCCCTTGAAGCGAAACGCGACGATGCGGTGCGGATCGCGAAGGAAGTGCTGCTGACGACGAAGTTCGATGACATGAAGGCGGCGGACGACCTGCTCAAGCAGGAGCGCCAGGACATGGAGCAGGGCATCGCGACGGGCGGCAACCAGTACGCCATGCGTCGCGCCGGGGCGCGGTTGTCGCGACAGAACGAGATGGACGAGCTGCTGTCGGGCGTCGCCCAGCTGCGCTGGCTCCAGAAGGCGAAGGTGGACAAGGCTCTGCTGTCTCGCTATGCCGAACTTGCCAAGCGCGTGTTCACCAAGGGACGTCTCACGGTCTGCCTTTCGGATAACATGCCGAAGGAGTTTGCGGCGGCGGTCATCGCTGCATGGCCTGACGGTGCGGAGGCAAAGGTGGCGGCGGACTGGAGCGCCGGACTGCCCGACGTGACGGGCGGCGAGGGCTTCTCCATTCCGGCGGAGGTCGCCTATGCGGGCGTCGCGTCGCGTCTGCCGAAGGGAACGGAATATCACGGTTCGCAGATCGTTGGCGCGCGCATCCTTACGCTTGACCATCTCTGGAACGAGATTCGTGTGCTGGGCGGCGCATACGGAATGGGGCTGGTGGTGCGACCGGACGGCGATGTGCAGTACATGACGTACCGCGACCCGAACCCGGCTCGCTCGCTCACGAAGATTGCGGAGTCCGGCGCGGCGCTGAAGAAGTTCTGCGAGGGCGGGGCGGACATCGACAAGTACGTGGTTTCGGCCATCGGCAAGACGGAGCCGTACCTTTCGCCGCGCCTGGAGACGCAGCGGGCGTCCGAACTGTTCCTCACAGGGCGTACGCCGGATGACATAGCGCGCGTGAGAGCGGAGATTCTCGCCACGAAGACTGACGATCTCCTCCGCTTCGCCGAAACGCTGACGACCCTCTCGAAGGACTCGTCCGTCTGCGTGGTCGGCGGCAAGAAGCCGCTGGACGCCTGCAAGCTCGCCAAGACCGAAAGCGTGTCGGAAGGCAAGTAAGGAAGCGGGCGGAGCATATGGCAGACGAGCTTACCCCCATGATGCGCCAGTATCTCCGGATCAAGTCGGAGATACCGAAGGGCGCAATCCTGATGTTCAGGCTGGGCGACTTCTACGAGATGTTCGGCGAGGACGCCGTGATCGCCTCGCCCATCCTGGGCGCGACGCTCACGCATCGCGGCGACCAGCCGATGTGCGGCGTTCCGTACCATGCGCTGAACACCTATCTCTCCAAGCTCATCCGCGCCGGCATGACGGCGGCGCTGTGCGATCAGGTGGAGGATCCGAAATTGGCCAAGGGGCTGGTGCGCCGCGAGGTGACGCGCATCGTCACGCCTGGCACAGTCACGGAGGATGGCCTTCTCGACGAATGCACAAACAACTACATCGCCGCCGTTTCGGGGCTCGGGCTTGCGTTGCTGGATCTTTCGACGGGCGAATTCTCCGTGGAGGGGTTCGAGACGGAGGCGAAGCTCGATGATGCGCTGGCGCGCTACCGCCCAGCCGAAATCCTGCGCGCGGACGATTCCAACCGCTGGACCTTCTCGCTGGACGCGGCAACGGACGAGCTTCGCAGGCACTTCAACGTGATGACGCTCGACGGCTTCGGTCTGGAAGGCAAGGGCGAACTCGTTTCCGCCGCCGGTGCGCTGCTGTACTACGTGCACACCACGCTACGCCACGCCGTTGACCACATCCGCTCGATCCGTCTGCGCGAGGCCGTTGATTCGCTGGCTTTAGACGCGGGGACGATCCGCCATCTGGCGTTGCTGCCGGGCGATGGCGTCTCTCGCGACGCGTCGCTCTTCGGAACGCTCAACGCAACGAAGACGCCGATGGGCGCGCGCCGTCTTGCCGCCTGGATCCGCCAGCCCCTGCGCAAACCCGAAGAGGTGAACGCACGGCTTGACGCGGTGGAGACGTTCGTCAATGATAGGATGCGCCTGTCGCTGCTGCAGTCGCGCCTGGACGGTGTGCGCGATCTGGAGCGCCTGATTGCCAAGGTGGATTCTGGGCGCGCAAACGCGCGAGACCTGAAGGCACTCGCCGCGTCGTTGCGCCCGGTGCCGGAGGTGAAGGAGTCGTTCGAGGCGCACAGCCCGGCGTTGGCGGACATTCAGGCGCGTCTCACGCCCGAAACTGAACTTGTCGATCTCATCGACCGGGGCATTGCGGAGGATCCGAACATCCTGCTGACCGAAGGCAACCTGATTGCGCCCGGCTACAGCGCGGAGCTGGATGAACTGCGCGACTTGGCCGCCAAGGGCCACCAGTGGATCGCGGAATATCAGGCGAAGGAGATTGAGCGCACGGGCATCAAGACGCTGAAGGTGCGGCGCAATTCCGTGTTCGGGTTCTACATCGAAATCGCCAAGTCCCAGGTGAACATGGCACCGCCGGAGTATGTTCGCCGCCAGACGCTCACGAACGGCGAACGGTACACCACGCCCGAGCTTTCCGAGCATGAACGCAAGGTGATGGGGGCGCAGGAGCGCGCCTTTGCGCTTGAGCAGTATCTATTCAGGAGCATCGTCGCGCAGGCAGCCGCTCGCACACCTACGGTGCAGCAGACCGCCGGCGCCATCGGCGAACTGGATGCCATCCTCTCGTTCGCCGACCGCGCACTCGCTGCCGGTTACGTGCGCCCGGAGATTGACGACTCGGATGCGCTGGACATCGAGGATGGACGCCATCCCATCATCGAGCAGCTGCCGGACGCGGAACCGTTCGTGCCGAACTCCACGCACCTCAACTGCTCGACCGACCAGATCATGCTCATCACGGGCCCGAACATGGCTGGCAAATCGACCTACATCCGTCAGGTGGCGACGATTGCCGTTATGGCTCAGGCGGGGTCGTTCGTGCCGGCGGCGCGGATGAGACTCGGCGCGCTGGACCGCATCTTCACGCGCATCGGGGCGGGCGACGATTTCTCGCGCGGACGCTCCACATTCCTCGTGGAGATGCAGGAGACGGCGAACATCCTCAACAACGCTACGCCAAAGTCGCTGATCGTCCTCGATGAGATTGGACGCGGCACCTCCACTTTCGACGGCATCTCGATTGCCTGGAGCGTGGCAGAATATCTGCACGAGAACCCGAAAGTTAAGGCCAAGACGCTCTTCGCGACGCATTACCATGAATTGACCGACCTCGCCGACCGCTTCCACGGCGTAAAGAACTGGACGGTGCGCGTGAAGCAGGACGGCGACAGGATCGTATTCCTGCGGCGCATTGCTCCTGGCGTGGCCGAAAAGTCCTTCGGCATTCATGTGGCGGCGATGGCGGGATTGCCACAGGCGGTCGTTGACCGTGCCGACAAAATCCTCGCCAACCTTGAAGCCAACGACCTTGACGTCGATGCGCCGAAGATCGTCCGCCGCCCGCGCAAGAAGCTCTCCGACATCCCCGGCCAGATGACCTTGTTCTGACAAATGGCCTTGCCTGCCCCACCGGCGGCATTGCCATCGCGCGCCGCATCGGAACCTGCGGGGAACACACCCCGCGAAAGTGTTGTAAAACGGGCCTTTGCACGTTTCGCTCCACCCTCACCCGCAGCGGAAGATATCACAATATCACCGGCCGAGCGCCGTTCTTTCTGCGGGAGTGATTACACCCTCTTTTACCTGCTTATCAAGGTAGCTCTTGAGCGCGGCTGCGGACTTCGCGCAGAAGTCGTCGCTCTCCTCTTTCGTGCAAAGCCCCTTCTCCGCCCGCTTGCGCGAACGCGCCATCGCCTTCTCCGCGCCGGTGATCGCCCGCTTCACGGCAACCGGCACGCGCGGCTGGCCGAAGTCCGCCGCGATGCGCCGCTGCTCCGATTCCGGAAAGATAGAGAGAGGGTAGGTGGTGGTAGTTGATGGTTGATAGTTGGTAGTTGGTGGTTGGTCGCCACCGGTGGGGCGAGGCGTCCCGCCGAGCCGCCCCGGAGAGACACCCTCGGCCAGGGTAACATGCGTCGCCGTGAGCTTGACGGGCCATCCCGCGACGGCGTTCCCCGCGTGGTTCGTGTAGGCATTTTCCGCATGGACGGAGAGTGCCGTTAGCAAAACACAAATGGCGCACTTGAGAATACTTTCACATTTCATATCTGTTATCCGGTCCATTACCTCTTTTCCCTCTAGACACGCCATATTATAGCATATTTCAGTTTACTTGCTCTGCGGGAACATCCCGTGGAGGTAGTCGCGCTTGTAGTAGGACGGGCAGCTGTTCACGCGGTAAGAGGATACGTACGGTTTGTTCAACGGGGGCGTTAAGACGGTGCCGTCTTTCTTTGTGACGGTCACTTGTTTGTCGAGCGGTTTCATGGCTTTGCGCTTTTCGGCGTCCTGCCAGTCCTCCTGCTTGTACACCTTGCCTTCGGCGGCAAGCTCCTTGGCATGCGCAATGGCGTCGTCAAGGCGGGATTCCGCGGCCTTCAACGCCGCCGGGGAGATCCGGGGCGCGATGGCGTCAAGATACTCCTTCCTCTTGGCGGAATCCTTGCCATCCATTTCCATCAGCACGTTGTAGAACTCCTCGTCGATTTCCTCCGGCGCAGATATGCCGGGGCTCTGCATGCCGATGACACTGACGACCGCCATCTTGACTTCCGCCGAAGTCGCCTTCGACAGGTCAATAGTCATCGAGCCGTCCTTGTTGCGCACGATGGCGGGGTCAAGGGAGGCGCGTTTGTTGTATTCGTCTTTCCAGCCGTCTTTTCCGTGCAGATCAAAGCAGATGTTCCTGAGTATCCTGTCGAACTTCTCGGCGGCGTCCTTGTCGAGGGCGAATTTGTTCA
>Ga0310694_10007765_pt1 | contig 10040 bp, 10 predicted proteins | sample 174DNAGHGhighgp2_FD_203884 | JGI IMG/M metagenome (GOLD analysis project Ga0310694, IMG submission 203884) | Sheep rumen microbial communities from Palmerston North, Manawatu-Wanganui, New Zealand - 1742 DNA GHGhigh gp2 (v2) (version 2) | ecosystem: Host-associated > Mammals > Digestive system...
CCTTTGAAATAGAAAGTTCCATCGGTAGGCCCACCAAAATCGTAGTAGTAGAATCTCACGGTTGAATACCCCGATGATTTGTCAACATAGTTGGTTAGGGTTCCCAAATTTGTGCCGTCGCTCTTATAAAGTGTGAAACTGTTCCATGAAGTACTGTAGCTAGATGACTTGGCAATATACACCCTATAACTGTTCGGGGTCTCGCCGCCACTTGAGCTGCCAGCCTCGGCAGTGCCGCCCTGGCCGTTGGCCTTGACATTGATAGTAGTTGTGGCATTAGCCTCGTCGATTGTGATCGTGCCGTCGGCGTTCAGACCCTTGCCGCCTTGTGCGGTGTTGGTAAGATCAACGTTACCACCATGAATAAGGATGTCGCCACCAGCCTTAACGCAGGTGCCATAGTCGATGTCGCCATCGCCTGCCACGAGGTTACCACTCTGAACCATCTTGAGGGTGCCCTGGAGCATTATGAAGCTTGATGCAGCCTTGATGCCCTTGCCACCTGCACTGGTCATGGTCATGTCGAGAGTACCGTCCTTGAGGGTTACCTCACCGGTGTTCTCCTCGTCTTCCACAATCTGGTCGTTGTCGTCGGTCTCATAGCTTACCTGGATACCATCGTCGGCAACGTTCTTTACAGTCACCTTACCACCATTCTGCAGATAGTACTGGTTGATGTTGAAACCGTCGCCCTTAGAACCGAGGATATTGATTTCGCCCACGGTCTTCTTAACCTCGACATACTCCTTACCCCAGAATGCGTGGCTTGAGTTACCAGTGATGTTAAGGATACCAGCACCCTTGAACTCGGTGTGTCCCTTAACGGCGAAGCAGCCCTTCTGCGAACCGTTAGTGCCGTCGGTAAGGTTATTGGTAGTTCCCTCGACGAGTTCCACAGCGATGCGCTTTCCGTCGCGAATGTTGATGGCTGCGCTATCGGGGTTGTTAAGAGTAAGGCCGTTGAGCTGCACTGTGGCTTTAAATTCGCCATCCTGATAGAACGAGCCGTTGGTTGAGCTACCTGCGAGTGTGTAGGTAATCTCCTCGGCAACGTCGGCGTCTTGCAGAGCAACAACGTGTGCGCCGTTAACGCTTGCTGTCATGTTCTTGGCAATGTTACCAGCCACAATCACCTTAGCAGTGTTGCCTGTGTAGGTCACCTTCACTGTGTTGTCAGCAACTGGAGTGTTGTCAACATATATTTGATCAACATCGGCAATGTTGAAGGTCTTGCCCTGAGCGGTAAACGAAGTGCCATTCTCATAGGGCATGGTCTCGAGTTGAGAAGTGGTAAATGCCCAGCTCACGTCGCCAGTCACAACCCACATAGTCTGGTCGCCCTCGGTAATCTCGCCAGCCTTGCTGTTAAGAAGGACTCCATAAACAAATGTCACATCGCCCGAGGTGATGCTTCCATCACCGTCCTGGTCGCCATTCACGATTGAGCTGCTATCGTTGTTGAGGATGTAGTCGTAGAGGGCAGTGATGTCGCTTGAAGTAACAAAACCGTCGCCGTTAACATCACCCACAACTGCTGTGCCACCCTCATCGCCCAGGCCAAACACCATGTGCAGCACATTAGTCAAATTATTAGAACCTGCCTGCACACCTCCGTTATAGGCCACAAGCTTGCCGTTCTCAAATTTCAGCGTCAATTCACCTGTTGGATATGACGCGTCTGAACCATTGTTCAGTTTCACATTCAGGTAGGGATAGATGGCAGCTGTCGCAGCTATCACACCCAACGAGATTAGAATTGATAAGATTGCTTTTTTCATTAGCTTAAGATATTATGTAAGTTTCATTTTTGCCTAGAAAACTCACAAAATTATTGACAATCAACAAATAAACCAATTATTTTCAACCAAAAACCCCGTTTTTTAAACAAACACAACCTTTCAAGCAACGATTCACAATCATCGTTGCCAAGGCTTTAAAACATCAGTTATTTGTTATTGAATGGCAAAAAAGGGCAGATGCCGCTACTTGTAATTACGGGCTATCGAAGCCATCTCAATAGCGGCATCGGCTGCCTCGGTGCCCTTGTTGCACAACGCGCCTCCAGCACGGTCAATGGCTTGCTGCTCATCGTCGGTGGTAAGAACACAGAAGATAATTGGCACATTTTGAGTGGCATTAAGAATTGCGCATCCCTGAGTAGCATTGTCGCACACATAATCAAAGTGGGGAGTGCCACCACGAATCACGCATCCTATCATTATCACGGCGTCGTAGTTGCCGCTTCGTGCCATCTGTGACGCTGCAAAAGTCAGTTCAACTGTGCCTGGCACTCGCTGCACTGTAATGCAGTCGCGTGAATAACCATGCTCAACAATTCGGTCGATTGCACCATTGAGCAATGGTTCGGTCACTTGGCTGTTCCATCGTGCTGCCACGATTGCCACCTTGAGTCCATCAATGTGGGGCAACTCAATCGACAGGGGCTGAGATTGTAATTGTGTCGACATTATTTGTTTTGTTTTTCGTTAAAGGTTTATCACGAGGACTGAAATAGCCTCTTTATGATTTAGAATAAGCTCTTGAGCAACGACATGATATTGGTGTTCTTGCTCTTGTTGTTGAGAAGATTCTCAATCTCAATCTGCTCGTTCACGGCATTAAGTCGACGCGCAAGTGGCTGCAACGACTGAAGCAGCTGCTCGGCACTCTCTCGGCGGTTGGCGACCTTATTCAAAGCCTTTGCCAGGCCTATCGAGAGCACCAGTTCCTTGTGCCCCATGTGATTGCTAACCTTCTTTTGATAGCGCAGCGCCTTGGTGTAATACTTAGCGGCATTACGTCCATTACCCATCTCAAGCATTATGTCGCCCTCCTTTTTTAACGAGTTAACGAGGTTGACAAGCGCCTCACGTGTCTTCTTGCTGTCGCCATTGTTGAGCATGCTGGTGTAGAGCTTCACCTCGTCGTCATAATGCTTCAGCACCTCCATTTGCTTAGTCTTCGAGGTGATGATGCTGGTCGATGCCTCAATGGCATAAAGCAGCATTGGCGAGAAGCGGCGCTCGTTCTTCTTAACTAGTCGCTCAAAGAGTTGTTGGCACTTTGTGAGTTCTTTCTTGGCGCGAGCATTATCGCCAAGGCTATTGTGAACCGACGCCAAGTTATAAAGCAACGATGCCAGTATAGCAAGGAAGTCTTCCTTCTTCTTATTGGTAATGTCGACCATCTCGGTCAAGGCATTCTCGGCTGCACCAAGCGCCAGCATGAAATCGCTGTTGCTGATGAATATAGTCATTCGGGCAAGCCACAACCAGCTCACGTGCAGGCGTGGCATGTCGCTATAGCTCTCGTCAAAGACTAGAGTGTCGATGAGTGGTGCTGCATCCTCACCGCGACCACTGGTAATCAAGTCTAGAACTTGCAATAACTTTATCTCAAGAACTGCCGCACGAGTCAGCCCTTCATCAAGATGAAGTTCCGACACATCATACTGCAACCTGAAATTGCTCAGGTCGCAACTGAGTTTAGGAAACGACGATTCAATAAGTAAAGATTTCATTTATCTGTATTAAGTGGCTTAATTAAAATTTTAGGGCAATAGTTTAGACTGTTCCTGGGCATAGCCTGATGGAAGGCAATTGGTATCACTCTCGGCGCACTGCTTAGCGAATTCAAATGCCTTCTCGAGCATTGGTTTCCACTGTTGTTGAGTGAGCGTTGCAACATCGCCATGCTTGATGTCACCTGCAATCAGGCTATAGATAATGCCTGCTATGAATCCTGCTTGCCAACCCAGGTGGTTGTCGCTGTCGCAGCTGAAATCGTACACAAATTTCTCCGACCCCTGATATACCGAGGCGTTCAAGCTTGGATTGATGTGCACATAGGAGCACTCATAGAACTTTATGTGATTGTTATACACCTTGTCGCTATCCTGGTTGGGGAACATGTTGTTGATGTCCTTGTCGTGATCGATAACCAGCGACGCCACCTCAAAGTTCTCAAGGATGTTGGGCATCACCTTTGTGAGATTAAACTGAGTGCCATGTTGGAATCCAGGCAGGTAAATCAATATCGCTTTGCGCTCGGCTGCATAACTCAAGAGGTCATAGAGTCGCTCACGCTGAGGCGAGTCGATGGCATAATATGAGCCAAAGAGCACGATATCGTCCTCATCGATGCGAGGCCATATCACACTGAATCGATTTAATGGATACTCTCCATAGTTGACAATCGACTCACTGCCGTCTTCTTCCTTGAAGATGGCAGCAAATGGTGTAGAGCCATCGGTGTAACGGTCAATAGAATGTGTGTCAACATGGTGTTTCTCAAAGAAATCTACCACCCAGTCGCCAACCTTGTCGGTGCAGCACTCGCTCACCATCGATACTGGCAAGCCAAGCTCGCCTAGCGAGGCAGCGGCATTGCTCACGCGACCACCCACAAAGGTGCGATTGGGACAACCGTTGGTATAAACGGCATCTAGGATAGATTCACCTATGGCAATGATTTTTCTCATTTCTTCCTGAAAAAATATATTTATAAATAATGTGCGATTTAAGGGTATCGCTTTTCGATATGCAAAGTTAGTGCAAGTTGAGTGAAATACAAAATCAAAAATAAAAGTTTTTGATTTTTATTTCCTAAGCGCAGCCTAACTTATCTAAAGTTAGTGCAAGTTAAGTGAGGCATGCAAGCAAGCGAGTCCATATTATAGCAATGACAATCAATTCAACTTGTTACCGTTAACAGTCAACCATTCACTGAGTTTTTATCATCATACATTTAATTCTAACAGTAAAAATGCCGAAAATATACTATCAATCAAAAAAAAATGACTATATTTGCACCAAAATATAAGGATTTTGAGTAACTAACTATTGCAAGAAAAACCAACAACCATGCTATTTCAGTGTCCACAATGCAACAAATTTATCGACATGACACTCGAGGAACTTGCCTTGAGCAAGAAGGTTGTTGTGTGTCCGCAATGCCTGAATGAGTTTTTGGCGCAAGGTGTCGACATTCCTGCTTCGATGCTCAGGACCAACGTTGCCACTAAGAGTTCTAGCCGTCAGCTCTACTGCCACAACTGTGGTGAGTCGCTGCCGGTAGCTGGTCTCAAATTCTGCCCCTATTGTGGTTCATCACAAAACCTGGCAACCACTGCTGTCGCCACCACTAGCGAGCAACCTGTTGCTGTTGCTGCCACTGCCGAACCCAGCACGCAAGCCCTGGGCGACAAAGAGCTGAAAACCAACGAAGACCAAGTTGTGGTTGAAGACGATGCCCACGACATGATTTCACGGCTTCCACTCATCAGGCCTCTGCCACGATTGCGCAGCAAGCGCGAAGTGATGGGCTCACCACTGACGCGCATAATATGCTACATCATTATCGTGATACTCATTGGCATCTTCCTCTTCATCCTTTATCTGTCAAATTTCGACGAGAACGGAAGCGTGGCACGCTCAATAGGACTTAACATTTAATTTCCCAACCATAGTACTAAAATAGGCACGACCAGCGCTATGCGCCAGCCGTGCCCGCTTTTTCTCATACAACTATAGGTTTCTCCTCTATTTCTGACGGAAGTAGAGGTTAATGGGTGTTCCACAGAAGTCCCACTTCTCGCGAATCTTGTTCTCAAGATAGCGCTTGTAGGGGTCCTTTATCCACTGTGGCAGGTTGCAGAAGAACACAAACGATGGCACTCTTGCCTCCTTGAGCATAGTGATGTACTTAATTTTCACATACTTGCCCTTGGTGGCTGGTGGTGGCACTGCAGCAATGGCCTCTTGCAGCACATTGTTGACCTGTGAAGTCGAAATCACAGTCTTGCGCTTCTTGTAGACGGCAATAGCCTCCTCCAGCACGCGCAGGATGCGTTGCTTGGTGATGGCCGAGCCAAAGATGATGGGAAAATCGGTAAACGGTGCAAATCGCTCACGAATGGTGTTCTCCATGTAGGTGATGGCCTGCTGCGACTTCTGCTGGGCAATGTCCCACTTGTTAACTAGCACAACCAGTCCCTTGCGGTTCTTCTCTATTATTGAGAATATGTTCACGTCTTGCGACTCAATGCCACGAGTGGCGTCGATGAGCAGGATGCACACATCGCTGTTCTCGATGGCACGAATGCTGCGCAACACCGAGTAATACTCAATATCCTCATTCACCTTATTCTTCTTGCGGATGCCCGCAGTATCAACAAGATAGAAGTCAAAGCCAAACTTATTATAGCGCGAATAGATGCTATCGCGTGTGGTTCCTGCTATATCGGTAACGATGTTACGGTCCTCGTCCATGAGAGAGTTAACCAGCGACGACTTGCCGGCATTTGGTCGACCCACGATGGCAAATCGAGGCAATTCCTCCTCGGGTTGGTCAAGGCTCTTCTTAGGCATAAGGCGATACACCTCATCGAGCAAGTCGCCAGTACCAGTACCGTTGATTGCCGAGATGGCAAATGGTTGTCCCAAGCCCAAAGTATAGAACTCGCTCTCGCCATAATAACCCTGGTTATTATCGTCTTTGTTGACAACTACCACCACTGGTTTCTTACCGCGACGCAGAATCTCGGCAACATGGTCGTCGAGGTCGGTGACACCAGTCTTGATATCGACCATAAAGAGAATCACATCGGCCTCCTCAATAGCGAGGTACACCTGCTTGTTGATTTCACTCTCAAACACATCGTCGCTGCCCTCGACCCAACCACCGGTGTCGACAACGCTCATTTCAAGGCCGTTCCACTCCATAAGGCCATACTGGCGGTCGCGTGTGGTGCCACTAGTGTCGTTGACAATGGCCGCACGAGTCTTGGTCAATCGGTTAAAAAGGGTGGATTTGCCCACATTAGGGCGTCCCACTATTGCTACTAATCGTCCCATATATTTATAGTTCAGAGTTTATAGTTCAAAGTTCATAGTTTTTCATAGCTACTCATAGCCAATCCTATTCGATATATCCAAACTGCCGCAACTTGTTCTCCTGGTTGCGCCAGTCTTTCTCAACCTTAACGTAGAGTTCAAGATACACACGTTTCTCGAAGAAATTCTCAATATCTTTGCGCGCCTCGATACCCACGTGCTTGAGTTTCTTGCCCTGATGACCAATGATGATACCCTTCTGGCTGTCGCGCTCCACATATATCACTGCCATGATGTGAATCGACTTCTCATCCTCGGTGAACTTCTCCACAATGACCTGAGTGGCATAGGGAACCTCCTTGTCGTAGGTGAGCAGAATCTTCTCGCGAACAATTTCGGTGACAAAGAACCTTGAGTTGCGATCGGTCAATGCGTCCTTGCCAAAGTAGGGAGGACTCTCGGGCAGCAACTCCACGATGCGTTGCATAATGTTGGAAACATTGAAATTGTGGAGTGCACTTGTAGGGAACACCTCGGCCTGTGGCAACAGTTGCTTCCATTGCTCTACAAGCGCCTCAAGTTCCTGTTGACCTCCTGTTAGCAAGTCAATCTTGTTGATAACCAGCAGCACAGGAATTTTCTCCTTTGCCACCTTGTCGAGGAAGTCTTGATTCTTGGTCGGGGTCTCTACCACATCGGTGACATAGAGCAGCACATCGGCATCGATGAGTGCTCCACGCGAGAAGTCAAGCATCGACTCCTGCAACTTGAACTTGGGCTTGAGCACACCAGGAGTGTCGCTAAACACAATCTGGTAGTCCTCGCCGTTCACTATGCCCATAATGCGGTGGCGCGTGGTCTGCGACTTGCTAGTGATGATTGAGAGTTTCTCGCCCACCAGCAGGTTGCTGAGCGTCGACTTTCCCACATTGGGATTTCCTACTATATTTACAAATCCTGCGCGATGCACGATAGAAAAGTATTAAGTGTAAGTAAAAAAGTAATAAGTGTTGAGTTGTTACATTAAAAAATGCGTGGCCACCAGGCATGGTGATGCCTATGGTGGTCAAACGCATTTATGATTAGGCAAAGCTTTAGATAGCCCAAACGATGTAAGCTGCTCCCCAAGTGAAACCAGCACCAAATGCAGTGAGGACAATCTTGTCGCCCTTCTTAAGAAGGTGCTTGTTCTCGTCAAGACACAAGGGTATTGACGCTGCACTGGTGTTGCCGCGATGCTGAATGTTGACCAGTATCTTCTCCTCGGCAATACCCAGACGGCTACCCACAGCCTCGATGATGCGAAGGTTGGCCTGATGAGGCACAAACCAATCGATATTCTCGTTGGTCAGGTTGTTGCGCTTCATCACGTCGCGAGTTGAGGTGAGCATATCGACAACAGCGTGACGATACACTGCACGACCCTCTTGATACACAAAGTGCTCTCGAGCCTTAACGGTCTCAATCGACGCAGGACGTGCCGAGCCACCAGCTTTGTATACCAAGTGCTCCAAGCCACTACCATCAATGTGGTAGATACCGTCGATGATACCTTCCTCGGCATTCTCGGTGGGCTCAATGAGCACAGCGGCACCAGCGTCGCCAAAGAGTGGACATGTAGCACGATCCTCATAGTCGGTCATGCTTGTCATCTTCTCGGCAGTCACTAAAATAACCTTCTTGTAGAGACCCGATTTAATGTAGGCATTAGCTGTATAGGTGCCTACGACAAATCCAGCACATGCTGCCTGAATGTCGAAGCCATAGCATTTCTTGCCTGCACCATCCATGCCACAGTTATGCATGATAATTGAAGCGGTAGATGGGAATCGGTAGTCGGGGTTTGAAGTTACACAAATGAGAAGGTCTACATCGTTAGGGTTAGTGCCTGTCTCTTCAAGCAGCTTCTTTACTGCCTGAGTGCCCAGGAAAGAGGAACCTTTCCCGTTCTTGAGAACACGCCTCTCCTTGATTCCCACGCGAGTGGTAATCCACTCGTCGCTAGTGTCAACAATGTGAGAAAGCTCCTCATTGTCGAGCACGTCATCAGGAACATACGATGCTATGCCTGTTATCTTTGCGTTAAGCATAAAGCGTGAGTTTTACTAAATTCTAGTGTTCTAGTTAAAAGTGACATCAAAAAACAATCCTAAATATGTGCCTCATCATTTCTGACGGCCTTTACATTGCTTCAAGTACGACAGGAGGCGAATATTTAGGATTGAATTGTCATTTAATCGATAATGAGACTTGATTATCGGTTATACGGCAGCCTCATCGTCAAACACCTTCTTGCCGCGATAGTAGCCACACTCGGGGCATACGGTGTGATAAACATGCCATGCACCGCAGTTGCTGCAGCGGGCGATAGTTGGGGCAACAGCCTTATCGTGAGTTCTTCTCTTGGCTGTGCGAGTCTTTGATTGTCTACGTTTTGGATGTGCCATTTTTCAATTTATTTTTTATTGTTGTTATTTTCTAGTAATTGCTCAAGCGCTGCCCATCGGGGATCGATTGAACCGCCAGCGGCGCTCTCGCTATCACTGGGAGGCGTCTCAAAATCCTCGTCGCTGCTGTAGTCACGGGCAGCGTGCTCCTCGAGGTGGCCAAGCATCTCGGTGTTGCACTCACCTGGGGCGTGAGTATGCATCATCGGGATGGTGAGTAGCACGGTGTCGCGCACTAGCGGCGCAAGGTCGAGTGTCCTCCACGACGACGGTATCACCAGCACGCCATCTACGCTGTCGTCTAGTGCGTCGCCCATCTTAACCGTAAGCAGGTAATCAGTGTCAACCATGTGCTCCATGTCGTCAAGGCAACGGTCGCAAGGTATAGTGATTACGCCATTGCACACGAAGTCGAGCTCGTAGATTCCCTCCTGAGTGTGAGTCACGGTTAGGGCGACATCAACACTTCCGGAGCGAACTTCGGAGGCTTCGATTTCGTTGAAAAACTCACCGTCAACATGGTAGTTAAACTCCTCTGTGCCAAACGGTAAGGACGAAATGGACAATTTCATTTCAGCCACTGTTTCCAACTATTTCTCGTTAAAATCGGCGCAAAGTTAAGAACATTATCGCTAATAATCAACCATTTTGCCACCTTTTTTACTTTTTTTAGGCAAAAAACTGATTTTACTCGACAGCTACTGCCACCTGAAAAGTGCGGCACGCATGACTTTTTTCACGCGTGCCGCACCTTAACGAA
>Ga0310694_10007767_pt1 | contig 10038 bp, 7 predicted proteins | sample 174DNAGHGhighgp2_FD_203884 | JGI IMG/M metagenome (GOLD analysis project Ga0310694, IMG submission 203884) | Sheep rumen microbial communities from Palmerston North, Manawatu-Wanganui, New Zealand - 1742 DNA GHGhigh gp2 (v2) (version 2) | ecosystem: Host-associated > Mammals > Digestive system >...
GATGGTCGCAAAGTTGCCCAGCGTCATGTAGATGCCCAGCCTGACGAAGCCCTTGCCCATGTCGAAGGCTTCGTGTCGCGTCATGGCGGCAGCAGGGTACTCTCGGTTGCGGAACAGCCATGCAAACACTGCCAGCGCCATCGCATAGGCAATGATCGACGGCAGGATGCTGTCCTGGCGCAACCAGTAGAACAGGGGTACCGACACAGCCAGCCCCACGATGGTGCCCCACAGGGTCACACTCGCTAGGCGCTTGAGACGGGCGGTGCCTTGCAGCACGGCATACTCCCCATTGGTCAACGCTTGCAGCAGCACGGCGATGCTCAAGGCCACAAAGCCCCAGAGGTGGGACGTGTCGCCAAAGGTCAGCTCGCTCAGCGCTGGCGCGGCCGCCAGTGTGAGCAACGCTCCCGCCAATCCCAGCCACAGCGACCACTTGCGCACCACGGTCACCATGCGTGCCGCTAGACCCGGATCACGCTTCTCCAACGCTTGTGAAATGTCTCGCACGCTGCTCGAACGGATGCCCAGGTTGGTACCCGTGGCAATCATCTCCAGGGCATTGTTGAACAGTCCGAACAGGCCTATGCCCACAGGACCAATCCACATGGCTACCAGCTTGGTGCGGATGATGGAGCACAGGATGCCCATCACCTGGACACCGCCGAACAGGCCCATCGCCTTCATCGCCATGCGGGATATGTTGCCTTGCCCTTTAGTCATTATATATATATTATAGGTAAATTTCAAATGTGTTATACACGATGCCGCGACCGCCCAGGCGTGACTTCTGCTGTACGAGCCCCTCGTTGAGGTAGCGCCCGTGGTCCTCGTTGGAGATGCCAAAGTCAAAGTATCGGAACCCCTGCCGGGTGCTCTCCTCGATGAGGTGCCTGAACAGCAAGGCGAGGGCTTTGCTTTCCTTGCCACGGGGCGAGGCGCCGATGTACTGGCAATGGGCAACGGGGTGCGACAGGTACATTACCACGCCTGCCAGCAGCTCACCGTCGAGGGTGGCGGTGTGCAGGCCGATGTTGCCGGGAAATCGCCCGTGAAGCAACCGCATTTCCTCGAGCGTGTGGACTGGACGGGTGTCGTACCGCTCATCGAGCAGCGATGAGAGCAATTGCCAGTACCCTTGCCAGTCGTCGCTGGGACCCACCTGGATGCCTGCCTTGCGGGCGGCGTTGGCACCGCTCTTGTTACCACGGTCAAGCGGCAGGGGGCAGGTGAGGTCTATGGTGGTGGAAATATTGGTCTCGATGAGTGAGGCCCGATGCCTGAACAGGGCATACAGGTCTTCCTCGCACGGATAACGGTGGTAGATGTGCGGTACGGGCTTGTAAACCAGTCGATTGATGCCGTTGACTCGCATCCACTCGACTGCGGCATCCATCACCTCGACCATGACAGTGGCGTCAAAGTGCTTGTAGGGCACCAGCCAGCCGCCGTAGGTGAGGCCGCGATGGGACCACAAGGTGCTGTCCTCGATGCAGGCGGGCAACAGGGCTATGGGTTTGCCATCGCGTTGCGCAATGAGCGAGCAGTCCTCAAAGCGGTCACGGTGATAGTCCATGTAGCCACGCTGATGCAGGAAGGTGCCGTTGCGGCTCTGGCGTGCTATCGTGTCCCACTGGGACTGCATCGATAAATCATATTTTAGGATTTCTGTCATAGGTATTGTATATAAAACGCAAATATACGCCAAAAAATATTACCTTTGCCCAAAAATTATTGCAAATCAAATGAAACTGTCTAAAATTGGCTTATTACCCCGCATCATCATTGCCATCATCCTGGGTGTGCTGTGCGGGACATTTTTCCCCGAGTGGGCTGTCAGATGCTTTGTGACTTTCAATAGCATCTTCAGTCATTTCCTGTCGTTCCTCATTCCTCTCATCATAGTGGGACTGGTCGCACCAGCGATTGCCGACATCGGCAGGGGGGCTGGCAAGTTGCTGTTGATCACAGCGGTTCTGGCCTATGGTGACACGGTGTTCTCGGGATTCATGAGCTACTTTGTCAGCACAGGCATCTTCCCCTCGCTCATCGACCGCAGCCAGGCGGCACAAGCCGTAGCCACGGTCGAGGAATTGCAACCATTCTTCACGATCGAGATACCGCCCCTGCTCGATGTGATGAGTGCATTGATTGCGGCATTTGTCATGGGACTGGGTATCTCCTTCTTTGAGTCCCCCACGTTAAAGAAAGGCTTTGACGAGTTCCGCGACATTATCGCCAAGACCATCGAGGTGGCCCTTATCCCGGTGCTGCCATTCTATATCTTCTCCATTTTCCTGAATATGTCCTATTCTGGACAGGCGTTGCGCATCATCAGCGTGTTTGTCGCTATTATCGGTGTCATCTTCCTCATGCACATCTTCCTGCTCGTGCTGCAATACTGCATTGCGGGAGCCCTCTCGGGGCGCAACCCGTTCAAGATGCTCTATAACATGTTGCCCGCCTATTTTACCGCTCTGGGCACCAGCTCATCGGCAGCGACCATCCCCGTCACGCTCAAGCAAGTCAAGAAAAACGGTGTGAGCGACGGCATCGCGGGCTTTGTGGTGCCGTTATGTGCCACGATTCACCTGTCGGGCAGTGCGATGAAGATCACCGCCTGTGCCGTGGCCCTGCTCATCATGCAGGGTGGCACTATCGACATCGCCCAGTTTGCGGGTTTTATCCTCATGCTGGGAGTGATGATGGTGGCGGCGCCTGGTGTCCCTGGTGGTGCAATCATGGCCGCCCTGGGCGTGTTGCAGTCGATGCTGGGATTCACTGCCGAGCAGCAGGCTCTGATGATAGCCCTGTATATCACTATGGACAGCTTTGGCACCGCATGTAATGTGACTGGCGACGGAGCCATCGCCCTTGTGGTGGACAAGATTTACGGCAAGAACCGCGCTACAGCCTAGGCGCTGTGCCATCTTGCCAGTAGCAGGTAATCAACTAGCCACTTGCTTGTTAGCTTTTCTTGGAAGTGGAGTTGACGTGTTGCAACGAAGCAAAAAAGCATTTTTTGAAAAAAAATAGGTAATTTATTTTGTAATTAAAAAAATGATATTATCTTTGCGGTGCATAAAGGGAAAATTATTTTGATTTATCAAAGAGTTTCGGATTAACTATACTGTTGGATAATAGAATGGTTAATCCATTTTTTTGTGCCTAGTCCTCTTCACCCACCCGTGTGGTGGACAAATGATATAATGCAAAGCGCAGACGATTGACGCCTGCGCTTTGTCATGATGAAATCAAAGAATGATGCTCTTAGTCGTTGAGAATCAGGTCGATGACGGCATTGATGTCGGCAATGTTGATCTCACCGTCGCCGTTCACGTCGGCACGGTCGTTGGAACCGCCGGTCAAGATCAGGTCGATCAGGGCATTGATGTCGGCAATGTTGATCTCGTTGTCACCATTCACATCGCCCTTCCTGCCATGCTCCTCGTGGCCCATGGTCACCGAACCGCACACGCCGTAGGCCTCAACACCCTCGATGGCAAACGTCACCCTGGTGGGCATCGTACCATCCTCGTTGGGCTTGGCGGGCAGGCACTTGATGCCGCTGTGGTGCAAGGGGTTGGTCACGTCGAGTGCAACGCTATTGCGGATTGACTCGGCATCGCTGGCGGGAGCAATGTAGCTCCAGTAGATATAATTGCCATCGCTGTTGATCTGCGCTACGTTGGCAATCTCACCGCTGTCCTCGGCTCCCTCAACCTTGATGGGTGAGTCGTCGATGAGTTCACAATCGGCGATGCGCAGGCCCTCGTTGCCGGCCACATCGGCACCCGTCTCGAGATTTTCAATCTTGCTCAATGCGATGCGGTAGATGCCCGGAACGCAGCCATAGGGGTCGGTCTGCACTTGCATGTACAGGTAGCCGTTTTCCTCATCCAGATAGAAGGTCTTAATGATAGCGTCCCTGAACAGGGCGTTGTAGTGCTTGGTGTGACCCTGGCCGCCGTCGGGATAGATGTCACTCTTCTTGAAGCGCAGCAGGCACACGCCGTTGAACTTCTTGCTCATCCAGAAGATGCCGTGCTTGTCCTGGGTGAAGCCGCCGGTGATCGAACCCCAACTGATCTCGTCGTTGTAGTAGGGCAGCCACTGGTTCTGCAACAGGAAGGGCTGTGAGCCATACAGGCCTGTGGTGTCGGCGTTCAGCTCGTGGATGCCCACGTTGCGGTCGCTGATGTAGATCTTATTCTCGTTCTTGTCGATAAACATGGTGAACGGATCCTCGCTGGGGGCGTAGCCCACGTTGTTGAGCACCGTCACGCGGTAGAAGATGCCGTTGGTGTTGTTCACATAGAACAGTTCACCATCGCCCAGAGGCTGGGCGGGATCCTGATAGGTGAAGCGCTGACCTGCAACGGCGACATACACGCGGTTCTTGTAATTGTGCAGCGTGAAGGCATGCTGGCCGGCATTGAAGTTGGTGTTCACGATGTTACCGTTCTCGTCCTGATACATCAGGTCTCCGCCGGTGGTGGCAAAGTACAAGCCCGTGGGGCAGCCCAGTGTCGAGCCTTCACCCGAGATGGTCTCGTCGGCAACGATGTTGAGGTATCGCCACTGGTTGGCACTCTTGAAGGCATCTACCGAACTGGGAGCCACCTTGCAGATGACGTTGCCCTGGCTCTCGTTGAACACGCCTGCCGCTAGAGCGGGTGTGTTGACGTTGAGCACGCGCAGCTCCTTGATGGTGGCGGGCACCGATCCGGGTTCCATGTAGTTGACGTTGGCGGGAATCTCCATCGTCTCTAGGGCGGTACAGCCTTCAAAGCAGTTGAGCATCATGTTGGTGGCGGTGCTGGGCAGCGTCACGCTGGTCAGGCTGGTGCATTGGGCGCACAATCCTTGGGGAATCTCGTTGCGGCCTTCGCCGATGACAATCGTCTGCAAGGCCGAAGCTGCAAACACGTTCTGGCCCACTGTGACACTCTTGTCGAGCGTGAAGGCCTCGATATCGCTGTAGGCAAAGCCATAGTTGCCGATAGTCTTCAAGGCAGGCAAGTCAACGCTCGTGAATGGGGCATAGGCCAGACCATAATTGTCGATACTGGTTACCGTAGCATTGCTGTAGTTCGTGCCAATGTTGCCCTCGTGGGCAGTCACCAGCAGGCGGGTTCCGGCGGCATTGAGCAGCACGCCATTTTCCAGCCTGAAGGCGGCATTACCACCGTCAAGGGTGATGTTGGCTAGGGTGGGGATGGGGGCAAAAGCGCCCTGACCGATGCTGGTCACGCCAGCGGGAATGCTCACGCCTGTGAGTTGGGTGCCGGCAAAGGCCTGAGTGCCCACAGCGGTCACGGCTGCTGGCAGCACGAGGGTGCCGGTGAGCTTGCTGTTTTCAAATGCGCTCTGGTTGATGGTCGTCAATGCGCTGGGCAGGGTGATTGAGGTCAGCCCCGTGTTGTAGAACGCTGTGATGCCGATACTGGTCACGCCATCGCCCATCGTCACGCTCTTGAGGTTGCGGCAATTGTTGAACACGCTCTGCTCGATGGTAGTCACTGCGGCGGGGATGTCGATGCCGGACAGTGAGGTACAGCTGGCAAAGGCACTCGATCCAATGCTCGACACTTTATCATTCTGGAACGTGACTGTTTGCAGCGATGTGCAACCCTGGAATGTGGTGCTCTGGATGGTCGTGGTCTCGCCATAGATCTCCAGTGTCTTGAGGCCCGTCATGTTGTGGAAGGGCTGCTCGTTGTTCTGGTAGGCGCTGGCATCCACGTTGCGGCCCATGTGGATGGACTCGATGCTGGCCAGAGCTGTGCGGGCCTCGCTGTTAGCACCAAAGGCGTTGATTTTCATCACCACGGGATTGTTGCCTGGGGCTATCTCGAGAACCTTGAGGTTGGGACAGTTGGCAAACTCCTCACTGATGGGCTTGGCCCAGCCTGGCCAGATAACGACTTCTTCCAGACTGGTGCAGCCGTTGAACACGCCACTGCCCACACTGGTCACGGTAGAGGGGATTGGACTCGTCTTGAGGGCCGTGCACCCCTTGAAGCAGTTGCGGCCAATGGTCACGCAGGTCGAGGGCAAAGTCACCGAGGTCACCTCTCGGCAATCCAGGAAGGCATTGGCTGCTGTGGCCACCACGGTGTATTCGGTGCCTTCATAGTTGAACGTCTCAGGAATCGAGATTTCGCCCTTGTAGAAAAGGGTGTCGGCTGGCGTTGTGGCCGTTGCCTTGATAATGGTGTACTTGGCAACAGTAGCCTTGCTGCCCGAGGTCGTGTAGTTGATGCCATCGACGGTGATGCTGGCAGCTTGGACGGCTGTCATCATGGCTAGGCATCCCACTGCCGCCATCAGGCGGCGAACCCATGTCTGGTGGGTAAATGTTTTGTTCATAAGCCTTTAATGGTTTTGATTGTTACTATATGCTCTTTATTTTTTCTAGTCTAGATGATTGATGAAATCAACCTACAAAAATAAACAATTATTTGAACAACACATCGCAATTTGCACCTTTTTTTGTTTCCCTTCCCAATATTTTTCTGCCGACATGGTTTCTCATGTTATGGGATGAAAAAGCGACCTGCCGCATCTCCACCCAGGAGACGCGGCAGGCGTAATTTAATTAGGTACAAGCGATGTGATTACTTCTTGTTCACATTCTCGGCAAGCTCGGTACCGGGTTTGAACTTAACGACCTTCTTTGCGGGAATCTTGATGGCCTCTTTGGTAGCGGGGTTGATGCCCATGCGTGCATCCTTCTTAACTACCTGGAAAGTACCGAAACCGATAAGAACGACCTTGTCACCCTTCTTCAGGGCAGCACCCATAGCCTCGAGGGTTGCATCGAGAGCGGCTTTTGCCTGCACCTTAGTAAGATCAGATTTTTTAGCAATTGCTTCAACTAATTCAGTCTTGTTCATAATGTAAATTTTTAAAAAAATTAGTTATGTGAATAAAATAATTGTTGTTTTGTTTGCGCAAATATAAGTATAACAACGGTTTCAGCAAAAAAAATAGCTAAAAAAATGCGATTTTTTTTCCAAATTGAGCGATTTTTGTCTTTTTTATCATTAAAAACTCTCCTATTAGGGAGTTTTTCTATATTTTTGTGCGGTAATTCAAGAGATAAAGCGATTATAGAATATGCAATATAATAATCGATCATTGTGGTCATCAATCATGCCGGTGACCAAGCATCTGCTTGTCATTAACGTGATTGTGTGGCTGGCAACATTTGTGTTTGAGCAAACTGGCGTGGTGGATCTCTACCAATGGCTGGGGCTCCACTTCTGGTTAGGAAGCGATTTCAATCCTGCCCAGTTTTTTACCTACATGTTCATGCACGGAGGATTTGGCCACCTGTTTGTCAACATGTTCTCGCTGTGGATGTTTGGAAGCCTGATAGAGAAGGTGCTGGGATCCAAACGCTACCTGTTCTACTACATCTCTTGTGGATTGGGCGCAGCGCTTGTTCAGGAACTGGTGTGGCAGTTCTCGTGGCAAGATATGCTGGCAGGCAGTGTCACTGGTCCAGTGAGCAGTGTTCAGGATATCATCAATGCCGTCAACGCCGGTCATGCCGACTTCACGATGGATGACTTCTACAACAGGATGGTGACGGTGGGTGCATCGGGAGCGGTGTTTGGACTCCTGCTGGCATTTGCGATGATTTTCCCCAATATGCCCATGTACATCATTCCCTTCCCGTTCCCCATCAAGGCCAAGTGGATGGTGCTGGGCTATGGTGTGCTGGAGTTGTTCTTCGGCGTTTCCCACACGATGAGTGGCGTGGCACACTATGCCCACCTGGGAGGAATGATTGCCGGTATCATCATGATACTCTACTGGAAACATAACGGCACGCTATCTCGTGGCAATGGCTTTTATTGACGAAATCAAGCGCAGTTATCTTCAAGGGTCGATGTTGTTGAGGCTCATCTTTATCAACATCGGCGTCTTCTTGTTGCTGCACGTCGTGGCGATAGGGGCTTTCTTGATGAATGTCCCTGGCGATGCGGTGTTGCAATGGCTGGAACTGCCCAGCGACCTGTGGCTGCTGTTGAAGCGCCCCTGGACATTGGTTACCTATATGTTTGTCCACTATGGCCTGCTGCACATCCTGTTCAACATGCTGTGGCTGTACTGGCTGGGACGCATCTTCATGGAGTTTTTCTCGGCCAAGCACCTCACTGGGTTATACCTGCTGGGTGGATGGGGGGGAGCCCTGCTCTATCTGCTTTCGGCCAATCTGTTACCCTATTTTACCAGCCATGCGGGTGTGTATTATCTGATGGGTGCATCGGCGTCGGTCGTCGCCATTGTGGTGGCAACGGCGGTCTATGCCCCCGACTATAAGATTGGGCTCTTGTTCCTGGGCGAGGTGTCAATCAAGTGGATTGCCATTGTCACCGTCCTGATTTCCCTATTGAGCATGGAGGGCGGTAATGTGGGTGGCAATATCGCCCATCTCGGTGGGGCTGTGGTGGGTGCATGGTTCGCCCTGAGCATCAAGCGGGGACACGATATTACCCGTCCACTCAATGCTGCCATCGATAGCGTGGTGGGTTTATTTAATGGCAGGTCTTGGCACTGGCCTGAATTCAAGCGGACTCAACCTCAACACACCGAAGCCCGGCAACAGTCTTCCCGGCAGTCACGGCCTCATCGTCCTGATGACCTGGTGAGCGAGGAGGAACTGGACATCATCTTGGGCAAAATCAAGCAGGCAGGATATGATGCCCTGACCGATGAAGAGAAAGACAAATTGTTCAAAGCCTCTCGGCGCCGCACGCCCTAACACATTAATTTAATTGTTAATCAACAAGCTAACCATATAAAGATATAAAGATGTTTCATTCGACGAGACTGACTCATAACGGATATCGCAGGAGAAAGAAGGTGAACTATACATTCGAGGTGATTTGCGTCATCATCGGTGTGTTGATGATTTGTTGTGCCTATTCGGGTTTATGGGATCCCCGATCATTCTTGCCTGCACCGTTCATGACGCTGGCTTTCATGCCTATCTTGCTACTATTGCTGTTGATGCTGCTCATCGCTGTGTTGTGGAGGCGATGGCTGGCCATGCCAGTGATATTAGTGTCACTGATTGCCGCTTTGCCCGTCATCAAGCTGTTCTCTCCGATGAACACTTCCGAGAATGCTTTGCCCGTGCCTGCCGACACCACGTTGATCCTCAAGGTGATGACCTACAACGTGCTGGCATTCAATTATCATGAGAACTCGATGGATGACGTTCCCTCACCGTCGATGAGGCTCATACTGGATGCCAATCCCGATGTTGTCGTCATGCAGGAGGCTAGTGCCAATGGGGTGGAGTGGAGCGATATTCCGTCCTTGAAACCTCTCTTGCCGGAGATGAAAGCCAAGTTCCCCTATATCTATCACGGTAATGAGGGACTGTGCATGATGTCTAAATTTCCGTTCACTACCTTCCCGCTGGGAGAGCCGCAGTACACTAAATCCCCTCTGGGATTCATTCGGGACAGGTCGTTCTATCTGGCACGGGCCTTTGACCTGCAATTGCCTCGGGGCAAGCAGCTCAGGGTGATAGACTTCAGGTTACAGTCCTATCACTTGAGTTTCGGCAAGGGGATGAATGTGCGCATCTCGCCCGAGAGTAAACCCTCTCCACTGGAAAGGATGAGACGTTCCTTCGCCCTGCGCAGCGATAATGCCACCGCCTTGCGCCAGGCCATCGACGCCTCGCCAGCCAACCTCATTGTGTGCGGTGACATGAATGATGTTCCCTCGTCCCACGTTTATCGCCTCTTGCGACGAGACGACTTGCATGATGCATGGGCCGACTCAGGTCGTGGCTATGCCTACACCTACAACCGTCACGGCTTGCGATACAGGATCGACCATGTGTTCTACCGTGGAGACATTCGTGCCCTCCATGCCGACCGTCTTGCTGGTGGCTCCAGCGACCACTATCCGTTGCTGGTCTCCTTTGATATCGACGATACGACCAAAAGAAGCAAATAAGTTCAATTTTTACCATTTAATAGCTATTAGAGAAATGAAGAAAGTTTTATT
>Ga0310694_10007768_pt1 | contig 10037 bp, 11 predicted proteins | sample 174DNAGHGhighgp2_FD_203884 | JGI IMG/M metagenome (GOLD analysis project Ga0310694, IMG submission 203884) | Sheep rumen microbial communities from Palmerston North, Manawatu-Wanganui, New Zealand - 1742 DNA GHGhigh gp2 (v2) (version 2) | ecosystem: Host-associated > Mammals > Digestive system...
GAAATTTTATTGCTGCTTATTTACAGTAACAATTCATGACGTAACTCCCAAGTTTATATATGAAAACTATATATCATTATCTCACTGTCACTATATATCCGATGACTACGTTATAAACAATGGTAGAATTGCGGCGGCTAGTTGCCTAAGTATAACAGTAACAGAATTGGACTGGGCTATAATAACAAAATGCTATGATTTTGACGAGTCTAATGTCCGCATAAATGGTCTCCGTATTTACCAAAGGGACTATTTACCCCGCGCTATGATTATGGCTATACTCAATCTCTATCACAATAAGACAGCACTTAAGGGCGTGGAAGGAAAAGAAACCGAATATATGGTTTCAAAGAATATGATAAATGCTTCATTTGGTATGGCAGTTACTGCAATAGTTCGTCCAGAAATTATTTATGCAGATGAGTGGGGTGTTGATGAAATTAACAAGATAGAGCAGTTAGTCGACTATAACAATAATTACAGTAGATTTCTGTTTTATCCTTGGGGAGTCTGGGTTACGGCTCATGCGAGGTACAACTTATGGCAAGCTATATTTGAGACTGGCGAAGACTATGTCTACTCTGATACCGACTCATGCAAGTTCCTAAACTACGAAAAACATACAAAATTCTTCGAAACTTATAACACAAATATGAAACTTAAACTTATGAAAATGTGTGCTCACTATGATATTCCTCTAACAATGTGTCACCCCAAGACAATCCAGGGTGAAGAAAAATGGATAGGAACATGGGAAAATGATGGGCAATATAAGACGTTTCGTAGCATAGGGGCTAAGAGGTATATGTATGAAGATATGAAGGGAAAGTTATCTTTTACAATATCTGGTGTGAATAAGAAATATGGCGTTCCATATCTTCTTAATACATATACTCAGTTGACTGGGGATGAATGGAAAAGAAAGTTATCCATAGCCTATAATCCTACTCCAGATACAAAAGAAGAGTCCAAGAAGTATATGAAAGAAATAATAGATTTGCATAATTCTGGAGAGTTATCATACGATGCGATTTTTGAAGCATTTACCGAGGGTCTATATTTTCCAGCTGGCGACACAGGTAAACAGACTATAACATATATAGATAAGCCTACATGTGAAACCATAGTCGACTATTTAGGAAATAAAGCAACTTGCGTAGAATTTTCTTCAGTACATATGGAGCCTCAGGATTATTCTTTATCACGTTCAGCAGATTATCTGAAGTTCTTAATGGGATTTGAAGATGGCACAATATAAGGAGGTAAATATGGGTAAATTCAAATTTAGTTGTGAAAATATAGGCGATCCTATTACATGCGGAACAGATATGCTTAAGCCTTGTCTTAAGAAATATTTTGAGGATAGGGGTGTAGATGAGTCAATAGGTAAAAGAGAAAAACAGATGTATGCAATAGCATTTTCTCACGCAATTGAGAGGGAACTTTTACAATATATAGAAGAATTGGAGGGATTTAAGGTATGACAAAAGAACAACTTAAAGTAATTCGTGATTTCATAGTCAACTATATTATGCGTGATGATTTTATTATGTTTTCAGAAGCTCGTGATGCTGGTAGAAATCATATAGATTTAATCTGTATCATAGCTTCACTTTATGAGGAACTTCATAAGGAAGTAACAGGAGAACCTTACGAATACATGTTCCATTGGGCTAATAAAGTTGGTTCATGGGTAGAGGATGATTTCTTTGACGAGGAACGTTTTAAGAAATTTTTAGAGGAGGTATTCAATGACTAACGGAGAAGCACTTGAGCGTTTACTTAATGTTCGTGAGAAAACTTATGAACTTCTTAGAATAATGTACGCAAGGCGTTCAGAACTTAATGATGATATTAAGTCGGCAAAGAAGTTAATTGATGAAGTTGAAGCAGAAATAAGGAGGCTAATTGAAATATGATGACATGCGAAAAATGTCACGACACGGAGGGGCCTTTCATCTGTGACGTGCGTACTGGAAAATGCCGTTGCGAAGGATGCTATATGCTCGATGTTGCTGTATCGGACATTGTAAAACTTATCAAGTATAAATCAGGTACAAAATACAATATCAAATTAACTGCTGTTGGTATTATGAATACAATAGAAACCTTAGTATTCGATGAACTGAAAGCAAATTAACAAAAGCCCCTAGGCAACTAGGGGCTTTCTTTTATAAATTATTTATTTCTTTTTTGCAAAACATCAAGTAGTTTCTAACCAACTCGCCAACATCATTATCCTGATAAAACACCTGGTCATCTTTAAAGAACTTAACAAGTTTCATTCCTATCTTATTTGAAGGATGATAAATATTCCTCATATGATTTGGTCTAGGGTCATATTTACTTGTAAATATTAAGTCTTTATCGGGATGCTTTATTTCACCAGTCTTTCTATGTATATAAGTGAAGCAGCAATCAGGATATAGTAATACTTCCGCTTGTAAAATTTGGTCATTGAAGTCTATAAAATATTTGAACAATATTCTACCTTCATCATATTCCCTAGGTAAATGAGGGTACAAATCCAATTCCCAAGCGCCACCAGTAATCATTTGAAGACTGGGATTATCAAATGCAAAATATACCTCAGATTTTCTACCATCCAATGAATGGTCTCTAGTTCTTTCAACAGCAACTTTTAGATTACTTTCGCCGTAATTATAAATATCAATGGTACCAGGCTCCATTTCTTCAACATGTCCAAGTCCCATTTCCTGGAAATAGGGGCAATATTTATTTACGGTATTTCCACCCATATAAATAGTAACATCATTTCTTTGTCTGATTATAGTAGACAATACATTCATAAACAATACAAATTCATTAGGAAGGTATCCAATTCTACTAATAAATTCGTCAAAGAATACTGTTGTAATATTAGGGTAGCTAGTCGACTTATCATGTTCCATACTAGCAAGTGAAAAGGCATAACAAAAAGGTTCAGAGTCGGGAACCATTCTACCACTATCTTCATCGTACTTTGCTAAATACCATCTTCCAGAGTAGTACTTGACACTAGTCCATTTTCCCTCAGTTATTTTTTCTACAACTCCATCGGCTACAATGGCATCAAACAATACATCACCACGTTTTCCCTTGAAGTCATCTCTGTATCTTCTTATATAGGCGCCTTGCTTCCCCTTTTCCCAATAATTCTTAATGAACTTCTTCAAAATACTGTACGTCTTTCCATTAGACCTTTTTCCGAAGATTACATTATAATGGGCATGATAACTGTCTATTTCATCAGTTGTATAAAACTCGCCAACATCACTACTTTTCTCAGTTTTTAACTTTTCACTTTTTCCCATAATACCTCCTAGTTAACTATGAGTAACATACTGGCACCCCTTCATTACAAGCACATAACTTTCACCAGTGAACTTTGCAGGAAACTTAGCAACTTGTAATCTAGGATTACTATATACTTTGAAGAAGCTGTCATTAAGCATAAGATTATATCTATTTTCATTTCTTGCAACAACACAGGGTGTACCTAAAATTGCTTCAGCATAAGTTTTAAGAACATCACAATGTGCATATACTCTCCATAATCCAGTTCTAATAGACTCAATTTTTGTTATAAAATAGTACCTATGAAACTCAGGTATCCACATGTAATTAACATTGGTTAAAGTTCCTGAATATTCAACATTAATCACAGGGTTTACAATATCAGCCTCCTCTCTAAGATGCCCGCTTAAAGTCATAACACTAGTGGGGCGCTTACTAATTTTATTCAATTCTTCCTGGTTATTCATAAAAGTAATATTAAAACTCATATTCCCTCCTAGTTGACTAAATAATTACGCCAGTCTTTAACAACTTATAAATCTCTTCCACTTCGGGACTAGTGGCAACAAGACCATTCAATCGTATATCTTCAACAACAGTAAAACCGCTAAAGTTTCCAAGAACATCAGCAATATTAGAGGGGTAGCCGCAATAATGCCCATAATTTTCAGGAAAACTTTGTCTCGGTGTAACTAAGAACAAATAGGGTTGTTTTACAGCCATAAGAGTTGCTGACGCTGATATAGCGCCACTCTTTTTAAAATTAGGTTTCATACCCATAGCGCCATTGGCAGTTGCTGATAAAAGACTTCCATCAGCATTACTAACCTGAGCTGAATGTTGAGCATTTTGTAATGCTGCGGTAGCTTGACTTATATCTCCGTTTGCAAGTCGCTCAGCTGTAACTACATCACCAGCGCTTGCAACTGCCCCAGTAGCTCCAGCGCTTGCAATTGCAATACCAATATTTACTGCATTACTAATAAGTGATTGAGCATCTATACTGGTTAATGGTAATTGAGTTAAGCAATTTCCTGTAAATTCATAAATAGTTCTATCTTCATCATAACTACTTAATGTAATAAGAGCAACTGTAGTTCCGCTTAAAATATCAATTCTGTATTTTAAGTAAACTTTTTGTCCTCTACATTCATCAATATCAAGTTCCTGATATCCAATAAACGGTAGGTATATTCCTAACTTTGAAAAAGGGCTATAATCAAGAACTGAATCAGATGAAAAAATTCTATCATCGCTACCATCTAATGCAATATAACCCATATCAAATTCCATAAACTGTTTTTCGCATAGCTTCAAATAAACATCAGTCTTAGATGCAGCACCGGTAACAGCATAATTAAACCAGGTAACTTCAACATCGTTTCCTCCGGTTATAGAAAATGGAACCATACCAAGTGATATAAATAAATCACCAATATTCTGTATAGCATTTTGTACAAAGTTCCAAAAACTATCAGCCCATAAAACGCTTGCTAATCGTCTTAATTGGTCTTTACTTGGATGAAAAATTGTAATAAGACCACATGCAGTAGCGCCAAAATTAGTTTCATCAGGCAAGGAGTCTGCTTCAACCTCATCACTATTTTCTCCAAAATTACCATTTCCGCCATCCTCACCTGAATAACCACCGGGACCAAATGGGTCAGGGATATCAGGGGCAACATTTTCAAAATAGTTAATTAAGGTAGTTGCAGCAATTTCAGACATTTCAGCCTGTATTTGGGTGCGCCAAGTTCTACCACTATGTTTTCTTACTCTTACTTGATAATATCCACCATCTGATGAATAATATGCTACTTCAATTACTAATGCAATACCATCAAGAAAATCATTACCAACTAATCCATAATAATCAAAATTAGCTGATGAGCCATCACTTGCATATCCACCAACATTACAAAAAGGACTATCTCCTATGTTTCCAGCACCCGTTGTCAAATTTAAATAAGTATTAGAATAATTATATCTACCTTTAAATAATCCATTTGTTGATATTGAATCAACATATGAACTTGAAGCACTAATTGCATAATAATTATGAAATAAACTCAAAAAATTACTTTTATAAGTATTAACTCTATCATTAGGTACACCATAAGGAACTTTTAAAAAAGTGTTTCCTAAATAATTCATAACGTCAGACACGCTTCCATGAGCAACAACAACTACTGAACTTGTACTTGTAGCATCACTTAATACTTTATTATATAAAGTATTATCTCTAAAAAATGAGCATTTTGTTATAGCGCCATTTTGTAATGGAATTGTATATATTTCAACACCCATATTGTCCCCTTTCTAATAATAGGGCTGGGTTAACCCAGCCCATTTTATTATTTCATATAATGAAGAATGAAAGTAGTAAATCCTGTATTATACTGATTATTAACAAAAGACTTAACACTAAGTTGATATTTATTAGTGCCCCCATTAAATCCGCATATAAGACTAACAGGCATTGCTGTATTACTAATACTTACACCACTTCCAGAATTTTTAAAAGCAATACAATCCATAACTATATAAGGTGCATCTAAATCACTAAGTATAGTTTTTGCTGCAGATGGATTAGATAAATCTATATCTAATCCAGTAAGAACTAATTCATATACATCACTGGTTCCATCAACCCATTTTCCAACTACCTGCTCAGTAGTTGAATAATTGTGAGTTGAATTTCCACCCTTAGGAGCATATAATTTAGTAGTATCATTATTTACTTTAATACTGCCAATTTCAGTTCCCTCGGTAAGTGTCTGGGTTACAGTAACTTTATCTCCGCCTCCTTCAACATTATCAGCGATCTCTGCAAAAGCCTGGTTCAAATTTCTTCCAATAAACCAAGGATTTTTTAAAGCGGCACCAGTAACCATCGCCAACTTTTGAAAAGCCTGCTTAATAGTTATGCTCATTTTTTCTCCTTTCTAGAGGGGCTAGTTGCCTAGCCCCGCCAGTTATTCATTATCACTTCTTAGTTGACTTGCTAGATCCACCAAGAGCAGTAACACCAATAGTAGCGTACATTTTAGAAGATTCAAGACTAAGTGTACCGCTGATAGCAACAGGAGAACCTGCTACATCAGTAACTCCACCAACAGCAATTGCAGTTGCTCCAGGATTAACACCAACAACTACGCTATAAGCAGTAGTGCTAATCTTGAAATTAAGCCTAACAATACCACCATTTTCTGCAATAGACAGAAGTTTAGCAAAGTCTGCAGGAGTACCAATTTCAGTTTTAGTGCTATCTGTGAGAGCAGTATCAATACTAACTTCTCCAATATTGTATCCAATATTCTTAATTTCCATATTATTAAACTCCTTTCTAGTCAACTAATTAGTTAAGGGTGAAAACAGCGATATTCTCGTTGAAATCATTAAAGTAACCAGCATCGAACTTATACCAGTTATTAGTGAACTCGCCCTTAGCATTATAATCACTAGTAACTCTTCTGTCCATATTAGTAACACCAAGAGCATCTCTATCAAAGAAGATACCAACGATATTAGAAACGGTAACAGCATCATTAGTACCAGTAGGAGTTACGATAATCTTAGAAGTATCACTAAACGCAAAAGTATCACCAGAGCCCTGCCAAAATGCAACTTCATCAGCAAGAGGAAGCTTTACATATTCCTGATGGAAAGTATCACTATAGAGATATGCTTCTGCAACAGCGGTAAAATCAGAATGAAGAATAATATTAAGTCTATCCTTAGGAGTATGCCTATATTTACCACCAATATTGAAAACAGTACTGAACTTTTTCAGCCTTGATGCAACCTTTCTCATAGTCACTGAGGCATATCTGATAAACTCAGGCTTTACAAGGGCATTGCTTGAATTAACAGTAGAATCGCCAGTATCATTCACATACATAGTAACCAGTGGATAATATGAAGCAGGATGAGCAACTCTATTATTGTAAGCGGTAGCAATAGCATTAGCAATAGTCAGGTTAACAAGGCCATCCATCTTAACAGTCTGACCATTTGAAATAGCAGTCTCAATCATTGAGAAGAAAGCCTGAACCTGAGGAGCATTTGAAAATGCAGACTTTACCTGTCTATGGGCAAAAGACATAGGAACATCAAATGTTCTTCTATCGCTATAGAACTTAGCAGATACAGTGGGCTTATGGAACACATTAGGATCGTAAGAAACGCCATCCTGAAGATTCCAAGTGTCATTCTCTTCTGCTTCAGGAACACCCTCATACTGAATCTTTTCAAGAATAGCGCCATATTCCCAAGAGTCCATCATAACTGAAGGAGTTGAACCAGTATAAGGTCTGTTAACGAAAACAACCTTACCAATGTGGTCAATAAGACTTCTAACATAGTTATCAAGTCTCTGAGCGCCACTCTCAATAATTTCCGAACCTACTTCAACGACGTTATTAAGGTCAATATTTTCGACCGCTTCAGTACCCGTCATCTCGGCATTAACTTCATTTACAATACTTGCAATCTGTGTAACCTGCATAATTAACTCCTTTCCTAGTTAACTAATCAAATTTGTATAAAGGTAATGTACAGAATTCCTTTACATCATTAAGAATCTCGCGCATGTAGTTCCATTTCCACAACGCAATTTCCTCTTGTATCTGTTTCTGAGAAGTAAGGTTTCCAATATTTCCGCTATGTCTACCCTCACGTTCTCTATGGTCGGCAACTGCTTCTGACCTAGTTTCGTTATATGTTCGACCATCGGTTCCCCCATTAACGATATTTCTAGCGTCAGTTTGAGTGCCAGTATTTGCAGTAGCATCTGTACCACTACCGACTGTTTGCTGAGTTCCAGTATTATGAACATCTCTATCTACTGTCTCAGTTTCGGAATTACTGCTCGAGTTTGTATCATGACCAACGGCAGTTGCTGAGTTGAATCCATACAAATTATTCGCCCCGCTTCCAGTTCCCGTTGTACTAGTGGTAACATCTTCCGTCTCAGTAAGATTGTCAGTCCTCGTTTCAGTTTTTCCATATGTTACAGTCTCTGCCAAGTCATCCGTTCTTAAATTCGTATCCTCAACAGTATGACCGTAAATATCTTCCCTAGTGTACTCATCAGTCTCGCTATCATTACGAGTACCATTATTTTCATCTTCCCAAGTATCCAAATAATTATGAATAGGGTCGTATTCAATATCGTACACATCACCTAACTTATCCCACTTAACCTTATACATTTCAAGAATAAGTGCTGCTAATGCAGTAAGTTCAGCATCTGAAAGAACTTCTCCAGGTTCATCTTGTATCGTCTCTACAATAGGGCTTGGACTTCTTCTGCCATAGTTTGCGTAAAACAACAAATCCAAATTAGCCTTAGTCAACTCAGCCCTAAAAGTATAATCCATGTGAGAGAAAATACCATTAGTTTTAGGTATTACTGTTCGAATCTTCTGGCGCTCCCGTTTCATCAGTCTCTCTATCTGTTCTGGTGTCATCTTCATCCCCCTTTCCAGATTCTACAACCTTATCATCAATCTTATTCTCTATAATATCATCAATCTTTTCCAAAGTCATATCAACAACAGTCTCGTCATTAATATTTTCTTTATCTTCCAAGTCGACTAGGATTTCTTCATCAGCAGTCTCCGAATTTCCTCCACTCGTGAGTCCATCTCGTCCAGCATCTTGTCCATTATCACCGACATTGTTATCACCGACACTGTCATTGCTAGTTGTAACAACAGCACTATCCACATTAGCATGTTCGTCACCAATTGAGTCTCCGCTATTATTTTCAAGTCCATCCGTGTTGACCCCACTTTCCCCAACACCGAACGGATTTGCCCCTACATTCACCGCCCCCGAATTGCCAACTTCTTCTAGTTGACTAAGCAGTTCAATGTTACGCTGAACCTGATTTTCTTTCCAAGACGAGGAGAAATCGACTTCAACTTCAGTGTTGAATAATTCATTTACTTTGCGCCAGTCTTCTCTACGACATAGGAGCATATTTTCGCACAAGGGTAACAAGGAGTCGTTGTCAAGAGTGGATTCACCCTTACCTATTGCTTCACGCTTCATGTTATAGTTTGCAGAGAGACCTATTTCATTATAGAAAGAACCTTTTAAATATTGATGAAGCTCGATAAACTGAGTTAAGTAAGAACCGTTATTAGACGGAGGTGACTGAAGTTTTATACCCTCAAAAAATGGATTATCACCTACTGCCTTTAACTTGCCGTTCTCTAATGCTTTAATATATTCCATTGCACTAGCAAATTCTTCATCAGACGGTGCTGAAAGAAGTGCTATAATACGGAGCATTACGTCAGCGGTACGGATGGTTAAAATGTTTTCTGCGAATAAAGCGGCGTATCTAGATAACATAGGAGAAAGTCCAAACCATGCAGTGTCGTTACGCATTAATACGCCGTCCTGCTTAGTCGACTTGGAAGTAGGGAATACGACATAATCGTGAAACCAGCCCACTTTCTCACCACCCTCAATATGCGGGTTAGACACTATAAATAAGGACGGTCTATAATATACATCATATTCACCGCCCCAATTACCGAAAAATACACGCAAATCACCATTCTGGTCTTTGCCTACACAGGCAACACCATTCATCATTACATATCTGTCAAAAATGTCCGCTGGTATAGTGTCAGGTAAGTTTTTATATTCAAACATACGCAAACAACGAGCCAAAAGATATGTGAAATATGCTTTCGCAGACTTTGGTTTGTCGAGTACATAGTCTA
>Ga0310694_10007771_pt1 | contig 10036 bp, 5 predicted proteins | sample 174DNAGHGhighgp2_FD_203884 | JGI IMG/M metagenome (GOLD analysis project Ga0310694, IMG submission 203884) | Sheep rumen microbial communities from Palmerston North, Manawatu-Wanganui, New Zealand - 1742 DNA GHGhigh gp2 (v2) (version 2) | ecosystem: Host-associated > Mammals > Digestive system >...
AAATGTTGATGATATATGCCCAGGCTTATCTAAGCCTAAAGGTGAACGGCAGACTGTATTTGACGCGTACAGGCTTGCCACGGCGCAGGGCGGGCTCCCACTTCGGTAGCTTGTTGGCCACACGGAGCGCCTCCTTTTCCATCATTTGTTTGGCAAGGTTGCGTACATCTGACTTCTCCAACGGCGAGAGTCGCTCGAACTTGGCCGACCGGATGTCCAGAATCTTGGAGTTTTCGATTTCCGTTTCAAGGACTTGACCGTCTTTCTCTACGAAGAACTTCACAACAACCTTTCCTTCGATGCCGAATCGCTCAGCGATCTCTGGGTATTTGACATTCGCAGAGAGGAACTTCATGAGCATGGGCATACCACCGACGAATCGCGGCATCTTGTCCTGTCCGGCGAGCTCTGGCTTCACCAGTTCGATGGTCTTCAGTTTCTCTTTCAGCTTCTCGATCTCCACTGTCGCCAGCGCCACCTTACCGTCGGTGTCAATTAGGTACATGGTGGGAATCCAGTTGATATGGTAGTCTTTCGAGAGCTTGGTCTCTTTCCATTTCTTGAACTCACTCACCTGTCGCCAACGGATATTCTCCTTCTCTAGGTAGTTGTTCAAGGTCTCTTGGTTTTGATCGAATGATACACCGATAAACTCCACACCTTTCATGTCGTACAGCTGATGGAGCTTCTTCATCTCAGGGATATCCTTACGACAGTCGGGACACCATGTTGCCCAGAAATCGAGAACGATGCAGCGTCCCCTGAATTTCTCCAACGAGATGACATTCCCTTCATGGTCAATCAGGTCGGGTGCCACCGTACCCACGGGTAGCAGGTCGCGTGCATAAAGGGAATCGGCATTTTGCGCTGATAGGGGTGGAAACACCCCTATCAGACAAAATAAAGCAAAAAGAATGGTTCTCATTACTTGAGGAGAGCGTTACGTGTCTGAGCAATCTTCTCCTTAGCCTCAACCAACTGAGCCTTCAGTTCGTCAACAGTCGTAGCGTTGAGAACGGTGAGAGGTTTGATGGCCTCAGCAACAGGAGCCAGCTCAGCGTCGTACTCTGTCAGACGGTCGATAGCGTCCTGGATCAAGATGATGCGGAAGGTCACATTGGCTGCTGCGTCATCATTGAAGGCAGTAATAAACTTATCTGTATTCTGAGAAGTAGCATAGAGCTGCTCAACGAGTGAGGTGGCAACAATCTGCCAGAAGTAGTTGATACGTCCGTTCTCGTTCATTGCCTTGTAGAGATCCTCTGTGGTCTTGAAGATATCAGCGGTATCGTCGATTGCCTTGAAAGAAGGATCGTTGATGTCGGCAGCCAACTTCGTGATGGCCTTGTCGTACTCGTCAACGTTCATGTCATACATCTTAGCAATCTCCTTATCTACTTCCAGAGCACTCAGTGCACGATACTTCTCTGCCAGTGTGGTGGCATTCTCAGCAACAGACGGGTTGAGCAGATAGTCAGGCTTTACCTGCTTCTCCTCATCGGTCAGCTTAAGCGTACCGTTCTTCTCCATGATAGGAAGCTGCTTGAGCTTGCCCAGCTCTGAAGCAAGACTATCGAAATGCATCTTGATGCTTGCCTCAATCTGCTCCTGTTCAAAACTCTTCAATGAGTCAGCACTTTCATTGTTCTGACCACTCTTCTGTCCACCGCATGAAGCGAAGACGATTGCTGCGAATGCTACAGCGAGAATTGATAATTTTTTCATCGTTTTTTGAATTTAATTATTAATAAATTATGTTTCTATTGATCTTTACGGATAAATCTTCCTGGACAGTCGTTATACAACAGCACCATCACGATCAGACTCATCAGCAGCAATACTGCCATATTGAACCAAAGGGTCTTGATGTGCCATTCTCCGACAATCTTCTCACTACTATAGAATGGAGCGCGTCCGATATGACTGCGTGGGGTGAGGAACACGGGTACTGTACGGGGTACGACATAACCGTCGATGATGTCCAGTAAGCGTCCCTGGTCAGCTCCCATCATAAAGTCTTCGAGTTTCAGGTTATAGTGATCCCTCTTCAACTGTATCACGTCCTCTTTGCTCGTCTGGCGGATGATGTCCGCCATGAGCTTATCCTCATTGAGAGTGACCAGATTGCCCCGTTTACTCAGGATGTCCTCTGCCTTTTTCATATAGGCCTTGAGGCTCTCATAGGAATCGTCACCCTGATAGGGAGCCATACCACAGAAGGCTGTGACGAGCGGCAGGTTCTTGTGGATAACATCCAGATGGACAGGGTTGTAGTCTTTGCCTTGCTTGTTTTCATCATTCATCGTCTCCAACTGCGACTGGAGCTCATAGAGGAGTCCTATATTATAATATTGAATCTCATACTTTTGCTTGTTCAACGCATAGAACGGCTTTGAATACAGGTTGTCTGTAAATGAGGTGACTGCCAGTGCCTCGTAAGCCCAGCGCGATGGGATGATATCACCAATTACAGGCACATTGCCTGTCGTGCTCTTAGGCGTCAGGTCAGAGAAGCTCACCACCAGTCCGCAGAGCAGGATTTGTGGGATCAGCAGGATAGGGATGCTGATATAAATGGCTACGATGGAACTCAGACACTGTGACAACAGCAATCCTACCAGATTCGACAGGAAAGCGGTGACGAAGAGGATGAGCCACCATACATCAAAGAGTCCGTGCAGACCCATGATATGATTACCAATCACGATAAAGAGGAAGGTCTGCAACAGGGAGATGAGGGCCATATAAACAATCTTCGAAGAGATATAGCTGCCATACGATAGCCGTAAGAACTTCTCGCGCTTCAGTAGGGCACGGTCCTTGATAATCTCCTCTGCACTGCCACTCATGCCGATGAATGTTGCGACGATGACCGACATGAAGAAATAGCTCACCAGGTTCTTGTTGTTCATCACCGAATAGCCCTCGGGGGGTGCATAACGGGTGAGTAACGCACAAACCATCGCCAGCAATGGCGCCTCAAGGAGGGTGATGACGAGGTACTGCAGATTGGTAATCTTCGTCCTGAAATTACGTCTGAGGAAGATGGCAAATTGTTTGAGACAGTTAGGCTTCTTCAGGTCGGAAGGCGGTACCTCACTAACCTTTGGAGCCGTATATGCACGACGGTTCTTCAGATAGAGCTCATGCCATTGCTGAGGTGACATCTTACGCTCATCGGAAACCTCGCCACTATGGCTGAGGGCTTTCTCATCGATGATGTTCAGTACAATCTCAGGATTGACATTTCCACAGGTAGGACAAGCACTGGTCTCGGCATCGGCATAGTTGGCCTCCTGCTTGAAATAGGTAATGGCATCGATAGGATTGCCGTCGAAGACAGGGTAGCCGCCTCTGTCCAACAGCCACAGGCGGTCGAACAACTTATAGACATCGCTCGACGGCTGATGGATATTGACAATAATCAGTTTGTCCTTGAAAGTCTGCTCTTTAAGCAGGTTGATGACTTTCTCTGTATCAGCTGAAGAGAGTCCTGACGTAGGCTCGTCGAGGAACAGCACGGCTGGCTCACGGATGAGCTCCAAGGCGATGTTCAGTCGTTTACGCTGACCGCCGGAGATATATTTGTTGATGGCTGAACCAACCTTCAGGTCTTTGGCAGCCTCCAGACCCAGGTCTTTCAGGGTCTTCATCACGCGTTTGTCAAGTTCCTCGTCGGGCATACCGTCGAAGCAGAACTTAGCAGTGAACCACAGGTTCTGGTAGACGGTCAACTCCTCGATGAGGAGGTCGTCCTGTGGTACGAAGCCAATCAGGTTCTTGGCCTCTGGCTCTTCAATAGAATGACCATTGATGGTGATCGTTCCCCCTTGAGGATGCAGTGAACCATTGAGTAACGACAACAAGGTCGACTTACCCGTACCTGAACCTCCCATGACTGCCAATAGTTCTCCTTGGTGCAGACTGAAGCTCAGGTCGTGCATACCATTGTCGCTATTGGGGAAACGGAAATTGATGTCGCGTCCGCAGAACTCCACCTGTCGACGAACCCGATGTTCACTGCCGTCCTTCTTGTGATGGGCATCCACAATGGTAGAGTAGTAGAGCGGCTTACCGTTCTTTCCTTTGAGGACACTACTCTGCAACCATACCTGATAGGTGCCTGACAGCACAGGAACGTCGTTGAGCAACACGGTATCTAAACCGGTGTAGGTGAAGATGAGCAGTCCACTGACGGGGTCGAGCAACGTCTTCAGCTGTCCGTCAGTACCTTCTATCTTGTGAATCAGTACATGCGCCGTCTCTTTGTTGTTGACAAAGTCCTCGAAGTCATGGAGCTGACAGTCTGGGATGTTGAAGATATTAGCGATGGTTTTGAACATCGGATGCTCCACACCGTCTTTGTAGTCACAGAACTCCATGAGTCGCAATAGGAGGAGAGCTTCTTCCTTGGCGATGATCTTTCCATGAAGACTGGAACAGATGCCAGCTATCACGGTCTCTGTATCCAGATCGTCAGTCATCTCATAGGCTCCCCGCATATCGCTATACAGGTCGAGGTAGGTTTCGATATTTCTGATACCGAAATGGTGACGAAGGTAATTCACAAGCATATTTTTTGCTCGTGATTCATCCACCTGCTCTTCCTTGCCAAACAAGGCGAAAAGGCTGAGAAAGCCCGATAAAACTATATCAGTCATTAGTTCTTAGCGCGCACTAATCTTACAAATAAAAAGAATTTGTCTGCAAATTTATGAAAAAAAGCAGAGTGCCCACCCTAAAGAACGTTAAAAAACATCAATTAAACCGATATTCTCTTCCTGCCACCGTTTCAAAGTCGTAAAGATAGGTCTTTTTTAGGGTTGTTGGAGTGAGTTGCTGATTACCGTTGATAAGTGGCTTGGCAATCTCTGGAACCTGGAACAGTGGATTGGGATTTTTCCCTTTCGCCACTTTCAGACCTTTGCCCTTGAGGGGCACCAGACTGCGCAGTCGACAGGTGCCTCCATGACGGGAGCGTACGACGACCTGTGTCAGTCGACCTTCTTTCCAGGCGAGATCGATCTCGAATCCCCCACGAGCCACCAGTCCTTTGACATTTCCTTCCTTCCAGACGGTAGGGAGGGCCGGCAACAGATAGATATAGCCATCATAGCTCTGCAGAAGCATCTCTGCAATGCCTGCCGTACAACCGAAGTTGCCGTCGATCTGAAATGGTGGGTGGGCATCAAACAAGTTGGGATAGGTGCCTCCCCGTTGTTTGATGGCACCGAAGATAAGGAAGGTGTCGGCAGTGAGGGTCAACTGGTCCTGAATGAGCTTATAGGCATGGTCGCCGTCCAACAGTCGCGCCCATGAGCAAACCTTCCATCCCATCGACCAGCCCGTTGACACGTCGCCACGGGCTGTGAGTGAGGTACGTGCAGCCTCCCAGAGAACGGGGGTACGGTAGGGAGAGATCTGGTTGGAAGGGAAGAGTCCGAAGAGATGGGAGAAATGACGATGATCATCCTTGGGGTCATCGAGGTCGTCCAACCACTCCTGTAGCTGTCCCCAACGTCCTACCTGCATGGGGGGAAGCAGGGTGAGCTGCTGTCTGATGGTGGTCAGAATCTCCTGATCTTGGGTACTGTTCAGGATCTTCGCTGCTGCCAGCACATTGTTGAAGAGCTCGAAGACAATCTGGTTGTCCATCGTTACACCCGCATCCAAGGCGGTACCCCTACCTTGGCCACCGTGCTCCGGCGATTCACCAGGACAGACGACGAGGTAGGGAAGGGTGGGATGCTGCTGCAGGGTCTGCGTATAGAATCGTGCTGCCTCTAGCATGATGGGATAGATCTGTGCCAGGAACTGTTGGTCGCCTGTGTACAGGTAATGTTCCCACAGGTGTCGACAGATCCATCCTGAGCCTGTTGACCACAGTCCTGTCTGGGCATGATCGACGGGTCCGGTGATGCGCCATTGGTCGGTATTGTGATGGAGCACCCAACCGTCAGCACCATACATCTCCTTGGCTGTCTGCCGTCCTGTCTCACTGATCTCACGGATGAGTTTGAAAAGCGGGGCATTCATCTCCGTCAGATTGGTCACCTCCGACGGCCAGTAGTTCATCTCTAGGTTGATGTTCGTGGTGTATTTCGAATCCCATGAGGGGTACATCTTCTCATTCCAGATGCCCTGTAGGTTGGCAGGGTTGGTATTATCGGGCTGTGACGAGGAGATGAGCAGGTAACGACCGAACTGGAAGTAGGTGGCTACGAGATAGTTGTCTGTCCTGTTGTGAAAGAGTTCCACACGTTTACTGGTGGGTACCTTGGCATAGAGGTCTTCACCTAAGTCGAGGGTCACACGGTCATAGTATCTCTTGTAGGTCTGCGTGTGCAGGGCCTTCAGTTGGTTGTAGCCTAATTGAAGGGCGCGATGCAGGCGTTCTTTCGATTGGGCCACCTCGTCGCCTGTGATATCGCAGTAGCTCCTCACATTGGTGCCTACGGTGACGTAGACGGTAGCCTCATCGGCACCTGTCACGCTGATGGTTCCATCCGCCTGTGAAATTTTTCCTCCCTTGGCATCCACTGCGAGACGCCCCTGAAAACGTACCTTTCCTTTCAGTCCTTCGTGTTTGGCAGAGACCCCTAACAGCGTGGCCTCCAGACCCTCACCGCCCACTAATACATTATCGTGTGGCGAGGTCATATTGGCGGTGAAGGTGATCATACCAGGTTTACTGGCTGTCAGGTGGACGGCAATCACATGATGACCACCTAAGGGGGCGATGACCTCACGCTGATAGTCTACACCATCCTTCTGGTATTTCACCAAGACCCTTGCATGGTCAAGATCCAGCTCTCGTTCGTAATTGACGTAGTCAGTATGCCCTGGCATAGCGATATATAGGTCGCCAAAGGGCTGGTAGGGCATACCCATATTCTTGTTGGCTCCCACGGGCATCACCTTGTCGTTGGCGAGCCGTTCCGCCTCTTTATATCTGCCCTCAAAGATAAGTTGACGCACTTTAGGCAACGTCTCTTTTGCCTTTGGATGGATTACTTGGTTGGGCTGTCCTGCCCAGATGGTCTCTTCGTTCAGTTGGATATGTTCTACGGCTGGGGTGCCAAACACCATTCCTCCCATCACACCATTGCCGATGGGCAATGCCTGTGTCCAGGTCATTGCAGGTTGATCATACCAGAGCTTATACTCGTGGGCTACGAGTTGGAGCGATAGTAGGGCAGCTCCAATCAGAACAGTCAGTCTTTTCATTTATACAGGGATTTGAGGGTGTTATCAGGTTCAATGGTAATCTTGTCTTCGTCGAGCTTCGAACGGTCCAGTCCGAACACATCGATGAAGAAGTCGTAAACGGCCTTCCGTTTGTTGGGTCCAAAGTCGTGACGTTCCTTGGGGAGATGTACGTTACGTACCTGTCCCTGGGCATCGTAGAACCCATAGATCCGTTGCAGATAAGGGAACTCAATCTCTGGTACAGAGGCGGTCCAGTCGCCACCATCGCTGACAATCAGCATGGGTTTGGGGGCCATCACTGCAGCCAGCTCAGGTTCGCAGGTGCCTCCTCCTGCCAGTTGTACGGGCTTACCGCTCTCACATGGACAGCCACCATCGAAATGACTGGCGAGATGAACGACAGGTGCTGAGGCTGTCACACGGTCGTCAAGGAGGGAGAGCAGTACGGTATGGGTACCGCCACCACTACCGCCACAGACACCTACGCGTGCCGGGTCGATATCCTTACGGTTCTTCAACAGATAGTCGAGCAACACATAGCCACAGGCAGCCTGATAGACGTGTGCCCTACTGGTATGATGGGCCTCTGCGCCCACCTCTTTCTCACTCTCGCCCCATCCGTAGAGGTCGAAGTCCACACAGACGGCTCCCATCCGTGCCAGGGTACCCAGTCGCTGTTGCTCGTCCTTGCGATAGCGGAAGGGCCAGTGACCGTCAGGACAGACAATCAGGGGGAATCCCTTCTGAAACTGTTTATTCTTCCTAAAAGCCTTCTTGTCAGGAGCGTAGATGGTACCAAAGAGGTGTTGACCAGGGGTCAGTTCGATACAGATATTCTGTGTGGTATAGCCATCATGCTGACGGACCTTGGAGAGTAGAGGTGTCAGCACACAGGAGTCGAGGAAGGCATCCAGCTCCAATCGTTGGCGCACCTCTCGTCGCAGAATGTCACGACGTGCTTCCCACTCTGTCTTGTTATGATAAAGGGTAGAGAGGTAGTCGAGCATCATCTTCCCTTCCTCTGTATGGCGACGGGGGTATTCATAAGGTTTGATCTTATAGAGTTTGTCGCTCTGTTTCCACCAGTTCCAGTTGAAATACTTACAGATATTGTCGAGCGTCATTTCGAGAGAGTAGGGGCGCACACGAAAATCGGCATGGGGAAGAACCGCCCCAGCAGTGTCTACATTGTATTTGAACTTCACGCCAAAGCGTCGACTGATATCCGTCATCACATCACTGACAGGACGCTTAAACTGGTTCTCGAAGGTCTGTGCCTGGGTTGTCGCAAAGGCTGATCCCAGCATGAGGGTAAACAATAGTCGTTTCATTGTTGATGGGGATTGATGGTTTCTTGATAGGTATGATCTCCTGCCGTCACATGCTTCGTCTCACCTGAATAGGGCATGATGATGTCCGTCGACAGGTGTTCAGGCACGTGGATGGTCAGGTGGAAAGTCTGTTGTTGGATACGCCATTCGCAGCGCACGGTACCCTGCGGCGTCTCCATACTCCCTCGGCACCAGGAGAGGTCGCCAACAGGATGAGGGGCGATGGTCATCTGGTTGCCTTGTCGCCAGAGACCTAAGAAATAGGGCACGAGTAGGTTGTTGAGATGTCCCATCATGAAATGGTTCATTGAGGCTCCATGCTCAGGGTTCCATTGTTCTGTGAGGGTGGTATGACCAAGTTTAATCTGATAGCCATAGCCAGGCACCTCGTCATGGTTGAGCATCTGGTATAACAGCTCCTGCTGACCGTTGTGGATGAGGGCATTGAACAGATAGCGGTTGCCTACGTCGCCCGTGGTCAATCGGTCGCCATGGGCATGGATATCCTCGATCAGTTGTTGGAGCACTTCCTCGCGGTCGCCTGCTGGTACCAAATCCATCTCCAGTGCGATGGCCTGTGCACACTGACTGCCTGATGCAAAACGATGGGTGTCGGGGTGATAGAACTCTTTGATGAATGCCGCCTTGATACTGTCGGCACGGGGCTCGCCCATCAGGTGGTTCCACCAGTAGTAGTGGGCTGTCGAGACAAGGGGCATGGGGGTGTTCTGCGCAAAGCCAGCCCGTCCAGGTCCGTAGTCATACCAGTCGCCCAGTCCCTGACGGAGGATATAACAGGAGTCCTGTGTCGCCAGATAGTCTACATAGCGTTTCATCTGCGGACGGTATTGTCTGACCATACGGTCATCACCGTAGAATGTCTGATAGAGGAAGGGTAGTGCGATAAAGGCTCCTCCCCATTCTGGTGACTCCAGAAACGGTGGTGCCCATGACCCTTCAAAGATACAGAGGTTGGGGGCGATCTCTGGCAGCGCTCCGTTGGGGAACTGTGCATCAGCGATGTTCTGCAGCGTCTGCTCCATCATCGACCGACAGTCGTAGTTGGCCACCAGTCCTTCGCCGTTGAGCCAGTCTTGTTCCAACCATCCCAGCTTCTCCCTATGTGGGCAGTCGGTCCACACCGCCTGCCAGTTGCTCCTGATGGCCCTGTCAATCAGTCGGTAAGCATCGTTGAAGAGCGGGTTTGAGCACTCGAACGTGGCCGTTTTTTTCGCACTGTTATAGACGAAGCACGACTGCATCTTCGTGATGACAGGTAACTGTTGGGGGTTGGCATCGCCCTCCATCACGGCTCCGTCCACTTGGATATAACGGAAACCATAATAGGAGAAACGGGGGTGCCACTGCTCAGTCTTCGACACCATCGCACGCCCCTTACGGTACTGTTCACCACGAAGGGTGTAGGTATAGTAATGAGGACGTCCTGTCTGTTTCTGGTTGACCCGTCCTTCTGGGGTCAGCGTCTCACCCACCGT
>Ga0310694_10007775_pt1 | contig 10034 bp, 7 predicted proteins | sample 174DNAGHGhighgp2_FD_203884 | JGI IMG/M metagenome (GOLD analysis project Ga0310694, IMG submission 203884) | Sheep rumen microbial communities from Palmerston North, Manawatu-Wanganui, New Zealand - 1742 DNA GHGhigh gp2 (v2) (version 2) | ecosystem: Host-associated > Mammals > Digestive system >...
CTATATTGACGAGGACGGCATGGTCACGGTCCACTCCAAGTCCATCGGCATCCACCTGCATATGCCGATGATCGCTGCCGGTATCGGCGTTCCGATGGAGAATCTGCGTCTGGTCCAGAACCACGCCGGCGGTACCTTCGGCTACAAGTTCTCGCCCACCAACGAGGCTCTGATCGGCGCTGCTGCCAAGATTCTCGGCGTGCCTGTCAGCCTGAACTTCAACCAGTTCCAGAACATCACCTACACCGGCAAACGCTCCCCGGCCTTCATGCACATCAAGCTGGCCGCCGATGAGAAGGGCAAGCTGCTTGCACTGTGGGGCGACAACTATGTCGACCACGGCCCGTACTCCGAGTTCGGCGATCTGCTGACCATGCGTCTGAGCCAGTTCACCGGCGCCGGTTACGGCATCCCCAGCATCCGCAACAAGAGCCAGACCGTCTTTACAAACCACGCCTGGGGCTCCGCCTTCCGTGCCTACGGTTCGCCGCAGTCCTTCATGGGCTCTGAGATCGCCATCGACTGCCTGGCAGCCAAGATGGGCATCGATCCCTTCGAGATGCGTGCGATGAACTGCTACAAGGCCTCTGAGGGCACCACGATCCCGACCGGCTATGCCCCCGATGTGTACTGCGAAGAAGACCTCTTCAACAAGGCCCGTCCGCTGTATGAGGCCGGCAAGAAGAGAGTCGCCGAGAAGAACGCTGCCTCCGACGGCCGCTACAAATACGGCATCGGCGTATCCCTGGGTGTCTACGGCTGCGGCCTGGACGGTGTTGACTCGTCCTCTGCCTATGCCGAGCTGAATCCGGACGGCACGGTCACCATGTACGCCTCCTGGGAGGATCACGGACAGGGCGCCGATATGGGCATTGTCACCTCCGCCCATGAGACTCTGCGCCAGGCCGGCTTCAAGCCCGAGCAGATCCGCCTGGTCATGAACGACACCAAGTTCACCCCGAACTCCGGCCCTGCCGGCGGCTCCCGCTCGCAGGTCATGTCCGGCAACGCCTGCCGTCTCGCGGCAGAGAACCTGCTTGCCGAGATGAAGAAGGACGACGGCACCTGGAGAACCTATGACGAAATGGTTGCCGACGGCAAGAAGCTGAAGGTCGAGGGCAACTGGGTCACCACCTACTGCGCCGACCACCCGGTGGACCAGGATACCGCACAGGGCGAGCCCTTTGCCACCTATATGTACACCATCTTCCTGCCCGAGGTCTGCGTCGACACCGAGACCGGCAAGGTCAAGGTCGAGAAGTTCACCTGCGTGGCCGACGTCGGCACCATCATGAACAAGCTGCTGGTCGACGGCAACTTCTACGGCGGTCTGGCTCAGGGCATCGGCCTTGCACTGACCGAGGACTTTGAAGACCTGTCGAAGCACACCAGCCTGCTCAAGTGCGGCATCCCGTACATCAAGGACATCCCCGATGATATCGAGCTGCACTTCAACGAGACCTACCGTCCGAACGGACCTTACGGTGCCGCCGGCTGCGGCGAGGCCCCGCTGGATGCTCCGCACCCGGCTGTTCTGAACGCCATCTTCAACGCCACCGGGGCCCGCATCACCCGCATCCCGGCCACCCCGGACAAGGTGCTTGCGGCCCTGAAGGCGCTCTAAGCCAAACCCTTTTCAAAGCGCAGCAGCAATGCTATAATGGAGAGGCCCTTCGGGGCCTCTCTGTCTTCAGAAAGGAGTGCTTTGCATGTCGCAGATTCAGGAACGCGGCTCAACACACGTCTATAAGGTAAACAAGATCTCCAAGGAAGAAATGGAGAGTATGGTGACGCGCTGCGTCTATGAAGAAGCCCCCTTCTGCAGCGCCGCCTGCCCGCTGAAGCTGGATGTGCGCGCGATGCTCAAAGCGGCCGCGGCCGGGGATTTCAAGAAAGCGCTGCAGCTGTATGAGAAAGCGGCGCCGTTCCCGCTGATTGTCTCTGCGGGCTGTGAAGCACCCTGTGAAAAGAAATGCCGCCTGTCTGAGCGCGGCGACGGCATTGCCGTCCGCGAGATCGAGGCCGCCGTGTCCCGCTGCGGGAAGCAGAGCAGGCTGGGCAGCATCTTCCGCACCAAGAAGAAAAAGACCGCGGCGATTCTCGGCTCCGGGCTCTTCCCGCTGTTCCTGGCGGGCGAGCTTGAGAAGAAGGCCTATCCCGTCACCGTGTTCTGCGAGCAGGAGAATCCGGAGGACTTCCTGCGCTGTGCCGCCGGCTTTCTGGATGACGAGGCCTTCCGGCTGGAGCTGGGACGGCTGAAAGGGAAGGATATTCAGTTCAGCTTCGGCTGCAGAATCGATGCCGCGTTCCTGGAAGAGAAACGGCAGTGCTTCGACATGGTCTGTGTCTCGGAGAGTATTCTGGATGCCCTGCTGCCGGGCAGCACGGTGATTCCGGAGCTCATGTACTGTGAGGAGGAAAAGCTCATCGCCTGCCGGGGCGAGGGCGTTATGGCAGCGGCGGTCGGCGCCAAGAAAGCAGCCCTGACCGCAGACCGCCTGGCCCAGAATCTGGACCCGCGCAGCATGCGCGGCACAGAGGATCCCTTTGAAAGCCGGCTCTATACCGACCTGGACGAGGCAAAGGCGCTGACGCGCATCCCGAAAAGCGGAGATCGCTATACCGAGGCGGAGGCAGCGGAGGAGGCAAGGCGCTGCATCCAGTGCCACTGTGAAGAGTGCATGAAGAGCTGCGCCTATCTGGAGCACTATAAGAAATACCCCGGCCTGCTGGCCAGGGAAATCTATAACAACACCCAGATCATCATGGGCGACCACCAGCTGAACAAGCCGATGAACGCCTGCACGCTCTGCGGCCAGTGCACTGCGGTATGCCCCAACGGCTTTGACATGGCCCGGGTCTGCGCATCAGCCAGACGGAACATGGTCTCGACCGACAAAATGCCGCTGGCCCCGCATGAATTTGCCCTGATGGACATGCTGTTTTCCAACGGCGATGCCTTTCTCAGCCGCCTGCAGCCCGGAAAGGAACAGTGCCGTTTTGTATTTTTCCCGGGATGCCAGGCCGCCGCCGTCGCACCCGCAACCGTCAGGGCCGCCTATCTGGACCTGTGCGCCCGGCTAAGCGGCGGCGTTGCCCTGATGCTCGGCTGCTGCGGGGCGATCTGCGACTGGGCCGGGCGTTACGAGATGCAGGACAGCACGAGGGCGTTTCTGCTCTCAGAGCTCAGCAAGCTCGGTGACCCCGTCATCATTGCCGGCTGCCCCACCTGCCGGAAGGAACTGAGCGAGCTGACGGGGCGTGAGGTCAAAGGGATCTGGGAGATCCTGGACGAGATCGGCCTTCCGGACGGAGCAAAAGGGATGGACCGCCCGGCTGCGCTGCACGATGCCTGCGGCGCACGGGGAGACGCCCGTACGCAGGAGACCGTCCGACGTCTGGCGGAAAAGCTGGGCGTGACGCTGACCGAAACCCCTTATTCGGGTGACCGGGCGCCCTGCTGCGGCTACGGCGGCCTCACGGCCTATGCCAATCCGGAGGTCGCGGACGAGATCACGCAGAAAGCCCTTTCGCGTTCGGACGCGCCCTATGTTTCCTACTGCATGGCCTGCCGTGACCGTTTTGCCCGCCAGGGGCGCGAATCGCGCCATCTGCTGGAACTGGTTTACGGCACGGATGCGGGCAGCCCGCCGGATATCAGCGAAAAGCGCTGGAACCGGCTGAGCCTGAAAAACGAACTCTTGCAGGAGCTATGGCTGGAGGAGCCGAAGGAAATGAAACTGGACTATGAACTGAACTATACGGACGAGGCCAGAAAACTGATGGACGGCCGCATGATTCTGACGGACGATGTGATCGCCGTCCTGGACGCCTTCCGGGAAAACGGGGAGGCCATTGAGGATGAAGACGGCCTTCTGGTGGCCCGGCACCGTGTGGGCAACGCAACCTTCTGGGTCAAGTTCAGTATGGCAGGCGACAACGGCTATCTGGTGCACCGGGCCTGGAGCCATCGTATGAACGTCGTCAAACGGGAGGGATGAGGCATGGCCATTGAGAAAAACTATTACACCATCGACCCCCAGGGAAAGCTGAAATGCTTCAAGTGCGGCGTGCCGCTGGAGAAGGGAAAGGCCAAGTTTCTGTATTTGGACAACGGCTTTCCGGTGGAGCTGCCCGTCTGCCCGGTCTGCGGCTTTGTCTATGTGCCGGAGGAGCTGGCCCTGGGCAAGGTGGCGTCTGTCGAACGGGCGCTGGAGGATAAATGAAAGGCCACCCGGGAGGTCGGGAGCACAGCCTGCGCATGCTGGAACTGGCTGCACTGCCGCCCGGTGTGCGCATCCTCGATATGGGCGCAGGGGCAGGCGAAACGCTGGCACTGCTGCGTGAGAGCGGCTTTGACGCCGTCGGGATCGACCTTTCGCCGCGCACGCCGGAGGTTTTGCGCGCTGACTGTCTCTGCGCCCCGTTTCCGGACGGGAGTTTTGATGCGGTAATCAGCCAGTGTGCCTTTTTTGTCAGCGGTGCCGTGCCGGACGCGCTGCGGGAAGCGCACAGGCTCCTCAAGCCCGGCGGAAAGCTTCTGCTGTCGGACGTGTTCTTCGAAGCGCCCGTGCCGCTTCTGGAGGCGGCGGGCTTCTCTGTCAGATCGGCGGAGGATATGACGGCGCAGTGGCGTGAATACTATCTGGAGGCCCTCTGGCGGGAAGACGCTCCCTGCTGCACCCTCCCCCGGGGCAAGTGCACGTATTGGCTGCTGATTGCGGAAAGGAGATAAGGATGGATCTGTTTGACAGGGTTATGGAACTGAGCCGCTACGGCTATTTCTGCGGCCAGATTCTGGCAATCCTGATGCTGGAGACCGTGGGCGAAGAAAACCCCGGACTTGTGAAAGCCATGGGCGGCCTCAACGGCGGCGTGGGCTTTTCCCAGAACTGCTGCGGCTGCATGACCGGCGGCGCCTGCGTGATTTCCTACTTCACGGGAAAGGGCGAGGACACCGGCATGGATCGCCCCGAGCATAAAAGCGCACTCGGAGAGTTTACCCAATGGTTTGAGGATGAGATGACCGCCGACTACGGCGGCATTGAGTGCCGCGATATCACCCGCGGCAACCCGGCCAAGCGTGTGGAGTACTGCCCGCAGATCATCGCGGCGACCTATGAGAAATGTATGGAGATCCTGTCGGATCGAGGGCTGTTATGATTATCGGGAGAACCAAAAGTGTCTGCCCCGTCTGCCTGCGCGTTGTGGACGCGCAGAAACGTACGGATAACGACGGCATCTATCTCGACAAGCGCTGCAGCGAGCACGGCGACTTTTCCGCTTTGATCTGGGAAGGCACGCCGATCTCTTATCTCCGCTGGAACAGCGAAAATCACGCCGTCGATCCTCCGTATGAGGGGCGCCCGCCGGAAAAAGGCTGCCCGCATGACTGCGGCCTTTGCACCGAGCACCTGCGCAAGGGCTGCTGCATGCTGCTGGAGCTGACAAAGCGCTGCAACCTCCACTGTCCGGTCTGCTTTGCCGCCGCCGGGGAAGGGAATGCACCGGATCTCAGCATTGCAGAGATCGAAAAGCAATACGATTATCTGATGGCGCACGGCGGCCCGTTCAATATCCAGCTTTCCGGCGGCGAGCCGACGATGCGGGACGATTTGCCGGCGATCATCCGCTTGGGCTGCGAAAAAGGCTTCACCTTCTTCCAGCTCAACACCAACGGGCTGCGCCTTGCCTCTGAAAAGGGCTATGCCGAAAAGCTCAGGGAAGCCGGGCTCAACACCGTGTTCCTGCAGTTCGACGCACTCGATGATACGGTTTACATCACGCTCCGCGGGCGGGCGCTGCTTGCGGAAAAGCGCCGCTGTATCGAAAACTGCGCCGCGGCGGGACTCGGCATTGTGCTTGTCCCGGTGATCGCACACAGCGTGAATGAGGATCAGGTTGGCGCGATCATACGCTTTGCTTTGGAAAACGCCCCCGCTGTCCGCGGCGTACATTTTCAGCCCTTAAGCTATTTCGGGCGCTGTGCGCTGAAACGTCCGGAGCACCCTGTCACGATCCCGAAGCTCCTCAACCTGATCGAAGAGCAGACAGACGGTCTGCTGCGCGTCTCCGATTTCTACGGCGGCGGCGCCGAGAGCGCCTACTGCTCGTTCCATGCCAGCTATCGCATCGGCCCGGAAGGCGAACTCAAATGCCTCCCCCGACGGCAGAGCGGCGGGTGCTGCTGTACAAGCTCCGACAATTCACGTACGTCCGTGGCTGACCAGTGGAGCGGCGCGGTATCCGACTTCTGCGAGGATGGCGCGCTCTCCGAGACTTCCGCCTTGGACAGCTTTTTAAAACAGGTGCGAAGCCGGACCTTTACCGTCTCCGGCATGGTGTTTCAGGATGCATGGAACCTTGATCTCGACCGGCTGCGCCGCTGCCACATCTGCGAAGTCGACAGCCGCTACGGCATGGTCCCCTTCTGCGCCTATAACCTGACGAACCTAAACGGGGAGGCGCTCTATCGATGAGTCTTTCCCGGATCGATGCGCTTGTGCTTGCACAGGAGGGAATGACGCGCGTTACCAGAGCGTGCATTGAGCAGATGCAGCTTCAAAAACTCAACACCCTGCTCTCACGGGAAAAGCAGCGCGGCGGCTTCTACCGCGATCTGCCCGATCATCTGGATTCTCTTGCCTCCCTCAGCGCGCTCCCCTTTACGCTGGATGAGGATCTGGCACAGAACGCGCCGGGGCTGCTGCTCTGCTCCCAGGCGGAGGTGCAGCGCGTGATCTCCGATGCGACCTCCGGCACAACCGGGACAGCCAAGCGCGTTTTTTACACCGAAACCGACCTTGAGAACACGGTGCGGCTCTACATGGCGGGGCTGGGTGAACTGGTCTTCCCGGGCAGCGTGACAATGATCTGCTTCCCCTTTTCCGGTCCCTTCGGTCTGGGAGAACTGATCGCCGAGGCGATCCGGCGTCTCGGGGCACGGCCTCTGAAGGCGGGACCTTTCCTGAGCTATGAAGAGTATGCCGAGCTGATCGCGCGTGAACGGCCCGATACCTTTGTCGGCATGCCGGTACAGCTGCTCGGCATGCTGCGCTTCGTCGGCCGGGGCAGTCTGGAGAGAGCCCTGGTCAGCGGGGACGCCTGCCCGGACAGCGTAACGGAAGGCTGTGAGACGATTCTGGGAACCGAGCTGTTCCCGCACTACGGCTCGCGTGAGATGGGCATGGCCGGGGCCATCTGCTGTCAGGCACATGCCGGCATGCACCTGCGGGAAAACCACATCATCGCCGAGATCGTTGATCCGACGGGGAAGCCTCTTCCTGCAGGCGAATGGGGCGAGCTTGTGATCACGACAATCGGGATGGAGGCCATGCCCCTGATCCGTTACCGCACCGGCGACTGTACGCGCATCCTGCCGGGGCCCTGTCCCTGTGGGAGTGAGGTAAAACGGCTGGACCGGGTCGAGAGGAAGTCTGACGGGATCTGCATGTCCGCATTGGATGAGGTTCTGTTTGCCGATGAGAGCATTGTCGACTGCCGGGCCGAGCTGAAAGGGGAGAAGCTCACCGTCACAGCACTTGCGGTCGGCGTACCGGCAGAAAAGGTGATCCTCTCCCGGCTTCGCACCCTGTACCCCGAGCTCTCCGTTTCCTTCTCCGCGCGCCCGGCCCTCCCGTCCGACCGCGCTCTGTTCCCGGGGAAACGGACCCTGACGGGAAAAGAAAGCTGAAAAGCAGAAAATTTATATCCCCCCCCGGGGCTTCCGAACAGGGGAAAGAGGGACTATAATAGCAACCGTGACGGCGACTGACCGTCACGGTTCTGCATTTGAGGGGGCGCCTGGCTCCTTCACAAAGACAAAGTGAGGATAAGCGGATGGAACTCATTAAGCATCGCGTTGCGCACTACTGGTCGCACCGGGCCGAAGGCTTCGAGACCCAGCGCCTTCGCGAATATGAAAGCGAGAAGCGGGAGAGATGGCTTGCGGAATTTCAGAAATATCTCCCCCAAGGAAAGCCGCTGCGCGTGCTGGATGTCGGTACGGGCACGGGCTTCTTTGCCTGCCTGCTGGCAGCGGAGGGGCATGAGGTGACCGGCATCGATCTGACGCCGGACATGATCGCGCATGCCGAACATATGGCGGCCGTCCTGGGACTGGACGCCGGTTTTTCCGTCATGGATGCCGAAAACCCGCAGTATGAATCGGAGAGCTTTGATGTGCTGGTGACGCGCAACCTGACCTGGACCCTGCCGCATCTCGAAAAGGCCTACCGCGAGTGGTACCGAATCCTGAGACCCGGCGGCGTGCTCGTCAACTTTGACGCCGACTACAGCGCTGCCCTGGAAAACGAAGAGGAGCACGAACTGCCGGAGAACCATGCCCACAAGCTGGTTCCGGATTTCCTGCATGAAGAAAATGAAGCCATCACCATGGAGGTGGGTGCCTATCATCAGCCGCGTCCGCAGTGGGATGTCCAGCTGCTGGTTGAGGCGGGGTTCGAGCGCATCATCGTGGATGTGGGCGTCTACCGACGCATCTATGCCGAGATCGACGAGTTCTTCAACCCCACGCCGATCTTTACGATCGCAGCCTATAAATAACAGCCAAAAAGCGGCTGCTCTGCAAGCCCTGACAAAGCACAGAACAGCCGCCCAAGGAAACTGACAGGCGGCGGAGAATCCGCCTCTGCCGCCTCCAGTATACCCCTGCAGGCGGACAATTGCAAGAATAGTGGAGGAGAAAGAAAATGAAAAGAAGCATGACGAGATCCCTGGCCGTTTTGCTGGCCCTGTGCATGATGCTGGCGCTGACGGCCTGCGGACAGAAGGCTCCGGAACCGGCCCCGGCAGCAGAGACGCAGCCCCAGACCGAGACCGCTCCGGCAGCAGAAGCACAGCCCGGGACTGAGACTGCGTCAAGCGAGGCGGAAACCGCGCCGACGCCGGCCGGTGATGCCAAATGGCTGAAACTGGCCGAGAGCTTTGCCTATCCCAGTCTGGATGCCCACAAGGATTATTACGGCTGGTATACCTCGATCTACGGTGTGACCGAGACGCTTTTCCGCGTGGCCGACGACCTGTCCATCCAGCCCCTGCTGGCGAAGGACTATACGGTCAGCGAGGACGGAAAGACCTGGACCGTCCGGCTTGCGGATGCGGCCTTTTCCAACGGCACGCCCGTCACCGCCGACATGGTGATGCGCAATTTCCTGCGCCTGGCTGAAAAGAACGAGCGCTTTGCCTACCTGAGCGACTTTGCGTTTGCTGCCCCCGATGAGAAGACCCTGACCATTACCACCCCCGAGATCTATCCCACCATGCTCAGCGATCTGTCCGCCCCGGAGCTTGCCGTCATGGATCTGGACGGGACGACCGACTTCGATAACGCCCCCGTCGCCACCGGCCCCTTTGCCGTGAAGTCCTTCACGCCCGAGGGTACCGTCGAGGTCGTGAAGAACGAAGCCTACTGGAACGGCGATGTCAGGCTGGACGGCGTGACCTTCTACTATATGCAGGACGATGATTCCAAACTCATGGCCATGCAGGCCGGCGAGATCGACGGCTATACCAGCGTAACCGCTGCCGCCAAAGAGATTTTCTCTGCCGATCCCGCGACCTATAGCCTGACGGTTATCCCCGCGACACGCCTGCAGTTCTATGTGCTGAACAAGACCCGCCTGGACGACAGTGTGCGCAAGGCCATCAACCTGACGACCGACTGCGAGGCGATTGCGGCCTACCTCGGCGGGACTGTCTCGCCCGCCGTGGGCCCGTTCAGTGCCTCCGCGCCCTACGGCCGAGTGACGAAGCCCGCGCCCGACCCCGAGGCGGCAAAAGCCCTGCTCGAGGCGGACGGCTATACCCTCAACGCCGGCGGAATCTATGAAAAGGACGGCAGGCCCCTCGAACTGAACATCTGCTATTATGCCGCCCGCTCGCTTGACGCCATCGCCCTGCTGATGCAGGAGCAGCTCGGCAAAGTCGGCATCAAAGCGACCCTGACCGTACAGGAAGATCCGGATGCCACCTATGTGGCCACGGGCGATTATGATCTCGCGCTTTACTGCATG
>Ga0310694_10007776_pt1 | contig 10033 bp, 9 predicted proteins | sample 174DNAGHGhighgp2_FD_203884 | JGI IMG/M metagenome (GOLD analysis project Ga0310694, IMG submission 203884) | Sheep rumen microbial communities from Palmerston North, Manawatu-Wanganui, New Zealand - 1742 DNA GHGhigh gp2 (v2) (version 2) | ecosystem: Host-associated > Mammals > Digestive system >...
AATACATCAAGACCACCCCACTGGAAATGGATGGTGCCGTACACGAGTACTTCTACGATGGCACCCGTATATCCTCAACCAATGGCAAAAAGCGCCTCCAGCTAGTCATGCACGACAAACGCCAGATGAATCCCGCCTGGCACAATTTCAGACAGGAAGAGTAATCCTACATCGAGTAGAAGGCTGCCATGAAGCTTTGGCGATAATTCTTGCTGATTTTTAATTCTCGGATTTCGTCTAGTGGCTCTTCCAGGATACAAAGAGATTCTTGTATCATCTTAATCTTATTGATGTTTACAATATATCGCTTGTGTATCTGCACGAAGTCGGGCGAGTAGTTCAGTATGACGCTCGTGGTAGTGCGGTGTCGTAAGGTGTATACCACATTGTTACAGCATACTATCTCCCAGATTTTCCGTTCCTGGTTAAATCTGAAGAAAGCTATATCCGAGAGGTTCAGTGCCACGTGCTCGTTCATGGCATTTACTACCAGGATTATCGGCAAGCGCTCTTCTGTTCTTGTAAGATTAGGAATCGAAGCAAGCTTGTTTTCGTAGTATCGTGCCATGAGCAGACTCAGATCTTGCTCCGTTGGTGGCTTAAGCAGATAGTCGAAAGCCTGACGCCTGATAGCCTCAAGCATATACTGGTTGTGGCCCGTATAGAACACTATCTTTGTCTCTGGCTTGATGTCGTTGCGGATTAATGTACAGAATTCAAGTCCCGACATCGTGGGCAGTTCTATATCCAGAAAGATGATATCCGGTTCTGTATTGATGATGGCGTCTGCAGCTGTTTCTGCATCGCCTGCTGTTCCGACTACAGTTACTGAGTAGCTGTTTACAAGCATGTTATTCAGCACTTTCACTGCTTCTGTATTGTCGTCTACAATAAATACTTTTACTAGTTGCTGCTTATTCATAATGGCTTATGGATTTAAAAATCCTGATGATTTAATTGATAATAATAATTGTCTGGTAGCAGAATCCATGAGCGGCATCCGCTCTCTCCATCCTGATGCCAGTTGCCTATGCCGAATGTTATTTTATTCTTATTGCTCTCGTTAAGCATCTGTATGGTTTGGCGTACCACGCGCAATCCTGTCTGACTGCCAGTCGTGTCCATTCTGCTCTGTAGTCCCTTGCCGTTGTCCATCACTTCTACCAGTGTGGCTTGCTGCTCTCTCGATACTCTGATGGTGAGTTTGCGCAGCTGGCCTTCAGCTGGTTTTATTGGTCTGAGTCCGTGTTTCAATGCGTTTTCTGCGAAAATCTGGACTATCATTGATGGCAGGTATACATTGTTTGAGTCTACATCCTGGGCTATCTCTTTGTGATACTTGAAGTCTGGTCCCATCTGTCGGCCTTCAATGTCGATGTAATAGTCTACGAAATTCAGCTCTTCTGCCAGTGTGGTCTGGAATATTCCAGCCTGCTCTACGCCTCGTCTCAACAGCTGGGTAAGCGAGTTCAGGTCAACTTTCCGGCCTTCCATCTGGGCTAGCACTTCGTGGTTCAGAGCGTTGTAGATAAAGTGTGGGGTTATGCGATTGCGAATGTTCTCCATACGCATCATGACTATCTGTTGACGCGTCTGCAGTTCGTTGAACTTGTGGCGTCGGCGGAAGAACAGTATCAGTACCAGCAATATGGCTACAGTAAAGAGTGCTATCGCAAGCAGTCCCCAAGCCAATAGTTTGTCGGCGCGGGTCTTCTCTATTATTCTGTCTTGCTCTATCAGTTTCTTGTCGTGTTCATATTCCATCAGTTTGGTACTGAACTGCATGCTGATTTGTGCTCTCTGCAGCGAGTCGCTAAGCAGATGCAAATGGTGACTGGCCTCGTATGCTTCGCTATAGTTGCCAGTTTCGCGCATCACCTGCTTTGTAGCTATCAGTCGTTGAGCTCTGGCTGCTGGTATCTGTGGATCTGCCAGTTTGCTGTTTCTTATCATCTTTAGGGCTTGTTGTGGATGGCCCTCCAGCATTTCAAGTTTTATGGTCGAAGTCTCTATATAATATAAAAGAGGTGGAAAATCCACTTTGCGGAAGAATGAGTCGGCTTGACTGAGCAAAGTTCTGGCAGAATCGGCTCTGCCCAGACATACGTAGACTTCGCCAAGATTGGTTATCGATGTGTAGTAATCCCACGACTTCGACTCATCGTCTTTTACCAGCGATGCAGCCTGGGCAAAACAATCACGAGCCTTGTCGTATTTCTTCTGGAAGTAGTAATCGTTTCCCCTGTCGTTGTAATATATAAACTGGTCTGCTTTTATCATGTTGGGCAGTTGCTCCTGACATCGATTCCACCAATAGTCGCTTCGTTCGTAGTCGCCCATGTAGGTGTAAACCGTGCTAATTCCAAGTAGTAGTGGTGTCTTGTCTTCCTCGCTCTTGCCTATAGAATCGGCAAATTCCAGGGCATTAACATACCCTTCTACGCTCTTGTCGTATTTGCCAGTTTGCTGATAGAAGAAAGCCTGATTAGTCATTGCCGTGAGGCGGAACTCATTCTCGTCCTTCTGAGTTTCCAGCAGTCGTATGGCTTTCTCGTTGTATATAAGCGCCGAGTCTGGGCGACCGAGTATAGCGCTCTGGAATACCGCTTTAGTCTTATACCACTCTGCCCACAGAAGTGTGCGTATAGCGTTCTTCTTGTTATCGTGTGCACTCAGATACTGGTATATCCTATCGCTCACGGCAGTCATCGAGTCTACATTCATCTGTGCGTACCAGAGCCTGTTTTGCACCGACATCCATCTGTAGTACATATCGCTATCACTTGCCTCGCTCATATGACGGGCTATCAGCTGTTTGGCAGCCTCGAGATTGCCATTCTTTATAGAGTCTTCTACACGTTTTACTTCAGTATTCATCTTGTTTGGAGCAGGGGCCTTGCATGCCTCTATCCCAAACACTATTATCAATAGCGTTACCAGCCGAATTGTAGCTTTTTTTGTCTTCATACTGCAAATTGTTGCTGCAAATTTACGAAAATTTATCTGTAATTCTTGCATTATTCTAAAAAAAGATTTTTGTGTAAACGCAACAACTAAAAATGTTTTTCCTCTTAGGTTAATTATTTGTCGCTTTGTCTGCGTTATTGTTGTGTTGCGCTAATTTGCTTGTTTCGCGCGTTTGGATTGTAGGCATATAATTCATATCTTTGCAAATATTATAACTAATGATGATGGCTGTACTGATGATGACAGCACTTACAGTATCTGCTCAGCCTGGTGAGGGTAAGATGACACTCAAGCCTGCTGTTGGTGTGAACTTTGCTACTTTTGCTGCCGATAAGGACGCAAAGACAAAGACAGCATTTACCCTTGGTGCTGAGGCTGAATATGGCGAAACAGGTAATATGTCTACCAGTTTCGGTTTGTTCTACTCTCAGATGGGAGCAAAGGCAGATGGTATGGACCTGAAATGGAATGTAGATTACATTACAATGCCTATTCTGCAGAACTATTATTTAGCAAAGGGCTTTGCAGTTAAGGCTGGTGCGCAAATCGGACTTAATGTTCGTAAAAAGATTAAATATGGATCTGAGTCAATGGACTTGAATGATTTCATGAAGAATGCTAATCCTCAAGGTAAACTTAAGAGCTTTGATGCCGGAGTTGTTGTAGGCCTTTCTTACGAGATAAAGGGTCTTACTATCGATGGACGTTACTATTTTGGAACAACAAAGATAATGGACAACTACGACGACAAGAACAGCGTAATTTCATTGACCATCGGTTATAAGATTAATATCCTATAGTGGGCCTTAATACCCAAGCAATAAAAACTCTCATGCTTCAGTGCATGAGAGTTTATTTTTTCGTATGAGACGTATTATTTCAGTTCGCGTATCAGCATGCCTTGGTAGAAATCGCCACCGCTCACTTTCTCGAACGTGGTGAAACCAAAATCAGCACCTTCGGCTTGCTCTTCTGATGCCATAAAGCGATTATCCCATATCTTACCCTTTACTGGGCGGATAACTCCAACTCGTTTAAACGACACCTTTCCATCATCGTTGAATACACGTTCCAATACTTCAAATTCAGAGTTTTCTTGCACATCCTCCTTCATGCCAATCTGAACTGTAATAGGATCGACACCCAGAAGCGGAGCTTTGATGCGAAATGCTTCATACGCATGCTGCAAATCGGCCAGGTTTTTATCTAGCGCACGCGTGCATACCTTTCTGATAAGATCTTCATTAGTTTGCACGCCCGACATAACCGTCTTACTACTCTTATTCTCTATCTTGCCTACATATTCCAACTGGTATTGTTCTGCTGGATTATTCCACGCTTTCACTCTGTTTCGATCATAATTTGCTGAGTCGTTATACAGTTCTGTATAGAAGTGATTAGCCGATTCCGCGTCCCACTTTAGTTTAAACAGATACGATGTGACATTAACTGCAAATCCCTTAATATGGTCGGTTACGGTACCATACAACCAGTCTACTTTGTCGTAGACCGAAGTGCTATCTGTAGCCAGCGTTCCTAGATTAAAACCAGCCTTTTTTGCCACAACAGCAGCTGTGGTAGCTGTAACGGCGGCTGTTATCTCTTTTATAGTATTCCATGTAGTAGAACGGTCTACATATCGTATATCGTTCATCACAAGAAATGTATTGTCTATCAATTGCTCGCCTGCATCTTCCAGCAACGCCTTCCCTCTATGGCTATGTAATGCTTGAACCCAGTCGGCTGCACTTGCATTATACACACCACGCTCCTTTATGAGTTCCATATCCATCATGCCCGTCTTGGCATTGCGGTTGAACCATTTGCCCACCAATCGTTTACCTAACTGAGTCTTAACAATCATATCTGCTATTTCATCAGACAAGTCTTTGTCTTTCGACGAAAAAATCACAGACTTTACCTTAAGACTATGATCATTGAAACGCTCTGGCTTGGCCATAGTAGAGAATACGTATTCTATCTCTTTGTTATATGCGTATTTGGGGTGTTTAACCATGAGCATATACAGCGAATTACGCTCGTATATTGCCTCGTCTTGTTTATCCTGTGCTATGGCAGATGTGGATACAAGACACAACAAACAGAAAATACTTCTTATTCCCATTCTTGATCTAATTCAAATGTATCATTATCAGGTAATTGAGTGGGATACTGGCCTTTCTTTTTCAGTAGTTTCATCGTTCCTCGATTCATTTTTATCAATTTATCCTGACCAGACCAGAAGGTTCTGAATTTCTCGACTTTTATATCAGAAGGCACTTCAAACTCGCTGTCGTCCACCTCGCGCTCTTCGATACTTGTTACTACACCGCTTTCGTAATGAGAGCCCTTGAAAGTAAAAATATCCTTAGAATTATACTTTTTAGTCATGGTGTCTTTCATAATAAGTCCAGGCATTTTATATTCTCTGTTAGAGGCATTGGCAACAGAGTCTGGCTCAAATTCGGTTGATATCCAAAACACTCTATTAATATCATCATTATCTACTTTTACATCTTTATGTGTAGTAAAAGACTTCCCTTCGAATACCTCACAAGAATATCCCTGAACCTCATCGGTTTTACCAGTATTCTTTATAGTATTGCCCTGTTTAAACCCCAAGGCTTCATTCGATCTTCCTATTTCGAAATACTTAATCAGCGGAAATTCTATTCCAGTCTTTGTCTCGTCGGAGTAAAAAATACATCGGTTCTGACTAACAAGGAATATGCGATGATAATGTAGTCTTACGTCATATTCATGTTTGTCGTGGTTACGATACACAGTGCGCATCTCATGTTTACCATCATAATCAAACTTGGTTTCATTTAATACTCCTGTGTGAATTTGCATGGATGTATAGGTAATCTCACCCACAAAAGGTCGTCTATTCTGTGCGCAGCAGCATGATGCTGCCGCACACAGAATGACTGATAAATATAATCTGATGCGATTCATTGATGAATGATTTAGAACTTATGAACGGCACGTGCGTACTGAGTCTTAACAATAATATTACCTAAGGTCTTATAAACTGGTGCCAGTTCCAAAGTACCCTTACGTTTTGCAAACTTTCCTAGCATCGCAGTAGCTCTAGCCGAAGATGAATTCTCCTTAAAATACAGTGCGAAAACAGTTCCTCCCTCTACCTCAGTTGATGAGTATATATTCATGAATTCATCAGGATGTCCAAATCCTTTATTAATAAATCCCTTTCCGCCAATCTTCTTAACGATTTTAGAGAAATTATTGATATTTTTCTCGCTATAATCCATCGTGCCACCATTAATCGCCGAAGCCAACGCTTTCAACTCTGCGTTTGCAGGGATATACCATCCTTCACCCAGACCACGACACCACTCAAATAGTGGGAACAATTCCCAAGACTTACCTGTTTCCTTAATATAATTCTCGAGAATCTCCATATTTTTGGCGCCATCATTCTCATCGAAAGCTTCTGTTTCTTTCTCAACTTCGTTTTTACACCATCTGCCGCCAAATCCCTCAGGATGCATGATTAAACCATGTTCGCCTGTGGCATCTACAGAGATAACCACACCTTTCAAACCATTCTCGTCATAAATGTCACCAACTTTGTAAGTTTTGGCATAACACATGATCGCTCCAAAACATGCGACCAAGAAAAACAATGCAAGTCTTTTCATAATCCATAATGTTTTAAGTTAATAATAATTATTGCAAATATATGAATTATATGCCTACAATCCAAGTGCGCAAAATGGACAAATTAGTCCGAAGCGACAATACCGCGGACAAAACGGAAAATATTTGGTTTAAGAAGATAAAAATAGTTGATGACTAAAGCTTCTCGCCGCAGTGCGAGCAGTATATGCGGGCGATATACTCCACGGTAAAGAACACGGTGAGCAGATACTCCAGTATCTCAAGCACCAGCTTGTAAGTACGCGCCAGTGATGGGATCGTCTCTACAAACGAAACCAGTATACTTACCGATATCACTACCATCAACACGATATCAAAGGCACGTCCTCTGGGAGTGTCCGACTCAAACAGTATCTAAAAAAATGAAATAATTACTATATAGTTCGCAGAAAAATCGTTTCTTTGCGACGGAAATGTATGATTTTAAAACACTGCTCCTGGATTGGAAAAGTGTCAATTTTGGGACAAAAATCCATTGGAAAATAAAGAGGTACTGAGGTAAATAGTGTTTATAATGGTTGCGTAGCGGTTCTGCATTATGTGAAGGATATTTTGCAAGTATTAATCTTAGCAATTGCTAGAATTAATAGTAGCATTTGTTAGTTTTAATATTAGGAGAGAGGGTAGGTGATGGGCGATTTTGAAGGATTTTTACAAGGTGGTACTTATCTAGGAGATTGCCGTAACTTATCTATGAGATACCCGTAATCTATCTACCAGATACATTACGGGTATCTTTTTGCGGCCCCGTGAGAGAAATTTTTCTCCCTCACGAGGGAAATAGTTTTTCAGCGTGGGCCGCAATTTACGATTGGCAACACTGATGTAAGATACTATGTATAGATGTTTTTATGAGTGTTGGTGGTATGCTGAAAAAGTATTACAATTGCGATGCGTAAACGATACGTTTTCATGCGGTAGACATAGCATTCGTACAGGCGAAGCGTTGCAAGCGTTGCCGTTGCAACGTTGCAATAAGGACTATCATACCTATTTTAGGGAATGTATATCGGATATATATTATCGGATTATGATAAATAGAAGTTAATAACTTAAAGTTATTATACTCCTTCATGCAACGTTGCAACGGCAACGTTTGCAACGTTTCTGAAAAGCACCAATCATGACAATCGTAACCGCTCGGCTTGCCGCTTGCAATTGAACGGATGCAAGAAATGACAGGTAGATTTTTTGCAAATAGTTTGGTTGATTTATAAAAATATGCTATATTTGCAGCCGAAATATAAATGTATGGTGTATGGGAAATGTTTCTAGATTCATAACTAGGCTTCTTACAAACATACCTGAGGGGCATGAGTTTTATAGTGGCGAGTTCGGTCGTGGCGAGGCTGACTATGTTTATATTCAGACACCTGAGGGACACGTGCTCGATGGTGATTTCCAGTATCAGTGCTACATAGATGATGATAGCTATGAGCGCGCTGAGGGCGAGTTTGAACAGAATGCTAAAAGTGGATATTGGTCGCTGTATAGCAAGACCATCGATGGCCATAGTCAAGTGCGTGCATTCTTTGTGGATGGCGTACTAAGCGGTGATCTGCTGTTCTCGATGCTCGATACCACACGAAATGTGGCTGCTGATTTGACACTGTCGGTATTTGATGGCGAAATCTGTGGTCGTATCACTGGCCATATGGCTGGGGGGGGCATCTTTTCAGGTCTGTGTGATGACAATGGATACCCTGACGGTGTTTGGAAGTTGGAGATGAAAGAAGGCCGAAAAACAGTGCTCACACAGAGGGAAGTGTGGAGTCACGGTCGGCTTATAGAGGCCTACGAAGAGGATGCTGACAAGCATCGTAAGCCATTGGAGCCCTGTCTGCGTGAGAGTATCAACACTCTGCTGATGAACGATGTGACGCGCCTGCTGCACATCATCCCACAAGGCATCAAGGACGATATACTGCACGTACACAAAAAGAAATAGAACCGGCAGAAAGTCAAATTCTTGCTTGATTTTACATCGATATCAATGCATTTTGGCGACAAATTGCGATTTTTTTTAAAATTTTCTTCATTTTATTCACAAGTATTAATTATTATTAGTACTTTTGCATTGTCATTACTGACCTATGTGGTTGGTGTGGCAGGGCGTTCAAGCGGTTCCCAACGCCTTTTTTATGTATTACGACTAACCGCCAATCGAGGGGACAGTATGGCATTAGAGTTGCGCACGACACAGATTAGTGTGGATTATTATGGAATCAAAAAGCTTCTTACAGACGGATGGTGCAGGAATGAAAAACAGATGTTTTTTATTGTTGTGTTGTCTTGTAACGAGTTTGATGATAAATGCTCAGGTTTTTGATAAATTAAAACCGATTAAGGATAAAAATCGAGGAGCTTTAACGGTTGTTGAAAAAAAGGGTTTATATGGTTATCAGAACGAAAAGGGAAAGGTTGTAATAAAGTGTGTTTTTGAAGATGCTCGTGACTTCAATCAGGGTTATGCAATAGTGAAATCTGGCGGTAGATTCGGTATGATTTCAGATGCTGGGGTGTATAGTATTTATCCCCAATATGATTCAATGTCAGAAATACACGACAATAGAGTGATAACCAAATTGGGTAATCTATATGGATTTAGCAGTCCCGATGAAAAGACAAAAGTAGTTCCCAAATACAAAAGTATTGACGGATTTAAAAACGGCACAACATGGGTGACTAAAAAGAATGGACTATGTAATGTGGTTGATACGCTTAATCAAGCATTACTTGAGAACGACATAGAACTACTTAAGTTTATAGATAAGAATAACCTTAAAACCTTTCGTGATGACGAAAAAATAGGATTGGTGAGCATAAAGGATAAGCGTGTGATTTTTGAAGCAAAGTATTCCAAAATTAAAGCGATTGATGACGACAAAACCATCTTCTGCCTTATTGACCACGGTAAGGGTGAAATACGTGATGTTTCTCAGAAGGTGTATTTACCCATGGATAAGAATGCAGAATTTGCGGAGTTAACTTTCAATGTCTTTGGACAATTTAATAAAAAGGAGTCGAAGACCACATTGTTCTTTTTAGACAAGCAAGAGATAAAAGAGTATAATTGCATTATAAGCAAAAACGAGAAGCAGATAGTAAAAAACAGTCTTAATAAGTATGGTGTTATAGATAAAAAATACAAGGAAATTCTTCAATGTAAATACGATACAATCGGCGCCTTTAAAGATAATATGTGTGTGATATGTGAAAACGGTCTGATCGGATATATGGACGATCAATATAATGTTGTGATTGAGCCAAAATACAAGACGGGAACAGACTTCTATAACGGGAAAGCAATTGTAAAATCAACAGATGAAGAATATCTTTTGATTGACAAGCAGGGTAACATTATGCCAGAACCTATGCAGGA
>Ga0310694_10007777_pt1 | contig 10033 bp, 5 predicted proteins | sample 174DNAGHGhighgp2_FD_203884 | JGI IMG/M metagenome (GOLD analysis project Ga0310694, IMG submission 203884) | Sheep rumen microbial communities from Palmerston North, Manawatu-Wanganui, New Zealand - 1742 DNA GHGhigh gp2 (v2) (version 2) | ecosystem: Host-associated > Mammals > Digestive system >...
ACGTACTCGGCGCGACCTTCGAAGTGCTTGCGCAACTCTGGGTTCTGAGTGGCGACGCCCATCGGGCAGGTGTTCGTGTTGCATTTGCGCATCATCACGCAACCCAGCACTATCAGCGGCAGCGTGCCAAACGAGAACTCGTCGGCGCCCAGCATCGCCATGATGATCACATCCTTGGCGGTCTTCAACTGTCCGTCGGTCTGCAAGCGCACCTGATGGCGGAGGCCGTTGCGCACCAGCGTCTGCTGTGTCTCGGCGAGGCCGATCTCCGGCGAGATGCCTGCGAAGCGCATGCTCGAGGCAGGGCTGGCTCCCGTGCCGCCTTCGGCTCCGCTGATGACGATAAGGTCGGCCTTGGCCTTGGCCACCCCCGCTGCGATGGTTCCTACACCGCTCTCTGCCACCAGTTTCACGCTGACGGCAGCTGCTGGGTTGATATTCTTGAGGTCGAAGATGAGTTGCGCCAGATCCTCGATTGAATAGATGTCGTGATGCGGCGGGGGTGAGATGAGCGAGATGCCAGGAATAGCATTACGCGTCTTGGCGATGATATCGTTGACCTTAAAGCCAGGCAACTGCCCACCTTCGCCTGGCTTCGCACCCTGCGCCACCTTGATTTGTATCTCCTCGGCATTCACCAGATACTCTGCCGTCACGCCAAAACGTCCAGAGGCGATCTGTTTCGTCTTCGAACTGAGGCTGACACCGTCCACCTCGGTGTGGTAGCGACCATTGTCCTCACCACCCTCACCGGTGTTCGAGCGCGTGCCGAGTTTGTTCATCGCTAAAGCCAGCGCCTCGTGGGCCTCGATGCTCAAGGCACCGAACGACATGGCGCCCGTCACAAAGTGCTTCACGATTGACTCCACAGACTCCACCTCATCGATAGGCACAGGATTGGCGGCCTTCTTCCATCCGAAGAAGTCGCGGATAAAGATGGGTGATTCCTTCTCGTCTACAAGCTTTGCCCAATCCCTGAACTTCTCATAACTGCCCTGTCGTGTGGCGAGTTGCAGTTTGACGATCGTCTCCGGGTTCCAGGCATGCGCAATGCCGTCTTTACGCCAAGAGAACTGGCCGTGGTTTTTAAGTGAAGATTCTTCACTAAATTTTATCTGGTCGCGGGCAATCTCTTTCAGGCCGATGCCGCCAATGGTGCTCGTCTCCGTGCCGAAATAGCGACGGAGCAAATCCTCGCTCAGCCCGATGCTCTCGAAGATCTTTGCGCCACGATACGAGCGGATGGTCGAGATGCCCATCTTCGACATAATCTTCTTCAGACCTTTGTCCACGGCCTTAATGTAGTGGGCTTCAGCCGTTGCATACTCCTCCTGGATCTTGCCTTTCTTCACCAGATCGTCGAGGATGGCGAAAGTCATATAGGGGCACAGCGCCGAGGCACCATAGCCCAGCAACAGGGCCGCATGCATCGTCTCGCGAATCTCGCCGCTCTCTACAATCAGGGCTGTCTGCACACGCTTACCCACGCTGATCAGATAATGATGCACGGCCGAGACCGCCAGCAATGATGGGATATAACCTCCCCCGACCCCTCCAAAGGAGGGGAGGGCCTTGCGGACATCCTCTTCGCGATCGGTGAGAATGATGTAGTTATAGCCTTCGTCCACAGCTTTTTCTGTATCTGCACAGAGTTTATCCAATGCAGCCCGCAGGTCCTCCCCTCCTTTGGAGGGGTCGGGGGAGATGAAAGCTATGGGGAGTTTCCTGGTGTTGAAGCCCTTGTAGCGGATGTTGCAAAGTATATCGAGTTGTGTGTTGGTCAATACGGGTTGGGGAAGGCGCACCATCTTGCAGTTCGACGCGTCAGGTGTCAGGATGTTAGTTCCCACAGCGCCGATGTATTCTGTCAACGACATCACCAATTCTTCTCGAATCGGGTCGATGGCGGGGTTCGTCACCTGGGCAAACTGCTGACGGAAGTAGTTGAAGAACACCTGCGGACGGTCGCTGATCACCGCCAGCGGCGTGTCATTGCCCATTGCCGCCACAGGTTCCTGTCCGGCCGTCGCCATGGGGATGATCGTCTTGTCGATGTCCTCTTGCCCGAAGCCGAAATTCACGAGTTTGCGCTCGAGGTCGCTCACGCTATTGTCCACGTGGCGACCACTCTTCAGTTTCTCCAGTTGCACGCGGTTCTCGCTGAGCCACTCACGGTAGGGATGTGCCTTCGCAAGCTTCTCCTTGATCTCACCGTCGTAGTAGATCTTTCCTTCCTGCGTGTCAATGAGCAAGATCTTTCCTGGCTGCAAGCGGCCTTTGCTGACCACATCGCCTGGTTCGAAGTCCATCACGCCTACCTCACTGGCCACCACCATCATGCCTTGTCTGGTGATGGTATAGCGGCTGGGGCGAAGGCCGTTTCTATCCAGCATGCCACCGGCATAGCGTCCGTCGGAGAACAACAAGGCGGCAGGACCGTCCCATGGTTCCATCAGAATGGAATGGTACTCGTAGAAGGCCTTCAGGTCCTCAGAAATCGGGTTCTTGTCGTTGAAACTCTCTGGCACGAGTATCGCCATCGCCTGGGGTAGCGACAGGCCGCTCATCATCAGGAACTCAAACACGTTGTCGAGGCTGGCAGAGTCACTCATGCCCTCCTGAACGATTGGTCTCAAATCCTTGATATCTCCAAGAGCCTCACTTGAGAGCACGCTCTCCCGCGCCTTCATCCAGCCGCGATTGCCTCGGATGGTGTTGATCTCGCCGTTGTGGGCGAGCAAGCGGAAGGGCTGGGCTAACGACCACGTTGGAAATGTGTTGGTTGAGAAGCGTGAGTGTACTAGCGCCAAACCGCTTGTGAAATAAGGATTCGACAGATCAGGGAAATACCGCCTTAGCTGTCCGCTCGTCAGCATGCCCTTATAGATGATGTTTTTGCTCGACAGCGAGCAGACATAGAAATCCTTGTGGTTGATGCGGTTCTCGATCCTTTTGCGTACCTTATATAATATACGGTCGAGCGTTGCGGCTTGTTCCTCTGTGGTGCCAGTGATGAAGATCTGCCTAATCTCCGGCTCCACCTCTCTGGCGGCCTTGCCCAGCACCTCAGGGTTCGTGGGCACAGTTCGTACGTGCATCAACTGCAACCCCTCTCGCTCTATCTCCTCTATCATCACACTCAGGATTTGTTCCTGGGCCTTCACGTCTTTTGGAAGGAACACCAGACCTGTGCCGTAGCGGCCTTTCTCTGGCACGGGGATGCCCTGCAATAGAATGAACTCATGGGGAATCTGAATCATGATGCCTGCACCGTCGCCCGTCTTGTCGCGTGTTTCAGCTCCACGGTGCTCCATGTTCTCCAGCACCTTCAGGGCATTGTCCACCAACTCATGGCTCTTGCCCCCGTGGATATTCACTACCATGCCCACGCCGCAAGCGTCGTGTTCATAGTCCGGCTGGTAAAGGCCCGTGTGTATCCTCCTTTCATCTTGTGTAAGCTGCGATGCTTGAAGTTTGCAATGTGTCATATTTTTCTTAAATTCACTTACGTTTTGTTTGTTTTCGGCTGCAAAGATAATGCAAAATGTTAGGGTACACAAATTTTCGCTTACTTTTTTCTTCTTCAAAATCTTCTCAACTTACACTTTGCCTCATTTCTGCCCCATTTTCTGTCATAGTGTAAACTATCGGACCATCAGAGTCTGCCATTACTTACACATTGTCATTTCCTTCCAAAAAGAAACCCGTTGTGAGCGAGCACAGCGGGCATATTCCTTTTAGATGCAACAAAAAAAAGGAAACCATGGGCATTGTCTTAGGCATCAAAAGCAATGTTAAAAATATTGAGCGTCTACCATGCTGTAGAAATGTGCAAGTTAAAATTTCTATGCAAAAATTATCAAATAATGGAATAAAACGTCATTTTTGCACATATCTTGATGATATTCTGTATGTTGGACTATGACGTTTAGTAGTTTGAAACGTCATAGTAACGTCATAATTAGGGTGTTTACCTGAGTTTTATGCCTTTATGAGTCAGAACAAAGATAAGAGTTTATCATAGTTTAGCCAGCCTGAACTGTGAGTTTACCTAGCCTGAACTGTGAGTTTACCTAGCCAGAACTGTGAGTTTACCTAGCCTGAACTGTGAGTTTACCTAGCCTGAACTGTGAGTCCAAGCCGTTAATGTGATTACTGAACTGCCTTATTTTCAACGGTTTAATGAATGTTTAGCGTCTGTTTTGTATAGTATTATTACCGAAACCAAGTAAAAATGACGATATTATGACGTTTTAAAATAACAAACGTCATAGATTAAACATCTGACAAACAGATAGTTAAATGTTGAGATGACGTTTAGATGCAAAATTGATAAAAATTTGATAGAATGGATTTGCAGTATCACAAATAATGGAAGTCTGTATGGTAACAATAGCCTCATGCATTCGACTTCGTCAAGAAATCGCACAAATCTAATTAAATCCATCAAATGGAACATATCACTTCTGATAAGTGTCAATTGTACGTGTGCGTACACGGCAAAGGACAACATTGACGATTTGTATCAGAAATGGCTCATTTCAAAGCAAAGTGTAATAGAATGTAAGCTAATAACGCTATTTTGCTTACAAAATGACAGTTTATCAAAGATTTAACAATCAAAGTGAAAGAGTAATGAATGAATATTGATCAAAACGTCGTACCTTTGCCGTCGCAAACAAGTTGCAACGGCGAGTGAAGGCTGTGGCTCAGCATAGCTCGAGCGAGCTCGGTTTTACCTTCGTCTTGCACTTCACTTGCACTATGTAACCCAATGAAAGGGTTGAGAGAGTATTAATTTAATAAGGTAAAAAGGTATGAAAAGGATTGAAGCAATTATCAGGAAGACGAAGTTTGAGGAGGTCAAGGAGGCCTTGCTCAACTCAGACATCGACTGGTTTGAGTACCATAACGTGCACGGCATCGGACAGAGCCGTCAGGAGAGGATCTATCGTGGCGTCCAGTATTCGACTGACGTGATAGAGCGTGTGGCACTGACCATTGTATGTCGTGATCCGCTGGTAAAGCCGACGGTGAAGGTGATACTGGAGGTGGCCCATACGGGTGAGGTCGGCGACGGCCGCATTTTCGTGAGCGAGATGATCGACACGTGGAGCATCCGCACAGGCGAACATGGTGACACCGTATTGAGAGACAAGAAATAATAGTAAGAATTAAAGAATCATAGTTATGAGCGAAATTGGATTATCACTTGATACTGTATGGATGCTATTGGCAGCCATGTTGGTTTTCTGGATGCAGCCGGGCTTTGCGTTGTGTGAAGCGGGATTTACGCGTAGTAAGAACACGGCCAACATCCTAATGAAGAACTTTGTCGACTTCATGTTCGGCTCGTTGCTGTTCTTCTTCTTAGGTTTCGGATTCATGTTTGGCGGCGATGTGCTTGGCGGTTTCATTGGTATGCCAAACTGGGGTGAACTGAGTTTCTACAAAGGAGATCTGCCTGTAGAGGGTTTCCTGATCTTTGAGACCGTCTTCTGTGCCACTTCTGCCACCATCGTCAGCGGTGCGATGGCTGAGCGTACGAAGTTCTCTATGTATCTGATTTACAGTGCCATGATCTCTTTGGTCATCTATCCCGTAGAAGGTCATTGGACGTGGGGCGGCGGCTGGCTTTGCAGCGATGCTGCCGACGGCTTTATGATGAAGACGTTTGGCGACGTGTTCCACGACTTTGCAGGCTCTGCCATCGTGCATAGCGTGGGTGGTGTGCTGGCTCTGATTGGTGCGCTGGCCCTCGGTCCTCGTATCGGCAAGTATGCGAAAAACGGCAAGAGCCGTGCTATCCCGGGCCACAACCTGACGATGGCTGCGTTGGGTGTGTTCATCCTCTGGCTGGGATGGTTTGGATTCAACCCAGGCTCTCAGCTGGCTGCAAGTGGTGAGGTGAACCGTGTGGCTATCTCGCATGTGTTCCTGACTACGAACCTCGCTGCTGCTGCCGGTGGTGTGGCCACAATGTTCCTCACCTATATTAAATATGGTAAACCGTCACTCTCTCTGACGCTCAACGGTGTACTGGCCGGACTTGTGGGTATCACGGCAGGCTGTGACCTTGTATCGCCAATGGGTGCTATTATCATTGGTCTGGTCTGCGGACTGGTATTGGTCTTTGCTATCGAGTTCATCGATCACGTGCTGCATATCGACGATCCTGTGGGCGCCTCGTCAGTACACGGTGTCTGTGGTATCCTCGGCACGCTGATGACAGGCCTGCTGTCTACTTCTAACGGTGCCTTCTACGGCCACGGCTGGGGATTCTTCGGTGCTGAGTGCTTCGGCATTCTGGTGATCGATCTCTGGGCTGCTGCCTGCGGATTCGTTCTCTTCTACGGAATCAAGTATACTCACGGCCTGCGTGTGGATGGTCGCATCGAGGAGGAAGGACTTGATATCTACGAGCATGGAGAGGCTTGTTATAACTAAGTGAAGTTTAGAATTATGAAAAAGATTGTTTTATTTGCAATGGGAATGGTCATGGGGATGACCGCCTTTGCACAGGATGAGATTAAAACGACGATTAGTGGAGATATCGTAAGTAGTTATATCTGGCGTGGCCAGGACTTGGGTAGTGTAGCCATTCAGCCAACTCTTGGAGTAGGTTATAAAGGTTTGTCGCTGACAGCCTGGGGCAGTTATGGACTGACCAATCCTGACGATGTGAAGGAGTTCGACCTGACATTAGGCTATACCATTGGAGGTTTCAATATCGGCGTCACCGACTACTGGTTCAATGTGGGCCTTGATCCTGATGCCCGCTATTTCAAGTACGATGCCCACGGAACCAACCATGTGTTTGAGGCCACCGTCGGCTATGACTTCGGCCCTGTCGCCCTTGCTTGGTATACAAACTTCGCAGGCAATGATGGTTATAATAAAGATGGCAAGCGCGCCTATAGCAGTTATTTTGAGGCAAACGTCCCGTTCAAGCTAGCTACGATCGACTGGACTGCTACGGCTGGCGTCGTCCCTTTCGCCACTACATCGTATGGCACGACGGGCTTTGCTGTCACCAATCTGTCGCTGCGAGCGACTAAGGACATTAAAGTGACCGACTCGTTCTCTATCCCCATCTTTGGTCAGGTGACGGGCAATCCCTGTTCACAGAAAGCGTACCTGGTTCTCGGTTTTACGCTGCAACCTTAATCTTTACCAGGTTCCCCCCTCTCCTCAACACGAATAGGAGAGGGGATTTTTTAAGGTGTTTGACTTTTTGATATGAAATAGTGGATTTTGAATGCAAAACGTCAGCAAGTTGAAAGAAAATAGGCTTAAAACTTTACATAATGTAAGTGTGACGGCTATTTAACATTCAAACAGAAAGCAAATTGATGATATTTAATGCAAAAATGTATTACTTTTGCACCTTGAAAACAACACAGGACATATAAATGTAAGGTATGAAGACTTTGAAGGTAAAAAGACGTTGGATAATCCTGATGGCGGCCATGACACTGATAGCCGTCATATCGACAATGTTACAGTCATTCATTGCCATGGGATTGATTTCTGTGCTTTGGGTGGTGATTGGTTTCTCACTGTGCTTTGGTGATGATATAGGCGGAGTGATCGGCAGTCCACTGGCACACATGACTTGGAATCCCGAAGGTCTCTTCTGCCGGTGGGGTGTCATAGACTTTGCCGGTGGAATCGTGGTGCATGCATCAAGTGGTGTGGCGGCACTGGCAGGTGCAATCTTCTTAGGAAGTCGTAAGGCAGAAACACGTAAGAGCGAACCCGTCAACATTCCCTTCGTGCTACTGGGTGCAGCGATGTTGTGGCTGGGCTGGTTCGGCTACAAGCTGATCGACATGCTCATCCCCATGCGCGTCTCGGTTTATAGTGAAAAAGTGGGGCTTGACTTCTCGCAACACGACGAACACTATGGTCTGGCACACATTGGTGAACGAGAACTGGCAGAATATGAGGAGCACATCGCAGAGAAACAGAGGACTAAGAGTTAAGGATTAAGAGACAAGCAAACTTCAAAACAACACGGCATGGATATTAAGTACATATTCGTCACGGGAGGCGTCGTTTCCTCTTTGGGAAAGGGAATCATCTCTGCATCAATCGGCAAACTACTTCAGGCACGCGGTTACAAGGTAACGATCCAGAAGTTCGACCCCTACATCAATATCGACCCAGGGACGCTGAATCCCTACGAACATGGAGAGTGCTACGTGACGGAGGACGGTTTCGAGACCGACCTCGACCTGGGACACTATGAGCGGTTTACGGGTATTCATACCACGCGTGACAACAGCATCACCACTGGGCGCATCTATAAAACGGTCATCGACCGCGAGCGCCACGGTGACTATCTAGGCAAGACAATCCAAGTGGTTCCTCACATCACCGATGAGATCAAAAGGCGAATGCTGAGGACCTCTCCCGACCTGGATTTTGTCATCACGGAGGTCGGAGGAACCATCGGCGACATTGAGAGTGCGCCGTTTATGGAGGCTATCCGACAGTTGCGCTGGCAACTGGGGCGCGATGCGGTTTGTGTGCATCTGACTTATGTGCCCTATCTGAAAGCCGCCGACGAACTGAAGACCAAACCCACACAGCATTCCGTGAAGGAACTACAGAGCATGGGTATTCAGCCAGACATTCTCGTGTTAAGAACAGAACGCCACCTCAATGACTCTATGCGCCTGAAGGTGGCTTCTTTCTGTAATGTCGATCTGGAATGCGTGGTGCAGAGCGAGGATATGCCCAGCATCTACGAGGTGCCTGTAAACATGCAACGGCAAGGACTTGATGCGGCCATACTGCGGAAGATCGGCATTCCCGTAGGGGAGACACCAGCCATGAACTCCTGGAGAAACTTCTTGGAGAAACAGCGCACAGCCTCTCGTGAGGTTCATGTGGCGCTGGTGGGGAAATACGACCTGCAGGACGCCTACAAGAGCATTCGCGAGAGTCTTAATCTGGCAGGCATCTACAACGATGTGAAGACCAGAATCCATTTCGTCAACAGCGAGGAAATTGATGCTCGAAATGTGGCCGACAAACTAAGCAGTATGGCGGGCATCGTCATCTGTCCTGGCTTTGGGCAGCGCGGCATCGAGGGGAAAATCATGGCCGCCGAGTATGGGCGTACTCACGACGTTCCGACCTTTGGCATCTGTCTCGGCATGCAGATGATGGTCATCGAATTCGCACGAAATGTATTGGGCTATCAGGATGCGACAAGCGCCGAATTTTGGGGGTTCGGGAGTACGGAGGTGCAGAGGCGCGAGAATAGTTCAAGCACAGAAAGTAATCTCGCACCACCGTTTGTAATCGACTTGATGGAGGAGCAGAAGAGTATCACCCAAATGGGTGGCACGATGCGATTGGGTGCCTACGACTGCGAATTGGTGAAAGGCAGTCGTACCTATGAGGCTTATGGTGAAGAGACGCTTATAAAGGAACGCCATCGCCATCGCTACGAGTTCAATAATATATATAAGGAGGAGTATGAGGCTGCCGGCATGAAGTGCGTAGGCATCAACCCTGCCGCTCGTCTTGTGGAGATCGTTGAAATACCGGAAAAACGGTGGTACATCGGCACCCAGTTCCACCCTGAGTATTCGTCAACAGTGTTACATCCGCATCCACTGTTTATGTCGTTCATTAAGGCTTGTATCTGACATGGAACAACTAAAGCATGAGTGCGGTGTGGCGATGATTCGCCTGTTGAAGCCAAAGAGTTTCTACGAACAGAAATACGGAACTTGGCGGTATGGTTTCAACAAACTCTACCTGATGATGGAGAAACAGCACAATCGTGGTCAGGAAGGAGCCGGCATCGCCTCGGTGAGTCTGAAAAACAGGCCTGGCACTGAGTATATGTTTCGTGAGAAGGCCGAAGGCAAGGATGCCATCACGGAGGTCTTCTCGCGGGTTACCCAAATGATGGCAGGCGAACTGTTCATGGGGCATCTGCGCTACTCGACGACAGGCAAGAGCGGGCTGACCTTCGTGCATCCATTTTTACGACGTAACAACTGGCGAGCCAAGA
>Ga0310694_10007778_pt1 | contig 10032 bp, 7 predicted proteins | sample 174DNAGHGhighgp2_FD_203884 | JGI IMG/M metagenome (GOLD analysis project Ga0310694, IMG submission 203884) | Sheep rumen microbial communities from Palmerston North, Manawatu-Wanganui, New Zealand - 1742 DNA GHGhigh gp2 (v2) (version 2) | ecosystem: Host-associated > Mammals > Digestive system >...
GCACCCAAGGACCGCCAGAAGAGCTCCAGCCGCTGCAATTCGAGAGAGCCAGTTCAATCCCGAGGCGCTTTGCCTCTTCGTTCGCATGGCACAGCATATCGTACCAAGCCTCGCTGCAGAACGTGACGTTTCCGGCAGGGATATCATCGGAGACATCGAATATCTGAGCGCCGCCGATTCCAGCGCGGGCCATCGCCTCAAGGTCGGCGGTGATGCCTTCCTTCGTGACGTTGCCGTTCATCCAATGCCACCACACATGCGGACGCGCCGATGCTGGCGGCGAAACGAAACCATCCCTAAGAGCATCGGAATCTGCGCCTGCGCCAAGAGCGAAAACCGCAAATGCCAATGCCTCAACCGTTTTGCATCTCAAAGCGAATTCTCCTTTGCCGTGCGGCCGTCTGCCAGCATCGACCTGAGCGCCGTTGCATCTTCCGCACGGATTGCATCGCGATATGTCGAAAGACGGTCAATGAGCCGAGTCAGCACATCGTCAAGTGCCGTTTTGTTCGACAGGAACAGATCGGTCCAGATGTCAGGGTCAACGGTCGCAACGCGCGTCATGTCCTGAAAGCTTCCGGCGGAAAAGCCACGGTGCGACTTGGAGAGCGCATCCATCACATAGGCTGACGACACCACATGGGCGAGCTGACTCGTATATGCGATCATATCATCATGCCGCGCCGGGTCAGTCACCACGAAACGGCTGAAGCCTATCTCGGAAAATATCTCTTTCAGCCGCTCGACCGCCGAAGCGTCTGTCCAGCCGTAAGGCGTGAAGATCATGGACGCATTGCGGAAAAGGTCAGCCGTGGCGTTCGCATAGCCGCTACGCTCCTTGCCCGCCATGGGATGTCCGCCCACGTAAGTCCACTTCGCCGCCTTTGCGCACTCTGTCAACGCTGCGCAGACAACGCCCTTCACGCCAGCCGCATCGGTTATGAGCGCATCTTCCGCAAAATCATCTGCATGCTCCATTATCCACGGCGCGACAAGAAGCGGCGGCAGGCATACTATGACGAGCTGGCACGAGCCTATCTTTTCGGCTGGTGCATCTTTCAGGTTTAGCACGCAATGGCCGATCCGCAGAAATGCCTTCTCGAAGGACCCGCCGATCAGCCCCAAGCCCCTAATTCCGATTGTCACGTCAAATCTCCTTCTTGCGTTCAAGCAGTGCGTCATACACCGCAATAGCGGCAGCCGCCTCTACGCAAGGCACTGCACGCAGCACCACGCACGGATCGTGGCGCCCCTTCACAACGAGTTTCGTCGGCGTTCCGGACGAAAGGTCAACAGAATCCTGCTCCTTGCCGATTGATGGCGTGGGCTTGAACGCGACGCGAAACACGATCGGCGCACCGGTAGACATTCCGCCCAGAATGCCGCCCGCATGGTTGGTGATCGGCGCGACCTTGCCGTCGACAATGCCGTACGGGTCGTTGTTCTCGCTGCCCTTCAGCTCTGCCGCCGCAAACCCTTCGCCGAATTCCATGCCCTTCACGGCAGGGATTCCGAACACCGCCTGCGCCATGCGGTTCTCCATGCCGTCAAACATCGGATCGCCAACGCCTGCAGGAAGGCCGCGGACCTCCGCTTCGATCACGCCGCCCACGGAGTCGCCCTCTGCACGGGCGGCGGCAATGGCAGCTTTCATCTTCTCACCGTCTGTCTCGCCGCCGATGCGGATGGGCCTCGCTGATATGCTCACCCCTTCCCTCGCAAGAAGCTGAAGCGCGATACCGCCGGCAATGCAGAGCGGCGCTGTAAGACGACCTGAGAAATGGCCTCCACCGGCACGATCCTGATATCCGCCAAACTTGACCTCGGCAGGATAGTCTGCGTGGCCTGGGCGAGGGACATTCGCAAGATTGCCGTAATCCTTCGAGCGGGTATCGGAGTTGCGAATGATTGCCGCAATCGGCGCTCCCGTCGCGATTCCATCCTTGATTCCGCAGAGGAACTCCGGCATATCAGGTTCGCGGCGCGCGGTTGAGAAAGCGTCCCTTCCTGGCGCCCTGCGTTCAAGAAACGCCTGCAGCACATCCGCGTCTATCCTTGCCCCTGCCGGCACGCCTTCGATCTTCACGCCGATTGCCGCCGCATGTGATTCGCCAAATATGGATATGCAGTAGTTCTTGCCGTAGGTGCTGCTCATGTTGCCCTCGCTCTCTCTGCTTTGCTATGCGCTGGTCATTTTTGTTCAGGTTGATTGATCGGATAGATGCAGACGAATGACGGAGCGCCCCAATCGGAATCCTTCGTCTTGGCGAAACATGCCACGTCTATCCGGTTTGTCAGCTCGCGGCAGTCAACTGAAAGATGAACGGTGCCGTTCTCGCCTGGCTGAATCTTCACACGCTCCGGCTCGCCATGCACAACATGCCATGTGAACGCCACTCCCGCTGATGTTGCAGGATAAGGCACAAAGCGGAAATCCATCTCGCGTTCAAGGTCAGTTGGCTTTACCGGAGCGAACGCCGAAAGCGGCAACGCCGCCGGCGGAATCGACGCGGGAGTCAGGTCGTGGGCCATCTTCACGACCCGCTCTGGATCAAGCGTCACCCTGTCAAACGCCGTAGGATGCGCCTTCTGCGAAAGATAGTCGTCAACCGTATCCACCCCCTTCTGCGTCCGGCGGAAGAGGTACTGCATCAGAGGTCCGAAAAGCTTCCGCTCCAGCACGGCCTTCTTCGTCTCTGGCCGAAGCGCCGACGATGCGGCAAGCGCAGAGCGCACGTAGTATCGGTCCGATCCGCTTGAACCGACTGACTGGAGCGCACACGGAGTGACGCCCATGAACCGATCAAGTCCAGTCGAAGGGTTGTAGTCCCTGTGCGCGGGGAACACCCAGAACTGGTTGTCGAGATAGCATTGCTGAAGCGCAAGAATCTCCGCCGGATTCTGCATCGCCATGCGCAAGATAGAACAAGAATCGTTGGTCGTGACGATTGCAAGCGATGCATTGCCGACCACGGCGGCGTTTGGATAGAGCGTGTTCGGGATTGCCTTGTCCACATCCTTCTTCTTCGCCTCGCCCTCGAAGCGCAGTTCGGAGAGCAGCGGGAAATCCTCAATCTTTACGCGCGAATGGTCACGGTCGCGGTTGATGTACAGATCGCCGCCGTTGCCTACGGCCGTCTCGTCCGCCAGCCACGCCGCCATCAGATCCTTTGCGGGGCCGTTGTAGAGAGCGGCGCGAGCCTCTGCAGATTCACCGACACCGCGCAGGAACTTGAAGTTCGCGATGTAGAGTCCTCGGTCGAAATCCCATGCAAGGTTCGGCTTCGCGAGGATGAGTTTGGTGCCCTGCGTCAGACGCGCGGTTTTGGGACGCGGAATGCCGGGCACAGGAAGATCCGCCGTGTCGCGCGCTTCCTGCACAATCGCCTTGAACCGCACATCTGACGCTATGCGCTTGAGGTCGTTGTCGGCCTCAATGACCTTGGCATTGCGAAATCCGGCCTTGACCGCCTTCTCCAATGCATCAAGCGCAGCGTCCGGCGTGGCGCGGTATGCGAGTGCACAGGCAAGGTTGTACTGCCATGTGGCGTCGCCGGGCATAAGCTCAAGCCCCTTCCGGCAGACCGCCTCCATGTTGGTTATGTCACCTGTGCGCACGGCCTTCATCAGCTGTACGCGCAAGTGCGAGTGCGGCACATATAGCCGCGGATAGTCGTATAGACCGACGGGTTCAGCTGCAAAAGCCACAGTGAAGGCCGCAAAGGCCGCAACAGCGAAAAGGCGGCGCGTGAAGACACGCGCCATCCCGCATTTGTGTCTTGCGGACACTTGTGGCAATTGCGACTTGCAACCCATCTTTATCAAACCTTGATCTGCCCACTCTTCGCGAGCATCTTTGCCTCGACGGACTGAATCTCGGCAAAACCCTGCGACGAATGCGGATTTAGACCGTTCGATGCCTCCATCGAGCTGTCTGCTTCGTTGTAGATCGTAGCCTTCAGCCCCTTCAGGGATTCAAAGAAGATGTTGCCCTTGTAGAGACCAAGCGTCACTTCCGCCGTCGCCTTGTCGGCCCACACCTGAATGGCTGAACGCGCCGCCTGGGTGGCGGGATCGAACCAGCGTCCATCATAGATCTGGTCTGAGACGAGTTTCGAGAGCTGCTGGAAGAGAAGCGTGGAGCGGCGATCCATGATGCCCTCATAGATGTACTTGAGGCCCCAGCTGAGCACTTCCATGCCCGGCGCCTCGTACACGCCACGGCTCTTCGTGCCGATGATGCGGTTTTCGAGAGCATGCTTCATGCCGATGCCGTTGCGTCCGCCGATCTTGTTGGCGAGCAGCATCACCTGATAGGGGTTCATGCGCTTGCCGTTCACCGCCACGCAACGCCCCTTCTCGAACTTCAGCACAACCTTCTCCACCTTGTCAGGGGCATCTTCCGGCCACACGCCCATCGTGGGCTTCACGATGCGCATCGAGGTTTCCATCGACTCAAGATCCTCCGCCTCGTGGGAAAGTCCCGCAAGGTTCGCATCGGTCGAATATTTCTTCTTCGTGCCGACGAAAGCGACGATGCCGCGCTTCGCGAGAAACTCCACCATCTGCGTACGGCCCGGGAACTTCTTGAGCAGCTCCGCGTCACGCCACGGCGCATACACGCCGAAATTCGGATCCAGCACGTTCGTGTAGCGCTCGAAGCGCATCTGGTCGTTGCCGCGCCCCGTTGCGCCGTGGACGAGCGCCACGCAACCGGCCTTCTTCATCGCAGGCAGAAGCTTCTGCACCGTCACCGCGCGCGCAATGCCCGTGGAGTTCCAGTAGCCGCCGTCGTACATCGCCTGGCACTTGACCGTCTCGAAGCAGATGTCCGCCATCTCCTTCGTCACATCGACGATCTCCGTCTTCACGCCTGTCGGTGCCATGCGCTTCTTGATGTCGTTGATGTTCTTCTCGTCCGGCTGTCCGACGTTCGCGGAGAAAGCCTTCACCTTGACGCCCGCGTCCAGCAGAACGCAGCAGATCGTCTTTGAATCGAGACCGCCCGACACACAGACGCCGACGGTCTTGCCCTTCAGTTCTTCCAACTTCATTTTGTTATCCTTCCTGTTTCTTTCCGTTTGGGGAAAATCAATCGATTACCACCGGCTTGTACTTCGGCACGAGCATCTTCATGCAGGTCCAGCCGACGATGTACGCTACGGCGCAGTAGCCGAACACGATGCAATAGCCTGCGGGCTTGCCGGTGTAGCCGAGGAACTCCATCGCCGGACGCACATATTGCGCACCGCCATCAAGGAGTTTCCTGGTCATCTCAACTTCCTTGCCGTCCACCATAGTGGTGCCGGCGGCATAGGTGAAGAGCGCGCCTGCGCACTTGTTCACCATGAAGCTTCCGCATCCGGCGGCGAATTGCGCAATGCCCGTGAGCGTTCCGATGGTGGATTTCGGGAACATGTCGCCCACAACGGAATATACGTTCGCGCTCCAGGCCTGATGTCCGGCGCACGCAAAGCCGATCAGAATAGCCGGGAACCACGCACTCATCGCGCCAAGCGGCTGCGCGCCAAGCGCAAGGAGCGGGAAGCAGGCAAACACGAACATCGCCACCATGCGTCCTTCGTAGGCGTTCATGCCCCGCTTGTCAACCATGTACGTCGGCAGTTTGCAGAGGTAGATCGAGACGAACGTGACGATTGCGTAGAGCGTGAAGATGAGCGCCATGCCCATGCCTGAATCGCTCGTGTAGCCGAACTGGTCGGAAAGATATCCCGGCGTCCAGAAGAGGAAGAACCACCACACGCCATCAGTTAGGAAACGGCCGAGAACGAGCGCCCAGGTCTGGCGGAGCGAAAACGCCTTGGCGTAGCTGATCTTCGGACCTTCGTCAGCGGCCTTCACCGTCTCTTCCCGCTTCGCATCGTCATCCGCGCTGATGTACGCCAGCTCGGCGGCGTTCACGCGCGGGTTCTCGGCCGGCTTCTTGTAGAGCCACATCCAGAAACCCATCCACACAAATCCGAGCGCACCGATGATTATGAACGACATCTCCCATCCGCAGAACTTCGCGATGAGCGGAATCGAAAGCGGCGCGGCAAGCGCACCCACGGACGAACCGGAGTTGAAGATCGACGTTGCGAAGGCGCGATCCTTCTTCGGGAAGTATTCGGCCGTCACCTTGATTGCGGCTGGGAAGTTGCCGGCCTCGCCGAGCGCAAGCACCGCGCGGCAGGCGAGAAAGAGCCACACCGACGTGGTGATGCCCATCATGCCAAGGAAACCCGCCGCCTTGAGCATCGAGGTGCCCACTCCGCATCCCGCATGGAGGCACGCTCCGAGCGACCATATGAAGATTGCCCACAGATAGCCTTTCTTCGTGCCGAGCTTGTCTATGAACTTGCCCGCGAAGAGGTTGCAGAGCGCATAGATGATTGAGAATACCGCAGTGATCGTGCCGTAGTCGTTGTCCGTCCAGCCGAACACCGGCGCAATGAAATCCTTGTAGGTCAACGACAGGACCTGCCTGTCGAGATAGTTGACTGTCGTTGCGAAGAACAGCAGCGAACAGATGATCCACCTAAACGAAGATGCTTTATTGTTGTTCATGGGGCGTTATTATACCACAAATCACCATCTGATACCAATCACCATCCAGCGCACCCTTGCCGTGAGGTGTGCGCGGTGCCTTGCCGTGCGGTGTGCGCGCCACAATGAAACACAGGGTGCGACCAGGCCACAAACGAAGTTTTAGCGCAAAAAGAGATGCTGGCCGGAATCGACGGGAATGACCACCCCTGTCACAGCCTCGGCGCCAAGCAAATAAACCACGGCCGCGGCAACATCTTCAGGCGCAGGACGCCGATCAAGCAACATTTCACCAGATGGCTCATGACATCCCTCTGGCGGCAGCACCGGACCTGGCGCAACCGCATTCACGCGAAGCGTCTGGGCAAAGAGCGCGGCAAACTTCCGCGTGTCGTCAAGAAGCGCGCGCTTGGTTTTCACATAGGCCGAATCCGTCGGCTCTGCAGGCCCCAGCGTACGCGAGTCAAGTATGTTCACCACAGCACAGCGCACACCTTCGCGACCTGCAAGAAGCGTCGTAAGCTTGCGCGGCGCAATGAGGTTCACGGCTTCAAGCACCGAAGCGTCACCATTGAACAGCGCGGCATTGTTCACGATTGCGCATAGATCTGGCGCTGCCGAGAGCGCCGCCGCGTAAAGCCGTACCGCCCCCGACTCGTCAGACAGGTCGGCGACAAAGTCGGCGCCGGCGTCACAGCGGTGCGACGACACAAGCACGCGCCATCCAGCTGCGCGCAATGCATCTGCAATCGCCTTGCCTATCCGCAGTGTGCCACCCGTCACAAGCACGGTTCCGCCCATTCTCGCCCCACTCGTATTATCATCCATGCTATCAGCTACCTTCTCATTACCCAATATGCCGTGGCTTCGGGATAATGCGCCTTCAGGAACGCCTCACCCTTCTCACGTCCAAGTATGAACAGCGTGGTGGATAGACCATCGGCAATCATCGCGCTCGCTGGATGCACCACCGTCACCGACGCCACATCGTTCGTAACAGGGATGCCGGTACGACCGTCGCGGATATGCTTGCCGCGCTCGTATTCGCCGCTCGTGGCACACGCCATGCCGTTGGTGAGCGTAATCGACCGTATGATGCCGCCTGCTCCAAATGGATTTCGTATTCCCACCTTCCAGCTTCCATTCACCACTTTCAGGTTTCCGCCAAGGTCTATAAGAAACTCCCTTTTCTCGCCGTCCCTGCGCAAAACCCTTTCGGCGGCAAGATCCACCGCAAAGCCTTTGGCGATCCCTCCAAGATCTGGGCCTTTGCCATTGCCGCGCCAGAATGGGTTGAACACCCCGCCAGACCTCTCCTGCAGCGCAAACGCCGCCGCATAGCATGGACGCATTTCCGCAGACACCGCATCTATCGACGTGTAGCGGGAAATCTCCGAGTCGGGTCTCCATATCGAAAGCTTCTTCTCAACTTCCTCGAAAGCGTCCTTCACATCGTCAACAGCGCGACCGTCGTTCTGCGAACGATCTCCATCTGCCGTCTTGAACGAAACCTGCGCCGCAGTGCCCATGGCAAGCCAGCAAAGAGAATCCACGTCCGGCTTGCTGCCGCACCCACCGCCAGCCAAAATAGCCAGCCCAATCAAAAATGCAGTCAAACTCATCTGGACACATTATGCCACAGGTCTGGACCTGTGTTACGGCTTGTCATGCGCAATGCCATCTGTATAGGTCTGCTCCATGCGGTCAAGCTTCCAGCGGATCTGCTCCGCCCCACCGACGTATTCCATGGACGGTTCCCATCCGAGACGCGAATCCTCCTCCACGAGCGGCAGGGCTGCCTTGGCGTTGGCGTACTCCTTCCTCGCCAGCTCAAGCACCGCCGCCTTGTCGCCCGCACGATGTGCGATGGCGCCGCGCTTCACGTTGATTGCCGTGATGACGGTGCGCTGCATGTACCGCCCCAGCCCCGCCATGCGCCGCGCCTTCTCCGCGCGCGAAGGCGGCAGAGAGGCCGTGATCGAATCGAAGATGTCCGCACCCTTCCCCAGCGCCACGCGCATATCCTCCAGAAGCTCCAGCTCCTTGTTCATCCGCGGCACGTCAAGTTTCTCCACTTCGCCCAAGTCGGGGTGGAGGCAGCTCTTGTCAAGGTAGTTCAGCCGTGCGATTGACACGCCGAATGAAGCATATGGCGGGCATGGAAACTCCTTGTTGGAGATGTGCTTTCCGCCGAAGTTGTACGGATAGGCCGGGCCCATGCGGAACGGACCATACTGGTTGTCGTCGCTCGCCACATAGTCGCGCGCCGACTCGCTCCAGAGCTTCCACGCCTCAATTGCGCGCTCCACGTTCTCCTCGCCGAAGTCTCGTGCCGCAATCATGCGGATATGCTTCTCGAACGGAATGCCGCCCTCCGTAAACGCCTCCTTCTCCAGCTCGCTCACGAACGACGGCCACCACCCGTAGTGGTGGCACTCCATCAACCCCGAAAGCCCCCATTCACGGTGCGCCTTCACGATGCCGTCGTAGCGGCGCTTCCACTGGAACGGGCACGGCTGGTATGGTATCGTGCCGTAGTCCCACGTCACGCCGCCCGTGTTGGACATCGAATAGAAACGCATTCCCCTCTTGTGCGCCCGCTCCGCCTCGCTCGTGAAGTAGCGGCCCGGCCCCTCGAACGACAGCGAGTAGTCCGCGCTCGGCGCGTTCAGCCCGTTGCGCTTCACCTGCGGCTCGAACATCTCGAACGTCGCCATCAGGGTGATGTCATTAGGCAGGCTGTCGATCAGCTCCATCCGCGGCTGGACAGGCTGCTTTCCCCAATTGTAGGTCCAGAACACAATCTCCATTCCCTTGCTGTGTGCGTCGATGGATGCTCGCACCGCCTTCACCCAGTCGGGATAGTCGCGGCATGGCCACCATCCCGCCGTAGGGCGCGAGTCGCCGGGGATTCTGTTGTCCCAGGTGCGAGGCTGGGCGCGTTCGTCCTTCGTCGGGAACTGGCAGCTTTCGCCGACGAACACGATTCCCTTCGCTTCGGGATAGGCGGCGGCGATGCGCCCGTATGTGGCGTCGAACTTAGCCTTTGCTTTCGGGTCATCTGGATGCACGAACGCCACAACGTAGCTGTAGAGGTACGTGTCGAGTCCATACCGCTTCGCCCGACGTATCACATCGCGCACATCCTGATAGTCGGCGCCCTTCGTCTTGTCCACATCCTTCACGAAGATGACGATGGCGTCCATGCCGGCGTGGGCAATCTGTGCAAGATGCGCATCTGGGAACACATCAACGCCCCAGCCGGAATGCGTCATGCGCGGCGAGAACATCGAGCGGCGGCTTTCCGTCCCATTCTTGATGAACGGCGCACGGCGGAAGTTCATCATATCCTCCAGATGGTAGAGCGCCTGCGCCGCCGCGCGCGAATCCGCCGCCGTCACCTTCACGCCATTGCCCGTCTCCATGCGGTACGACCGCGCCGGAAGATGACCATCAAGCGCAATCTCCACCTTCCCACCTGGTAGG
>Ga0310694_10007779_pt1 | contig 10031 bp, 9 predicted proteins | sample 174DNAGHGhighgp2_FD_203884 | JGI IMG/M metagenome (GOLD analysis project Ga0310694, IMG submission 203884) | Sheep rumen microbial communities from Palmerston North, Manawatu-Wanganui, New Zealand - 1742 DNA GHGhigh gp2 (v2) (version 2) | ecosystem: Host-associated > Mammals > Digestive system >...
CAATGCCTTTCGATTGCTCACGCTCCTGCTCGCCCAAGGCCAGCATGGCCGCCATCTCGTCGAGCAGCCCTTGCTCGGGCTCGGCAGAGTCGCCGTCGCTCATCATTGTTGCACGCACGGCTTGATAGATGCACTCGCGCTCCTGCTGCGAGCACTGGCTCAGGGCCATCTTTTCCACTTCTGTTAGTTCCATGGTTTCTAAGGGTAATAGTTATCTACTGCTTGCCGCCCTTCATCACGGCCTGGCGCATGTCCTTCAGCAGGTCGCTGGCGAAGATGAAGTCGGTGAGGCGCTGGTTGGTGCTCTCCATGATGTCGGCAGAGACACCCTGCCACTCCTTCCGCCCCTCGCAGATGAAGAGGATGTTCTCGCCGATGCCCATGACAGAGTTCATGTCGTGGGTGTTGATGATGGTGGTCATCTGGTATTCGTGGGTGATGCTGTGTAGCAACTCGTCGATGACGAGGCTGGTCTTGGGGTCGAGTCCGCTGTTAGGCTCGTCGCAGAACAGGTACTTGGGCTGCAGGACGATGGCACGGGCAATGGCGACGCGCTTCTGCATGCCGCCGCTAAGCTCGCTGGGGAACTTCTTCTCCACGTCGACCAGGTTGACGCGGGCCAGACAGTCCTGGGCGCGCCGCTGGCGCTCGCGGAGCGTCATGGGCGAAAACATGTCGAGGGGGAACATGACGTTCTCCAGCACCGTCAGCGAGTCGAAGAGGGCTGCACTCTGGAAGATCATGCCCATTTCGCGGCGCATGTGCACCTTCTCCTGCTTGCTCATGGCCACGAAGTCGCGGCCGTCGTAGAGCACCTGGCCGCTGGTGGGGTCGAGCAGTCCGACGAGGTTCTTCATCAGCACCGTCTTGCCGCTGCCGCTCTGGCCGATGATGAGGTTGGTGATGCCGTCGCTGAACACCGTGCTGATGTCCTTGAGCACCTCCTTCTGCCCGAAGCTCTTGAAAAGGTTTCTAACTTCTATCATCTGTTTCTTTCGAGAATGTGCGCAAAGTTACAGCTTTTTCCTGACCTGGCAAAGAAAAGGGCGAAGTTTTTGGGGTGGGCGAAGTGGAATTTTGCCCTCTGGCTTGCTCAATCAAAATATTCTTTGTAACTTTGCACCGCTTTATTATATTTATAGAAATAGTTGTTATGGCTTGCATACTTCATATAGAGACGAGTACTGCCGTATGCTCAGTGGCGGTGAGCGACGATTCGCACGTCATCTTCCACGACGAGCGGCGCACCGACCGCAAGGGGGCCAGTGCCGAGCAGTTGGGCACGATGGTCGACGAGGCCATGTCGTTCACCGACAGCCATGCCATCCCCTTCGATGCCGTGGCGGTGAGTGCCGGCCCCGGCTCCTATACGGGGCTGCGCATCGGTGTGTCGATGGCCAAGGGCATCTGCTGCGGCCGCGACCTGAAGCTTATTGCAGTGCCCACGCTCGAGCTGCTCTGCGTGCCCGTGCTCCTGGGCGAGCGGGTGAGCGACGATGCCTTGCTCTGCCCCATGCTCGATGCCCGTCGCATGGAGGTCTATGCCGCCGTCTACGACCGCTCGCTGCGCGAGGTGCGCCCCGTGGGTGCCGACGTGGTGACGGCCGACACCTACCGGCAGTGGCTCGATGAGCGGCCCGTCTATTTCTTCGGACCCGGGGCAGCGAAGTGCATGGACACCATCAGTCACCCCAATGCCCACCTGCTCGACGGAGTGGAGCCGCTGGCCCGCTGGATGCAGCCGCTGGCCGAGCGCAGGCTCTTCGGAGGGCAGACGGAGGACGTGGCCTACTACGAGCCCTTCTACTTGAAAGACTTCGTGGCCAAGCAGCCCAAAGACCTGTTGAACACTTAATCGAGTGCGAAGCCCAGGTTTCATATTGTAAATTGTCAAATTGTAAATTACCAAGGTGAACATCAAAGGATTAGACTACAACACGCAGCGTCAGCCGCTCTTGCTGCCTGAGTATGGACGCGAGATTCAGAAGATGGTGGACCATGCCGTCAGCCTGACGTCGAAGGAAGAACGGCAGCGGTGCGCAGCCACCATCGTCAAGCTGATGGAGACAAAGGTTCCGCAGATTCGTGAGAATGCCAACTACCAGCAGACACTCTGGGATCATCTCTACCTGATGAGTGGCAAGCAGCTCGACATAGACTGGCCCTACGACGTCAGCGAGGCCGAGCGCATACTCGCCAAGCCCGCCCCCATGCCACGGCCCACCACCACCATCGGCCTGCGCCATTACGGACGGCTGGTAGAGGAGCTGTGGCAGCGGCTGAAGACCATGCCACCGGGCAAAGAGCGTGACGAGCTGACGCGCCAGACAGCCAACCAGATGAAGCGCGACCTCGTGCTCTGGGGCCACGGCTCTATCGACGATGAGAAGGTGGCCGACGACCTGGCCTGCCATACCGACGGAGTTATTCAGCTCGACCTGAGCAGTTTCTCCTTCGAGCACTTCGTGCCCACCGACGAGATGCCTGCCAAGCGGTCAGGGAAGAAAAAGAAATAGGCCGATGGCATCATTCATTATCGAGGGCGGCTATTCGCTGAGCGGAACCATCATCCCGCAGGGAGCCAAGAACGAGGCTCTCCAGGTCATCTGTGCCACGCTGCTGACGAGCGAGCCGGTGACCATTCACAACATTCCGAGCATCCGCGATGTCAACAACCTCATCCAGCTACTCAAGGACATCGGCGTGAAAGTGAACGCTGCACCCGGCCAAGGGGGAGCAGAGCGCTCTTTCACCTTCCAGGCCGACGACCTCAACCTTGACTATCTGCATAGCGACGAGTTCGTGCAGAAGTGCGCTCAGCTGCGCGGGTCGGTCATGATGATCGGTCCGCTGCTCAGCCGCATGGGCAAGGCCGTCATCGCCAAGCCCGGTGGCGACAAGATTGGGCGTCGCCGCCTCGACACCCACTTCCTCGGCTTTGAGCGCTTGGGGGCCCACTTCACCCCCGTGCCCGAGCGCAGCGTCTACGAGCTGTCGTCGCCGAAGCTCAAAGGCAGCTACATGCTCCTCGACGAGGCATCGGTGACAGGCACGGCCAACATCATCATGGCCGCCGTGCTGGCCCGTGGCACCACCACCATCTACAATGCCGCCTGCGAGCCCTACGTGCAGCAGCTCTGCCGCATGCTCAACCAGATGGGAGCACGCATCAGCGGCATCGCCTCCAACCTGCTCACCATCGAGGGCGTCGACAGCCTGCACGGTACCACCCACCGCATCCTGCCCGACATGATCGAGGTGGGGTCGTTCATCGGCATGGCAGCCATGGTGGGGCAGGGCATACGCATCAAGGACGTGTCGCTCAGCAACCTCGGCATCATTCCCAACACCTTCCGCCGCATGGGCATCCGCGTGAAGGAAGAGGGCGACGACCTCTTCATACCCCAAGCACGCCACTACGAGATACAGTCGTTCATCGATGGCACCATCATGACGCTGGCCGACGCTCCCTGGCCGGGCCTGACGCCCGACCTGCTGTCGGTGCTCATCACCGTGGCCACGCAGGCACGCGGCTCGGTGCTCTTCCACCAGAAGATGTTTGAGAGCCGCCTCTTCTTCGTCGATAAACTCATCGACATGGGTGCACAGATTATCCTCTGCGACCCCCACCGCGCCGTCGTCGTGGGCCACGACCGCAAGCTGCAGCTGCGTGGCGGGCGCATGTCCAGCCCCGACATCCGTGCCGGCATCGCCTTGCTCATCGCCGCCCTGAGTGCCCGTGGCACCAGCCGCATCGACAACATTGAGCAGATAGACCGTGGCTACGAGAATATTGAGGGGCGCCTCAATGCCCTCGGCGCCCGCATCACGCGTCTCCCGTCATCCCCTACAATACCTACTCCACCTACCCCATGATCCGCAAAGAAGAAGTCTACAGAATCGGTCGTCTGGGGAAACCCCATGGCGTGAAGGGCGAAATCAGCATGCAGGTCGACGACGATGTCTTCGACCGCGTCGATGCCGACTTCCTCGTCCTCCTTGTCGATGGCATCTTCGTGCCATTCTACATGGAGGAATACCGCTTCCGCACCGACACCACAGCGCTCATCAAGTTCGAGGGAATAGACAGTGTGGAGCGTGCCCGCGAGCTGACCAACAGCGAGGTCTACTTCCTGCGTCGTCTGGCCGACAGCGACGACGAGGAGTACACCTGGACTTTCTTCGTGGGCTTCGACATCGTTGAGGCTCAGAGCCACAGCACCGTGGGGCGCATAGCCAGCGTCGACGACAGCACCTCTAACGTGCTCTTCGAGCTGGAGGACGGACGGCTCGTTCCTGCCGCCGAAGATCTCATCACGAACATAGATAACGACAAGAAACAAATAACTATCGAACTGCCGCAAGGCATCCTCGACTTATGAAGAAACGACAAATAGCCATACTTGGCTCGACAGGCAGCATCGGCACACAGGCCCTGCAGGTCATTGAAGAGCATAGCGACCTCTTTGAGGTCTACTGCCTGACGGCCAACAACCGTGTGGAGCTGCTGGCAGAGCAGGCCCACCGCTTCCATCCCGCCGCCGTGGTCATTGCCAACGAGCAGCACTACGACGAGCTGCGGCGGCTCATGGCCGACCTGCCCGACGTGAAGGTCTACGCTGGCAGCCGTGCCCTCGACGAGATTGTCGAGGCCGACCCCATCGACATGGTGCTCACTGCCATGGTGGGCTTTGCTGGCCTCTCGCCAACCATTCATGCCATCCGCGCCGGCAAGACCATTGCGCTGGCTAACAAGGAGACGCTCGTCGTGGCTGGCGAACTCATCCTCCAGCTGGCGCAGCAGTATCATGTGGGCATCCTGCCCGTTGACAGCGAGCACTCTGCCATCTTCCAGAGCCTCGTGGGTGAAGACGACAATCCCATTGAGAAAATCCTCCTCACGGCCTCCGGCGGCCCCTTCCGCCTCCTGCCTGCCGACCAGTTGGCCACGGTGACGAAGAGCGACGCCCTGCGCCACCCCACCTGGGACATGGGGGCGAAGATTACCATCGACTCCGCCACGATGATGAACAAGGGCTTCGAGGTCATCGAGGCAAAGTGGCTCTTCGGCGTCGATGCCAGCCAGATTCAGGTGCTCGTACACCCGCAGAGCATCGTCCACAGTGCTGTGCAGTTCCACGACGGTTCGGTGAAGGCGCAGCTGGGCGTGCCCGACATGCGCCTGCCCATACAGTATGCCTTCACCTTCCCCCGCCGCCTCACGCTCAGCAGCGAGCGTCTCGACCTGTTCAAGGCCCGCCAACTGGAGTTCTTCGAGCCCGACCTGAAGAAGTTCCGCTGTCTGGCACTGGCCTTCGAGGCCATCAAGGCGGGCGGCAACATGCCCTGCATCGTCAATGCCGCCAACGAGGTGGTCAACCGCGCCTTCCTCGAAGACCGCTGCTCCTTCCCCCAGATGGCCGACATCATTGAAAAGACCATGCAGCGCGCCACCTTCTCGGCCCGCCCCGACTACGAAGTATATGTCGAGACCGATGCTGAGGCCCGCCGCATAGCGAGGGAGAGCCTCACCTAAAAAGCCTCCCCTAACCCCTCCGAAGGAGGGGAACTGAACACAGGAGGAGCCTCACCTGAGGAGCCTCCCCTAACCCCTCCGAAGGAGGGGGACTAAGCACCAAGCATTATAGATTATTCATAAACAGTAAGGTATAACATCATAGAAAGCCTGGGCACTCCCTCTGAAACCGCCAGGCACTCCCCTCCTTCGGAGGGGTCGGGGGAGGTTAAATGGAAGTATTTCTGATAAGACTGTTGCAGTTCCTCCTGGCCATCTCGCTGCTGGTGCTGCTCCACGAGCTGGGCCACTTCACCTTTGCCAAGCTCTTCAAGGTTCGCGTAACCAAGTTCTACCTCTTCTTCAACCCCAAGTTCCACATCCTCAGCACCTACGACACCTGGGTGCGCCGCCTGCTGAAGCTCAAGCCCGAGGTGGTGCCCACAAAGGCCCCCGAAGCCCCCCTTTCGTCCCCCGAGGGGGACACTATAGACCCTAAAGAAGCGCCCTCAGGGGCTGCCGAGAAGGAATATGTAGGCACCGAGTACGGCCTGGGCTGGCTGCCCTTAGGCGGCTACTGCGCCATCGACGGCATGATCGACGAAACCAACCAGAAGCTCTCGGCCGACCCCAAGCCCTGGGAGTTCCGCACCAAGCCCGTGTGGCAGCGCCTGCTCATCATGGTGGGCGGCGTGCTGGTCAACTTCCTCCTGGCCCTGTTCATCTATTCCATGATCCTCTTCCACTGGGGCGAGACCTACGTGCCCGTTGAGAAGATGACCCTCGGCATGAAATTCAACAGCGAGGCCAAGGCCCTGGGCTTCCAGGACGGCGACATCCTGGTGAGCACCGACCGAGGCAAGCTCAAGAAGTTCGACGACGACCTCTTCCGCGAAGTGTCCAAGGCCCGCACCGTCAACGTCATCCGTCAGGGTCAGCCCGTGGCCATCAACATTCCCGAGAACACCGACCTGAACCTGCTCAACATGTTCAAGTCCACCCCCATGTTCATGCGGCCCTTCCTGCCCGCCGTGGTCGACAGCGTCATGCCCGGCACGGCAGCAGCCCAGATAGGCCTTCAGCCCGGCGACAGCATCCTGGCCATCAACGGCAAGGCCATCGACTCTCACAACGAGTTCACCGACGAGATAGCCCGCCTGGGCGACGTGCTGGCCACGGCCAAGACGCCCGCCGACAGCCTGCGCGTGCGCACCGTGGAGCTGGTCATCGGCCGCTGGGTAGAGAGCACCCTGCCCGACTCCCTCACCGCCAGCGAAAGCAGCTCCTCGCTCCTCACTTCTCACTCATCACTTCAAACCGACACCCTCCAGGCCGTCCTCTCTCCCCAGCTCACCCTTGGCTTCGTCACCCTGTCAAGCTACGAGCCCACCACCTTCCGCTATGGCTTCCTTGAGAGCATCCCCGCCGGCATCGGCTACGGCTGGCACAAGCTCTCCGGCTATGTCAGCGACATGCAGTACGTCTTCACCAGCGAGGGCGCCAAGTCGCTCGGAGGCTTCGGAGCCATTGGCAGCCTCTTCCCCGAGGCATGGGACTGGCATCGTTTCTGGGAGATGACCGCCTTCCTCAGCATCATCCTCGCCTTCATGAACATCCTGCCCATTCCCGCCCTCGACGGTGGCCACGTGCTCTTCCTGCTCTACGAGATGATCACTCGCCGCAAGCCCTCTGAGAAGTTCATGATTCGCGCCGAGTACATAGGCTTCGGCATCCTCATCCTCCTCATGGTGGTGGCCAACCTCAACGACATCCTCCGCTGGCTGGGCTATATGTAGCCCGCCCAGCGTCTTTGCTTTTCAGTGATGAAGCACGCGCTGCCCTCCCTCCTGCTGCTCCTGCTCCTCGTCGCCTGCGGCGAGAGCCTCAGCGGGGTATGTACATCCGCGACGGAAGGAAGTACGTGGTGAAGTGAACAGCCTTGGAGGCGGTATCACCGACTTATGGTTAAAGTTTGTGAAAAAACAATACGCTCATGCAGTATTTAGGGTAGGTCTTTCTTTATACATAAAGAACAATAAATTTGCACTTTATGAAAAGAACAGGAATTGCCAAGAAAATACAGGCAGCGCTGATGCTGCTGGCCTGTCCATTTGCCGCCTTCGCCTCGCAAGACGGCGGTGAGGATTATCATCCTTTCGTCGTGGAAGGAAAGACATGGACTTGTCAGGAAACCCATTGGAAAGATATTTTTCCAACTTCCTATGAAACAATATATACTATTATGGGTGATACGGTTATTAATGGTGAATCCTGTAAGAAACTATTTATAAAACACACCTCTTGGAGTAATAGAGATTACTCATATATCGGTGCTCTGATTGAGCAAGACAAGAAAGTCTATTTCATGAAGAACGGGATTATGCAAAAGCGTCTTCTATATGATTTCAGTTTAGAAGAGGTTGGAGATGGATTTGTCAGGGATGATCCAGCTGAGATATTATATATATCACTGGTGGCAGAAAAAATAATAAGCTTATATGGTAAAACATACAGACAAATGGAAATTATTACCCGTCCTAATAATAATTACGAGGACAGATACGAATATAAAGATATTTGGATAGAAGGAGTAGGGAGCATTACAAACCCTTTACTCTTTTATTTAAGATCAGACGACGGTTTTTATCATGTAAAGACCTGCTATGAGAACGGGGAGTGTATTTTCGACCGCGACGAATATTTAGCTGCGTACCCCGATGGAATAACATCAACAACAACCCACCAAAAGGCAAACTTCCCCGTCTTCGACCTTCAGGGCCGCCGCCTCAACGGAGTGCCCCAGCGGGGCATGTACATCCGCGACGGAAGGAAGTACGTGGTGAAGTAGGGTAACTCACATATTTATTTAATACAAAGATGAAAAGATTTTAGGCCTCATTGTTGAATAAATGTTAATCTTTTGGCGGTACGTGCAAGGTTTTGCATGTTCCGTTGTTTTCCAAGAAAGAACTAAATAGAAATGAAAAATATGAAAAGCCTTTTATTATTATGTTTTACCTTGATTTGTAGCATAGCAGGAATGTGTCAGAGAAACTACAAATGGGAGACGTGCCAGGGAAACTGCAAATGGGAATTTAGGGGATGGGGCGTCAATGGAGGGGCCTTTTGGGAATGGCATATCCTCGTCAATGGAGACACCCGAGATGGCTATGATATGGAGCAGTATCAGGGAGACGGAAAGGGTATGCCACCATATTCAGGAAAAGATTCAAAGGGAGTGATGGACGTGAAATGGAAAGACGGTCGTGTGCTGATGAAGAAAGAGGACTACATGACCCTTATTGAGCCACCTTCGTATGATTTGGATAGAATTCTTGGCAACAAGGACTACACACCTTACAAGGAAACTGATGACGGCTATCTTGTGCTTTATGATTTCAATATGCAGGTGGGAGATGCCTTTCCTCATGTTGAAGGATATGAGGACATCGTAGTAACCCATATTGATTATATGACCACCCGTGATGGAGTGATACGCAAGTTGCTAACCCTCAGTAATGGATACCATGTCCTGGAGGGAATAGGCTGTCTGGACTCACCTGGGCTGTTCTATTTCTATCTAAATCCTGCACAAAATCCAGAAGACTGGGATGTCATTAGGCTAAAAACGTTTCAAACATTAAACAGTGAAAGAAAGTGGGAAGCCATTTATAAGGAATATGATGAGAGCAGCCTCGCCGTAGAGTCCAGATACTATCAAAACTCATCTGCAGATGCTCCCGTCTTCGACCTCCAGGGCCGCCGACTCAAAGGAGTGCCCCAGCGGGGCATGTACATCCGCGACGGAAGGAAGTACGTGGTGAAGTGATAAAAAGGGGCAGGACTGCCCCAGAAAAAAATCTCACGTGAGATTTTTTCACGGGAAGGCCTCCCAGAAAAATTTCTCACGTGAGATTTTTTCACGCGGCGCCTCCCCTTGCGAAAAAAGCTTCCCGAGCTATTCCTTGGCCGAATGGAAATAAATTCGTAACTTTGCATTGAAATGTCAGCAACTATACATCATTATTTTATTGAATAACCACGTTAATTAATTACAGTTATGAATAAAATACTAGTTTTTTGCTCAACTTTACTGCTTTGCGTGTTATTTACTGCATGTCCAGAACCTGCAGCTTGCGTGTTTAAATTTGAATTTATAAATAATTCTCAGGATACAGTTATATGCTCTATTTATGCTCATAAAAAACACATGAAAAGCGATGATGTGTTATATATCAATTACTCATCTCCTGTTGACCCTCTGCATTCTACTACTGGAGCGATTCAGCATTCCGGTGATGATGACTCATGGAGCAGTTTCTTTAAGGAGAAAGGAATTGACACATTGTATATCTATGTTGTGAAAGAAGCGGTTGAAGGAAGAATGCAAATATGTAAATTACCAAAAAAGGACTCCAATGTACTCAAAATACTAAAGTATCATGCGGGGAATACGGATTTGAAGAAAATGGTATCACCAACCATTACTTATCCATAAAAGCAAGTTGGGGCTATG
>Ga0310694_10007780_pt1 | contig 10031 bp, 9 predicted proteins | sample 174DNAGHGhighgp2_FD_203884 | JGI IMG/M metagenome (GOLD analysis project Ga0310694, IMG submission 203884) | Sheep rumen microbial communities from Palmerston North, Manawatu-Wanganui, New Zealand - 1742 DNA GHGhigh gp2 (v2) (version 2) | ecosystem: Host-associated > Mammals > Digestive system >...
AGGTATCCCATACTCTTTATTACTCTCATAAAAAGAGACTTCCTCCAAACTATAACATTCACGAAAAGCATCTGTATTGATATAACATACCGTATTAGGGATTTCTACTTTTCTCAAGTTAGAACAACCTATAAACACAGCTATCTCTATCGAGTTTAGATTTGCAGGTAAGTGAATAAAAGTAAGACCTCGGCATGATTCAAAAGCCCTATCTTTTATTTCTCTTACATTATCAGGAATAATATATTCGCCTTCATAATCAATCGGACAACGAACTAGAGTCTCTTTGTCATCGGAGAATTCAACTCCGTGCTTATCAATGTATGCCATAATAATTTAGATTTAAAATCATACTATAATTACCTATTCCATTCCTCTTCAATCTCATTCTTGAGAGGATACAACTGTGTACATATCAAAGTTGTTCTCAAGTAGTGACTCATCGTAATGATATTCGTAATCTTCTTCAGGATGATTCTTCGCCCATCTAAGATCATTCAAATCACTATTTGATGCCAAGTACACTACCTGAGCAGATGAATCTCTTGAAAAACCAATGAGGGTTTCCATCTGCTCCTTTGAACCTAATCCACACCAATCAACAATTATTCTATCCCGCGGCAAGACTCCAATTGCTTTGAGAAATACCTTATCGCCTGAGTTAAGAGGGTAGGTACGACGCTCATCCTTAATGTTAGATACAATTTTTTTAATCGACCAATATGTCGAGGACGTATCAGATAACAGCATCAATGGTCTCATGCCATCTTGCTTATTGGAGGTAGTAGTAATCAACCTTTCCAATTCGGATAATTTAATTGTTTTCATTTATGTAGTATTATTTGTTTATTGTTTCTTGGTCAATCCCCAATACTCTTCCATCTGAGGAATCGAGATCCTAAAGGATACGCTATAGTTAAACTTCTCCTTCATTGTTTCCCAAGTTTCTCGAAGTTCCAAATTGCGGCACTCCCTTTGATAAGCGAGCATACAGCGAGTGTATGTTTCCATTGCTTTGGTCTTCTCTCCTATACCATATAGAACTTCTGCGTAAGTTTTCATATACTCAGGATGTTCTTCCTCGTCAACTATCGTCATACATGATTCTATGTATGGGAGAGCCATTTCATATTCTTCAAAAGAACACAATGCCGCCGCCGCGTTGTTATAATCTCTTGGCGAGTTCAACTCCATCATCAATCTCCTCCCTGCCTCTGCGAGATATTCCTTCCCTTTATTCGGCTTCCCCATCATCTGATTGATCTTCCATAAGTACAGCCCTGAGATGGGTTCTCCTTCATCGAAGGTTAAAGAAAAGTATGTCTCGGCTTCCTCAAGGATAGGGTAATCCTCCACTTCTTCTACGCGCTTATCAAAGCACATCCTCGCCATGTAAAATATATAACGAGAATCTAATTTTTCTGCTCTATCATAGTACTCCCAAGCCTTACGGGCGTTTTTTTCGGTTGCTTCCATCCCCAAATAATAGATGTGTCCAAGATTGCCAAGAGCGAGAGCGTTGTTTCCTGCTAAAAGAAGATACTCAATCGCCTTATCTGTATCAGGCTCTATACCTATTCCAAAATAATAGATACCCGCGATGCGGAGTATGGCAGCAATACTCCCCTGATGTGCTGCTTCATCTAAAAGGGCTATCGCTTCATTAAAATGGTGAAGCCCCAATGCCTCCATTGCCCGAGAGTACATCTCATCAAGTTCTTTTGATTCAGTTGTCTTCATAGTCTTGTAATTTGAAATTCGGTGCAAAGGTAGTACTTTTTTGTAATATATCAGTTGAGAAAACGTGTTTGTCAATATCTTTACTATTTTGTAACATGCTTTATATAAGAGGATTACATCCGTTTTGTATGAGAACAAAAATAAGGTAATGTATGGTAGCTATTATGGGAGATGGGGCAGATTGACGAATTGTTTCAAAGATCATCGGGTAGCATACAACAAAAACGCAGAACACTTTTGCCATGTTCTACGTCCTAAAAGGCTTTCTCGCTTGCCTATCCTTGGATGAACATAAGCAAGAGAGTCTGCGTTGGTAGTATCTATACACCCAACATCCTATATCTTCGTTGATATAGGAGAATAAGGATGGAATATACACCATACCGCATCATCATTCTGCTTTGTCCTACGCCAAGGATTAAAATTTTTGCGAGAAATTTATCAGGACGCGCACAAAGCGTCAGTTGACGCTATCAATATGTCTTGTTCCTCAGAGGGAGTTTCCCTCTGAAAAACGCTGCAAAGATACAATAAAAATCGCACATACGCAAGAAATTGTTCTAAATTCGCTTGGAAAAATGAATTTTGCAATTAGAATAGGCGTTTTTAAGAGCGAGGCCTGAGATGTTTCCCTGCAAAATGCATAGAGAACATAATTTAATTTTGGCCATGTCGGATATTTGTTGTATCTTTGTGTTGGATTTGAGAAAGAGAAGATACACTCAATATTTAATGCGAGAAAAAAATAAAATATTATTTGGCCAATTCGAAAGAATGTTGTATCTTTGCAGCGAATTTGAAATGAAGCGCGTATGATTCAAATGTCGCGTAAAATAAGAGAAAAGGAACGAAAGATTATTTAAATAACTAAAGAACGACACCTTAATGTAATATATAATAATAAGAGAATAAGATTAACTAAAGAATATATACAATGAGAAAGATTACCATCATATATGATCCACAGTTGACGCTTGAAGAAATTGCTTCGAGAAATGGATGCTCGGTGAACACGGTGCGCCAATATATCCGACAACAACAGATAGACAGACAAGGAGACAATATGATTCTTCTTCTCAAACAAATAAGAGACTATCGCAAACAAGGACTAACATACGATGAAATCGGAAAGAAGACGGGAAAGAGTTATGCAACGATAGCGAAGTACGCAAGGATGAGAATTGAAGGAGACGACATCCGTAAACTACAAGATGAGAATAAACGGTCGGCAATACAGGACGGAAGGAATAGAAGTATGATAAAGTCATACTATGACGCCCAAGAAGAGATTCTGAAAGCAATACTGAACTTATACGTTGGCAAGAAAACATTTGATTGTGATTTGACTTTTGGAGACGGAAAATTTTACAAACACATAGATAGACCACGATTGGTTTATGACATACAACACGAATTACATGATGTGCGTCCAATCATCGAGGCAGGGTTATTACCCGAACAGAGTATGATGAGTGTAGTGATGGATCCTCCATTCATTATCCAAGCGAAAGTTAATGAAGATAGTAAAAGTGTCATTCGCAAACGTTACTCATCGTTTACCTCTGAGCAAGAATTGAAGGAAACATATTACGAGTTAATGCAGTTGGCTTATCGACTGCTAAAAGAAAAGGGAATATTGGTAATCAAAACACAAGATACGAATTTTAATAGGAAACAGATATGGGTGCATACTATTGTTGAGCGCTATGCGCAGGAAATAGGATTTGAGTTAGAAGACTTGTTTATCAAGACCCAAGACCATGTAATGCTGCGCGCTACATTGAAACAACAAACACACGCCCGAAAATATCATTCATACTTCTATGTTTATAGGAAACCATAAATCTAAATAGCTATGAAAATGATTTTAATTACATAATTCACTGATACATAGTTAGTATCTGATGCTGAATTGGCATCAAGAACGTCGAGTTCTACATATCAACGCAAAGATGTGTCCTGCTCTAACTATGCGTAAAATATTGAAAAATAAAACAAAATAATACTATGGAGAATACCCATTATTTTACTCCTCGCTTTATGAACACAGAGGAGATTGGAAACGCGGCAGAACAACAGCCGCAAGTAAGTAATCAAAGTAAAGTGGCGCATGATTCACAGGTTCGTCATGGACAAGAAGAAATAGCAAGTGAACCTATACAACAAAGGATAGTACCGTTAAAGTGGCATGGTACTGCGGGAAGTTACGTCACAAAAACCTATTCGATGACATTCGACAAACTAAAGGTGGCCTATACTTATTATACTAACAAAGCGAAACCGTTCGAAGTAGTTGATTGGGAACAGTTTACTTGTTGCTATACTAAGTCAGGAGGATGCTACTACGAACACACACACAAATACAAATATTCTCCAATAGACCTTTATATCCGCTTCGGGCTTAAGGAAAATGGAGAAGAATGTGAACTGATAATAAAATTCACATCAACGGTATTACAAGAGAGAATGATGGAACTTATCAGCAATGATAATATTCGTGACATTCTACGGATGTTGGACACCGACTATCATTTGATTCGTATCCTCGATATAGAGAATTTCATCTCGAAGGCGTATGTGTATGCGTGCGATGTGACTAAAGATCAGTATATGACTTCTAAAGATGCGCTTATGTATCAGAAATTTACATATGACAATCGTATCAACACGCGCGCTTCTAAAGTGGATCTGCAAGAAGTAACAAACTTTATCTTAGAGAACAAAGTAAGGACGGCTTCCAAAAAGAAGGTTCGACTGACTTTCTACGACAAATATAAAAAGTTGGTACATGATAGCCGTATTGTCAATAAACTGCCTTGGGGTTTTAATATTGAAGCACAGCAAGGAAAGTATAGGTTGGAGTTAGAACTAAAAAACAGAGAATTGGTTAAGGAGTATTTGAATCTGCGGAATAATACCCTTCGCGAAGTCCTGAATAGTAGAGAACAGCCAATCCGTAGATTTTATTGGGAGTTGATAAAATGTCCTGTTTCGATACAGCCATTTGTTAGCAAGAATTGGAAGGACTATCAGAACTACGTAACGGCAAAAGCGAGTAAGTTTGATCTTGCTAAAATAGAGGAACGACTTCGGATGCACTATCACCCTTGGCGAACATCTCTCCTTACACCTTATATTAGTATATGTAACGGGCGCGGGAAAATGCAAAAGGCGATGCGCAATCTAACCTCGAAGGTTAAAGAAATCGTAACGCTGAAGTACGAAGAGCGAAGAAGAGTGTCAGATTTGGTGGGATAATCGTAAGATTGGCACCAAATTTGTACACTAGGCCGAATATTTTGAAACTAAAAGAAACATATTCTATATGACACAAAAAGAAAATTTTGATGTGGTTCTCTTGTGCGACAATGAGAAACACGCGGGGCTAAGAAGCCTTCTCTCTTGGGCTGCGGATGACAGCCATGCAAAATTAACGAATCGTAACACATGTTTAACCTACAGAATCTGAATGCCGATGAGAGAAAACTATTAGACAACTTCATGCAAGAGTTATTTATGATGGCTATTCTTGCACAGTAAAAAACATTTATTAACCGTTTTGTCCTGCCGGTGACGGCAGGCAAAACACTTAAAATACAGTAAGAAAATATGTTAAAATTCCAATTAAGGGCATCAAATGGATGTGTGATATGGACACGAGTATCCACTGCCAAACAAGAAGAAAACGGAGGAAGCCTTGATTACCAAAAGCAGATGTGTGAGCGGTATGCTCATGAACACGGCTTAGAAATCAAAGGTTACTATGGTGGAACTCATGAGTCTGCTAAAGTTCCTGGGAACTTGTTCAAAGAAATGATTAAGGCAGTCAAAAAAGATCCAAGCATAAGTATGATTATCTGCTCCGAGTTTGACAGGTTTAGTAGAGATGCACCTCAAGCGATAGGGATTATACGAGAGTTATACGATATGGGTGTGGTTGTGTATTCTGTCAAGCATGGGTTTCAGACCGACACCAAGGATCATATAATGATTGCCTCCAATCTATTATTGATGGCAACATGGGATAATGATAAGCGCACCGATAAGTTCTACTCAGGACGCAAGCACTGTTATGAGATGGGAGCCTATACGGGAGTTCTGCCTGCGGGGTATATCCGTGAGGGGAAAAGTATAAACGCTGTTTGTAAACTGAACGATGAAGGGCGTAAGATCGCCAAGGCGTTCCGATGGAAGATAGAAGGTTATTCTAATGCAGAGATACTTGAGAAGTTGAAAATCATAGGTTTGAACATCACCAAACAAACCTTAAATCATTACTTCAACAATCCTTTCTACGCGGGAAAGATACGATCATCCCTACTTGATGAAGGTATGGTCGATGGTAAAATAGAGAAGGCTATTAGTTATGAAGATTGGTTGCTTGTCCAAAAAATCATGTCCGATAGATCAGGAAAGTACAAGCATAAAAAGAGGAAAGACAACTTTCCTCTTAAACGTTTTGTTTACTGCGATGATTGCGGCACTCCCTTTACGGCTTATACCGTCAAGGCGAAGCACTGCGATTACTATAAGTGTAACAAGATAGGATGCGGCACTAATATCGCTGCCAAGAAATTACACGACAGTTTTTTCTCGCTACTGAAGAGCATGGACATCCCTATGGAACTTCTCACGCAGTATGAATCAATGCTTCGCAGTATGGTAAGAACCAACGATGAGGAGAGTATTAAACACGCTACACTACTCAAGAAACAACGCTCGGAAAAGGAGAAGGAATTGGCCAATTGTCGGAGAAGATTTGCAACGGGACAGTTCGTTGATGAAGACTTATATCGCGAAACAGTGACGGAATTACAGGGAGAAATAGCCGCAATCGATGCTGAGCTCGAAAATTATAAGGAAAATTTATCGAACCTTGATAGAAAAATACGAGACATACTCGTAACTTGCTCTAAATTAAGCGTTTTGTGGCGTGATTCGGATATAGAAACGCGGCAAAGAATCCAAAAACTGACATTTCCTCACGGAATTTTTTGGAACAACAAAAATCACAATTATCGAACCGAAAATCGTAATGAAGTATATGACTTATTTGACAGAATTACAGGGAGTTATGGAAATAAAAAAGAGACACCTTCCGAAGAAGATGTCTCATTGTGCGCAGGATGAGACTCGAACTCACACGATCTTGCGACCACTACCCCCTCAAAGTAGCGTGTATACCAATTTCACCACCTGCGCGTCGCGCGCTTGCATTGACACTTGCGTGACTGCGCGTTTCACGCTTGTATAACGCTCCGTGTCATGCTACGCTTTTCGGTCTGCAAAACTAGGTTTTACATTCCGAGGTTCTTAAGTTAAAGATCGACGCCCTATTAAAGAGCGTTGTGCCCAGAACAGGACTCGAACCTGCACACCTCGCGGCATGCGCACCTGAAACGCACGCGTCTACCAATTCCGCCATCTGGGCAAAAAAAAAGAGCGGAAAACGAGACTCGAACTCGCGACCCCGACCTTGGCAAGGTCGTGCTCTACCAACTGAGCTATTTCCGCATTTTCTTTTCTTTTAATGTAAAAGATCACTGCTCTCCGAGACACTATTTGTAGCGTTCTTTTCGAAAGCAGGTGCAAAAGTACTGCTTTTTTTTGACATATGCAAATTTTTTGCAAAAAAAATGCAAAAAAAATGCATTTTCTGCGTTTTTTCGCGCGCGCCCGTGTATTCCTAATAAAATAATGGTATAATTATTCAAAGCGGACGAGGGATGTGAAACAAGGTGAACAAAGGCATGAAACAAGACAAGCATTAATTTGATATTTTTTTACTCTAAAATTTGGATATGTGAAAAAAAAGTTGTAACTTTGCGGTATATTTCAAGAAAAGAGATGATTTTGTATTTCTAAGCTTTTATTTTGAAGCGTCAACCTCACGGTAACATCCCTATAACATAAGCTATATGGTATAGGTATGGTATAGATATGGTGTAGTTATGGTGTAGAGTTGTCTGCGTAATATCTGCGGAATATTCGGTGTTTGTATGCTGATGATGTTGGAGAGGTTTGGAGAGGTTTGGAAGGTTTGAGGTGTTTGGGAAGTTTGAATTGTTTGAAAAGTTTGTAGAGTTTGATAGGTTTGAAAAGTTTGTAGAGTTTGATAGGTTTGAAAAGGTTGATTAGTTGGAAAGGTGTTCGGGTGTTCTATTATGAATACCGTTCGGAATTTGTGTTAGGACTATTGCTTTTTGCGGCAGTAGTGGTGAGTTATATTCTCTCGCCGCTGATTCCGTCGGATCTGTTCCGTTCGATAATAGCGCCGGTTCAGAACACGGCGGTAATAACCGTAACGCTCATCAATACGTGGGCTATGTTCCGTCACAATGAAGGTCTCCGTATCCGTTGTATCTATGCATGGATCATGGCTGCGTTGACGGTGTTGATGATAGTGGGTTTATGTTATCGTTTTAGGGTTAATTCGGAGCTACGTCCCGCAGAAGGAATCTTCAGTTTTGAGGGTTGGGAGATGATGGCCTGAGATCTTATTGCGTGGCTATTATTAGCTTATCCGGCGGAGTTGTTACGTCCTGGTTGGCTCACGGTGAATATAGAGGATAACTTCGGTTCTGTGGAGCAGACGGATGAGCAGTGGGTAATCCGCTCTTTAGTAATGATATTCGTGTTAGGCTGTTCGTACGCGTATCTCTGTTTTACGGAGGAGCCTAACCATCTTTTTACGCAACAGAGGTTACTTTTCTTCATTCTGGTCTATATAACGCGGAGTATCGTCGTGTATTGGAGGAATGGATGGCGAGTGAGAAACCCTATCTCAATCCGAATTTCCGCTTGATATCTGGACGGTGGATACCGCCTTGACGCGTCCTGCCGGCAAAGAGTTGGGCGGTATAAGTTATACCATGTGGAGCAATAGCCAATATACCTTATGTACCACAAGCAATGACTGGAACTTCGTAGGCGAACTGAACAACAACATCAATAATAACCGTCTGTGCGATGCCGTTTTTGTAGTGCCGACCGTCCGTTCCACTGCGGCGGACCCGAACAATACGTTGGGGCCAGGTGCTCCGTTTGACGGCAGGACGGGTATCGGTTTTGACGAACAGAACAATGTGAAATACCGCAAATCCAACACGCTGACGGACAGTACGACAGCGCGTAAGATTTATACGATGGACCGCATGCGTTGTATGGAGCGGATAGGAGCCACCAAATCCTACCAGACCGATTTCACGTATGTACCCGTGCCGAACAGACCGAGCAGCAGGTATGGTCCAAGCTGATAGGAAAGCAACTGATGGCCGTCACTAAATTAGGCGATGACACCGTTTATTTCCACCCGAACCGCAACAAGATTCTCACTACGGCTGGCGAGTTGCGTCTGTCTCCTGACTACCGTCTGACGGAGAGTTTCACTTATATCCGTGACTCGCGTGCAGAATCGCTTGTTATCTCCGAGGACGACAAAGCCCATATGACGGAGGCAACGAATGAATTCAGCCGTCTTATTACGAGCGGAGAAAATAGTCCGATGGATGTGGAATACGGGGGTAACTATATAGACATTGTGGATACGCTCCGTATCACTCTGAGTACGAGAGGGCCGGTCCGTATCAAGGATTATTACGGCCACTGGAAGAAAGGCGCGGAGGGTCTGCATCTCCATGCCGACGGTTCGCGGCACCGCGATATTATTGTCCGTACCAAGACCTACCATTACGGTCCTGTGGAGACCAAACTGGTACTTACTCCTGAGTTCGAGAGTTACAACTTCAGCCCGCTATCCGGAGTAAGCAAGCAAGTCAATTTCACGCTGAGCAAAGTGACCTCGCGGCAGTTACTGGATGTAAACGGCGCCCCTGAGTTCGAGGAGGTGCACTCGACCGAAGATGTCACATCTTCTCTCCCTTTGGGTCCCAGATACTGCACTTTTACCAACGCTGATTTCAGGGTTGATGTGGAGAAAACGGTGAGCGACCATGTCACGCTTGTCACCCAAGCGGATAACCACTTCGGTATCAACTACGATACGTTGATAGTGTCCCTTACCGTCGAGATCAGCGGAGTGGACTATCCTGTCTCGGCGCGCATACCGCTCATGCAGTCGGCTTTGGAGGGCAACGAACTGATTTGGTCAGTAGTGGATAACGGTGAGCGGTATTTCATTAAGGCGGGTTCGGGTGGCCTGATTTTCCGCCAGTTCAACCAACGCATCAGCGGCGGCAATCCGACTCTGTTCCAATATAATACAACAAACAGCAACCTAATCAAAGGCAGTGCAGACGCGGCCAACAGCGACTCTCGTTATATCACCCCGT
>Ga0310694_10007781_pt1 | contig 10030 bp, 8 predicted proteins | sample 174DNAGHGhighgp2_FD_203884 | JGI IMG/M metagenome (GOLD analysis project Ga0310694, IMG submission 203884) | Sheep rumen microbial communities from Palmerston North, Manawatu-Wanganui, New Zealand - 1742 DNA GHGhigh gp2 (v2) (version 2) | ecosystem: Host-associated > Mammals > Digestive system >...
CGGCTCACCAAATAGTCAGTCCCGTCAATATAGTGGTCGTCTATCACCACCTGCCGCTCTTCGAGAAGGTAGCCCGTGGTTTCTACCATCCGCAGGTTGCGTTCCTTGTTGGCAAAGGCTGCGCTTGAACGAGTGACAAGCCGTGAGGAATTGGTAAATCTTACAACCTATCAATCAAATCCCCCAAAAGCCGCTTCATTTCCCCCAATGCGTACAGTTTGTATGCAATCTCCTCTTCTTGTATCTTGTCCAAGCCCGCTAATTTTTTCAAAAGGTCGTCCGAAATCTTTCCTCTTTTTTTCTTCGCATAGTAGGCGGCTGAATATAGTGTCGCCCTCTTACCAGCAATGGGGTAGTCCAACAACCAACCATAGTTTATGTTTTTTGCAAGGACTTCCAAATCTTCACTCGTCAGCCCGTGAACAGGGGTATAGATTTGCTGCTGAATAGTGCTGGTTTCGTCGCTAACTCTGTCAATGAAGTTGTTGATTTTTTCGCTCAATATAGTGGTTTCAAGGCTCAACTCTCCTTCTTTTAGAATGGTATCTATTTCTTTGTCCAAATCTGTCATATTGCTAATTATCTTTTCCACTGTATTTATCGTTCGCTATAAATATTTTGGAAAAAAATATTTGTACAAATGAAAAATACAAAAATCTTAAAGGTCGGTGAATACAGCGTGTTATCTGGAAGCAAACAAAACGACTTCCGTGTTTGCGGGGTGGTGAAAGAGAACATATCCATCCAAGCCTCCGAACCGTTGTATGAGAGCGAACAATTTCCCTCCACAAACCAAATCGAACCCGCCGTGATAGCCCTGCCCGAAGGCGATACAACCATTGAATCTCTGACCGATACTATCACACATTTTATCAAGAACCAGCAAATGCAGAGCGAGGTATCTTTCACGATTGGCAACTTTTTTTCAGGGGACTACAAAAGCGGGAAAAGCATTTGGAATGAAAAGAGCCTGTGCGTCAGTCTTACGGGTGCAATCAGCGATAGAGCGGGGACGGTTGCCGTAGCCGTAGAAATTATGGCAAAACAAAATCTGCCGATTATACTTGTACTAACAGAAGCAGGTGTAATGGAAATCACACGAGACGGCTCAACAAACCTCAAACCCAAATCGCAAAACCGCATAAAGCGAATTGGGGAATAACACTAATCATTAGGGGCAGCAGCCCCCTTTTTTTTTCTTAAATCAAGTCCTTGAACCGCTCGAAGAATGCCTTAATTCGCTCCAAGATTCGCTCCCGCTTTTGTGTGCGCTCCTGCGTGGGCGAGAACCGTGACACGGGCGGAAGGATTCCCGCAAATGCCGTCCCCGTGGTTTGCAGTTCGCCGTCCTTGAAGGCGTTGTCCATAAACGCCTTGGTCTCTGTTTCCTTCAACTTCTCCTCGGTGATAATGGTGTTCAGTTCGTCCTCCTTCTGCTGCTGCACGTATGTGCGCCAATCGTTGTCCACATCGCTGGCGGGGGTGAGGCTTTCTATGAACCGTTCAATGAGTTCCTTCTTGTTTCTCAACTCCATACTTGAATTGACCGCCTTGCCTATGCTGACGACGATTTCCCTGTCTTGCAGGTGGCTTTCGTGGTACTTCTTGATAAGCATAAGGATATAGTCAATGTTGATTTCCACTTGCTTTATCAGTTCCATTTCAAACACAACATCGTCGTTGATATTCTCCTTGTCCTGCTTATGCGGACGGAACTCGTTGTATAGGTCAATGTAGGTGCTGTGGTAATCCTGCACATCACGGTCAGAAAGGATTTCGTTGCCCTCGAACTTGTCGAAGGTGGACAATATGTTTTTCAGTTTGAGGATTGCCCCGTACAACTTGATAAAGTCCTTCTTGTTCTGCTCACCGATAATCTGCTCGCCAATGGGGTATTTTTGCAACAGCAATTCCACCAACTCCTTGTAGCCCTTGTGTTCTTTGTCCTTGCTGTCAGTGTAGCCCTCGTAGTATTCCTCGTAGGTCTTCAACAGCACGATTCCGCCAGCGTCCTTATCGCCGAACAGGGCTATGCTCTCGTTGGTCGCCTCTTCAAGATTGCGGAAACAGACTATGTTGCCGAAGGTCTTGACGGAATTGAGGATACGGTTGGTTCGGGAATACGCCTGCAACAAGCCGTGCAGCCGCAAGTTCTTATCCACCCATAAGGTGTTCAGCGTGGTAGCGTCGAATCCCGTTAGAAACATATTCACCACCAACAGCAAATCCACTTCGCGGTTCTTTACCCGCTGCGACAAATCCTTGTAGTAGTTTTGGAACTTATCGGACGATATGTCGTAGTTGGTGTTGAACAGTTGGTTGTAGTCGAATATCGCTTTCTGCAAGAAATCCTTGCTTACCATATCCAAACTGTCGGTGTTCTCGCTGTTCTCGTCGCCCATAAACCCGTTCTCGTCATCCGCCTCATTAGCCCCGTAGGAATATATGGTGGCAATCTTCAGTCGTTTGTCGGGTGGCAACAATGCCATCTGTTTCTGAAACTCGGTGTAGTACAGTTTCGCCGCCTCAATGCTCTGCACGCAAAAAATGGAATTGAACCCCCGCAACCGCCGTTCTTTCAGTTGATAGTAGTCGTTGCGCTTTGTCTTTTGGTTGAAATGTTCCAATATGTAGGCGACAACATTGTGAATCCGTTCCGCCGACAGCAACGCCTTCTCACGGTCAATATCGCTCACCTTCTTGTCTATGATTTCGTCCTCTTGCTTTATGGTTTGAACATAGTCAATACGAAACGGCAGCACGTTCTTGTCGTTGATTGCATTGACGATTGTGTAGGTGTGCAACTTCTCGCCAAACGCCTGCTCGGTGGTCTTCAATTCGGGTGCGCCGCCTGCGTATGAGTTGACGGCGAATATCGGTGTTCCCGTAAAGCCGAACAGGTGGCACTGTTTGAAATGCTTGGTAATAAGTCGGTGCATATCGCCGAATTGACTGCGGTGACACTCGTCGAATATCAGCACCAAATGCTTCTTGAACACGGGGTGTCCTGTATTCTTCTTGGTGAATATGGATAGTTTCTGTATGGTGGTGACGATTATGCGGCAGTTGTCATCCTCCAACTGCTTTTTCAAGATAGTGGTTGACGTGTTGCCGTTTGCCGCTCCCTTTTCAAAACGGTCGTACTCCTTCATTGTCTGATAGTCCAAGTCCTTGCGGTCAACCACGAACAGCACCTTGTCTATGTAGGGCAACTTGCTGGCGATTTGAGCAGTTTTGAAACTCGTAAGCGTCTTGCCGCTGCCCGTGGTGTGCCAAATATAGCCGCCGCTCTCGCTGGGTGCGAACCGCTTGTACTGTGTGGCTATGTTTATCTTGGTGATAATCTTCTCGGTCGCCACGATTTGATAGGGGCGCATAGCCAACAGAATCCGTTCCGTGGTGAAGACGCAATATTTGGTCAGAAGGTTCAGGATGGTATGCTTGGCAAAGAAGGTCTTGCCGAAATCCATTAGGTCGGTAATCGGCACATTGTTGGCATCCGTCCACCAACTCGTGAACTCGAAACTGTTGCTGGTGCGCTTGCCCTTGGTAGGCTTGTCCGACATCTCCTTGATATGCGTGAAGCGGGTGGTGTTGCTATAGTACTTGGTGTATGTGCCATTGGAAATCACGAATATCTGCACGAACTCGAATAGCCCGCAGCCGCTCCAAAAACTCTCACGCTGATAGCGGTTAATCTGATTGAAAGCCTCTTTAATGTCCACGCCCCGCCGTTTCAGTTCCACGTGTATGAGAGGCAGACCATTGACCAATATGGTCACATCGTAACGGTTTTCAGCCGTGCCGCCTTGGGGGACATACTGATTGATTACTTGCAGGCGGTTGTTGTGGATATGGTCTTTGTCAATCAGCCGAATGTTCTTGATTGTGCCGTCGTCCCGCTTCAGCAGTTGCACGCAGTCCTCCTGTATGAGCGTGGTCTTTTCCACAATGCCGCTGTCCGCCTTGGCAATCACGCCCGTGTAGAACCGCTCCCATTCGGTCGGGGTGAACAGGTAGTCGTTCAAGATTTCAAGTTGGTTGCGCAAGTTGAATATCAACTCCTTCTCTGACTTTATGGGCAAGTACTCATACGCCTGCTGTTGTAGCAGGTCAATGAACGCCTTTTCCAATGCCGTCTCGCTTTGGTAAGTCGTGGAACGGGCGGTCTTGTACTCCGCAGGGTATTCGGCTACTACGGTACTTTCGGGGTTTTCGGATATGAGGTTGTAGTTGGTCATATTCTATCGTTTTTCTTTTTCAAGGCGTTCCCTGCGGTCGGTCAATTTCTCTCCCTCATAGGTAAACCACAAAGTGCCTTGAACTGCGTGGTCAAATCCTTTTAGTCTTTGAGCGAGTGCCGACAATGAAGTTGTTTCTCCGTTGTATTTGATATGCCTGTCATCCAAGACCTCCGCCTTTATATTGTCGTCTTCCACAAAGGTGACTATGCTGCCGACGGGTATGCCACATTCGCTGAAACGGAACACACCTCGCCTTGCGGTCTCCTTTATCTCTTGGGCAATCTGTTCGTCAATGATTTCGTGTCCTTCGGGTTGCATACGCTTTAAACGTGCTTGTGTACCGCTAATTTTCGCAATACATTCAAGAAGAAGGTATGCGTCCTCCGCTGACATAGCATAGAACTCTTTCACGCGCTCCTTGCCGTCAAAGGTCTCAATGGTTCGCAGGTCGGGATTGAGATTGTCAATGAGTTTGTGCAGTTCCTTGTCGGTCAGTTCCTGTTCCACATCGTACACGGCATACACACGGAATGCAAACGGAATGGTCTCGCTGCGATTCAGTTGTTTCAACCGTTTTTCAATGTCGGTTGCATAGCCGATTTTCACATAATCGGGGAAAGACGGGTTTGTCAGAATGTAGATAACACCTTTGTTTTTCATACCTTATGCTGATTTTCTTTTAAACGTCAGTAATTTGTTGCGGTAGTACTCGTACTGTTTGCGCCGTGCTTCAATCTCGGCGGGCAAGCCAACAGAAATGTCGTTCACCAATGTTTCAAAATTATCCAATATGGCTACTATGCGTTCCTGCTCCGCAAGCGGGGGCAATGGAAAACAGAACTTCCCCATATTTTCGCCCGATACACGGATAACCTTTGTTCCCGTAGCATATCTTTTCTTGTGTTCCAAAAACATATCCGTCTGAAACAGATATGAAATGTATTTTGGATTTTGGTTGTGGTGAAAAATGTATGCGTCCGTGCTTACCGCCACCTCGTCTTTCCCAAGCCAAGCCACCGCCTTGCATACGCCTTCTGCATCTTCGCTTGTGGTGGCAATAACCAAGTCACCTGTCTGTGCTTTCTTTAACTTCCTCGCATATTGGGGTGTAATGAACGATTTGGTTTCGTATGCAAAAGTACCGTAGTAAGTGTGTATCTGTCCATAATGGATACACCCCACACCGCTATCCACAAAGTCTTTCTTTTGGATACCACTACCTCTTGTAAATGTTCCTATCTCACTCATTTTCACCCATTTTACTTGCTGTGCGATACCCCCCCCCTATTTGATTGAAACTCAATAACTTATTACGATAATACTCATACTGCTGCCGCCTCTTTTCAAGTTCCTTTTCAAGTTCCTTTTCAAGTTCCTTAAAGTTGTCTAATATGCGCACGATTTCCTCTTGTACGGGTAGCGGCGGAATGGGAATAAGGAAATCTTCAATAACTTTTGCATCCAAGGTTGGGATACCAGCGTGTCTAACTTTTGACTGAAATGAATGCTCATTCCCTATCAAGGCATAGTAAAGAAATCTGTCTATTACAACCTCGTTGTGTTTTATGCAAAAGCATCCGTCAGAAGACCAAAAATCCACATCTGAATATCCAACAGAACCAGCCGAAGCCCCAACATTGATAATCATAACGGTGTTGGCGGGTCTATTATTAGCGTTGTAATACCCTAATGGTTCAATTCCACCGTGATAAACGGGGTACTTCCCTTCATCTGAAAGTTGGCTTTTTGTTAATCTTTTCCCACGCAATATTTTTGTAATATCGCCTAACCGTCTATATTCCACACCATTGGGGCAATGCTTCTGAATCAGTTCTTCTATCTTGCTCATAATCCTATCTTTCTAATTCCAAAACAATCTTGTCTATCTCGGCACGCAGCACCTGTTGGCGGGCTACTATCTCGGCAATACTACGGTTCAGTTCCACAATGTCCACTTCTTCACGGGTATCCTCTTGCTCTACATAACTGCTCACTGAAAGGTTACAATCGTTGCTCACCACCTCCTCGCACGACACTAACTTGCAGAAGTGGTCTGCGTCTTGGCGTTCCACGAATGCGGTCAGCAGGTGGTCAATGTTCGGCTGCGCCAACTTGTTCTTGTTGCCTTCGTGAACGAACTCTGCGCTGCCGTCCACGAACAGTATGCTGTTGTCCTTCTTGCTCTTCTTCAGCACAATGATACAGGTGGCTATGCTCGTTCCGAAGAACAGGTCGGGGGGCAACTGAAACACAGTGTCCACATAGTTGTTGTCAATGAGATACTTCCTTATTTTCTGTTCAGCCCCGCCACGGTACAGCACGCCAGGGAACTCAACGATTGCCGCCGTGCCGCTCGTGCTTAACCACGACAACATATGCATCGTGAACGCCAAATCCGCCTTGCTCTTGGGTGCGAGAACGCCAGCGGGTGAAAAGCGGGGGTCGTTAATCAGCAGAGGGTTGTCGTCGCCGCTCCACTTAATGCTATACGGCGGATTGGACACGATACAGTCAAACGGCTCGTCGTCCCAGTGCTTCGGTTCAAGCAGGGTATCGCCGTGCGCTATGTCGAACTTTTCGTAGTTAATGTTGTGCAGGAACATATTGATTCGGCATAGGTTGTAGGTGCTAATGTTAATCTCTTGTCCGAAGAATCCCTGTCGCACCTTCTCACGTCCCAGCACCTTGGCGAACTTCAGCAGCAGCGAACCCGACCCGCAGGCTGGGTCATACACCTTGTTCACTTCGGTTCTGCCGACCAAGGTGATTTTCGCCAACAGTTCACTCACCTCTTGCGGGGTGTAGAACTCGCCGCCGCTCTTGCCTGCGCTGCTGGCGTACATTGTCATAAGGTATTCGTAAGCGTCGCCGAACAGGTCATTGGTGTTGTCCTCAACACGTCCCAACTTGAGGTCGCCTATAGCGTCCAAAATCTTCACCAATTTCTCGTTTCGTTTGGCTACGGTCGCACCTAACTTGTTGCTATTCACGTCTATGTCGTCAAACAGCCCACGCAGGTCGTCTTCGGATTCTGTACCAATGGCAGACGATTCTATGTTGTCGAACACTCGTGCCAGTGTTTCGTTTAGGTTCTCGTCGGTCTTGGCATTCTTGCGCACGTTCACGAACAGTTCAGACGGCAGAATGTAGAATCCTTTTTCCTTCACGGTGTCTTCACGCCCGTATTCCGCCTGCTCGTCAGCGAGGTCTGCATAGTTGAAGTCGGGATTCCCCGCCTCACGCTCACCTTTGTTAATGTAGTCGGCAAGGTTCTCGCTGATAAAGCGATAGAACAGCATACCAAGGACATACGCCTTGAAATCCCAGCCGTCCACGCTTCCCCGCAGGTCGTTGGCAATCTGCCATATCGCACGGTGCAGTTCCGCACGCTCTTGTTCCTTCGTCATAGTAAAATGCTATTGGTCAAATAATCGGCAAAAATAGCAAAAAAACAGGCTGTGGGCGCAACTTTTTCAAACCTTTTAAATTTAAAAAGTGGCACAAAAACGGGCAAAAGTGGCGGGAAACGGGGGGAAAGTGACAAAATAGGTGCAAAAAAATGCAATCCGATTTCGCTGTTTTGCGATTTTTTTATTATATAACTATAGTAGAAATCCTTTTGGGGTTGCAAACCCAGCAAGGTTGAAAAAGTGATTAGGGGCGAAACCTTTGTTGATTCCGTTTCGCCCCGAACACAAAAAAGTAGCGGAATCAACACCACTTATAATGTGAATCAACAATATGACAACAGACATAATTAAGGTTGCTTATCTGAATAGGATAAGCACACGGAAAGATGGAAAATCGTCTATCTATTCCAAGACACTTCACGAAGTGTTGATTGAACAAGCCGCAATGGCGCGACCCAAAGACGAGGTGTTCGAGAATGAGGAATCAGCAAGGGACTACAAAAGCCGCAAGCCTGGCTTTTTCCCGATTGCCTTGCCATACGAATGCGCGAATTACAGCGATGACGTGTTCAAACTCGGACACGTCGTACTCGTGGACATAGACACGACCGAACACGCCGACGAGGTGTTCAGCCGCTCTGACGAAATGAAGGCAAGGATTCCCTCTCTGGTGGCGGTGTGGTTCAGCCTACGGAACAAGTTACACTTTGCATTTCTGCGCCCGTGGCAGGACAACATTGAACACGCCGCCTTTTGGAAACTGATTACAGATGAACTGATTCATTGCATTGGCGAGATGTTCGGTAAGGATGCGGCGGATTGCTGGCGCAAGTCAAATGACACGAGCCTATCAACTTGCAAACACCTAATGTCAGCAGGTTACACCAAAGGCTATAAATGGTATGACGAGGCTGACACATTCGAGGTTGAACTTGAATTGAAGGCGGAAGCCGTCAAGAGATACGAGTATCGCAGAATCCAAGCGAAGACGCCGAAACCATACAGCCTGTTCACCGACGAAGAAGTGAAGAAACAGTGGAAAAAATGCAATTTTGTGAAGAAGTTTGTGGTGTGGTGCGAGAAGAATCGCAAATACAGATACTACACACAGGACAAGGATTATGACTACAAGGTGGAGACAGTGGACGGCATACAATACAATGTGTGGCGTAACGACGGCACTGTCCACATACTGAAGACGTGTGGCGGCTACAAGATGTCTGACTACCGCAAACGGCACATTTCCGCCGCTGCTATTATGGCGGCTTGCTTGTGCAATGCCTCTTTCGAGGAATCGCTGTATTCGACGGCAAAATATTATGTCGAGAACTGTTACGAATATGATGCGCGGGATTTCGAGAAGGACATTATCTTGCCAAGGGTTGAAGCAGCCTTTGCCAACAAGGAACGCAACCTGCGGATGGTAGAAACCACGGGCTACCTTCTCGAAGAGCGGCAGGTGGTGATAGACGACCACTATATTGACGGGACTGACTATTTGGTGAGCCGTAGCGAGAAGGATTCGGTGCGGGCTGCTGTGAAGCGTTCTGACCGCCAAGCCCGTTTCCTCGCACTCTACGAACAGGGCGACACCACGGCTGTTATGACAATGAAGTTGCGAGCCAACGGCTACCCGAAGATAAGCGAAGCCGTGACCTATAAAGTGGCTTGCGAGTGCGGGGTGAGCCTTGACAAGCCCGACAACAAGTATAGGGGGCGTTATGATTACAAGGAGAGCAACAGGGGCAAGTACAAGAACGCCTATAACCGCGACGGCAAACGGACGATGGTGCGGGTAGAGGATATAGACAATGTGACTTGGTTCGCGAGCAAGAAGGCTTGGGAGGAGTGTATGAGCAGGGAGGCTGACGAGTGGCTTGCGAAGAACACCGACGAAGAATGGCTGAAGGAGATTGGCTTGGATTAGGTTTGTGCGAAGAGGGTGTGCTGGCGCACACCCTAACAAGTGCAGGTGTAAAGGGGTTGGGATTCCTTTTTTTTTCGTTTTCTTTTTGGGGGAACGGGTGTTTTTAGAATCGTGCATATAAAATGAATACTTATACACACAATAGTATAGAGATTTTTTATATGCAGGGTGGTGTTATATAGTCTATATATAGGTCGCAGGAGTAAACGTTTAAACTGGGTATGCGAGGGGCGGTGGGGCAATTCCCCGAATCGCATTATGCGGCTGTTGGGGATTTCCCCATTTTCCCAAGGTCGGGTGTATTGGTATTTTTTGTATATTTGCCACCAGTTCTTTGAGAGGTCATTATGACGGCAAAATCGGACAGAATCCCCCGTTTTTGTACCGTATTTGTACCAAGAAACGCTAACTTGCTATTGGTCAGCACCTATTATATAAGAGGAGGTGAA
>Ga0310694_10007783_pt1 | contig 10030 bp, 10 predicted proteins | sample 174DNAGHGhighgp2_FD_203884 | JGI IMG/M metagenome (GOLD analysis project Ga0310694, IMG submission 203884) | Sheep rumen microbial communities from Palmerston North, Manawatu-Wanganui, New Zealand - 1742 DNA GHGhigh gp2 (v2) (version 2) | ecosystem: Host-associated > Mammals > Digestive system...
TTCATGAGCTACGGCTCGATGAAGGAGACCAGTGCTGCAGGACAGCAGACGGGCGACTTCTCGGCCAAGGACATCGCTGTGGGCGGCTCCTTTGCCTATGCCCTGAGCGAGCACTTTTCTGGCGGCATGACGGCTAAGATGGTGGCCAGCTATATTGGGCAGTACAACTCGCTGGGAGCTGCCGTCGACCTGGGACTGAACTATTACGACGCAAAGTCGGAACTGTCGGCGTCGCTGGTGGCCCGCAATCTGGGCGGACAGCTGAAGGCCTACGAGGATGACTTCGAGCGCATGCCCCTCGACGTGCAGCTGGGCTTCAGCAAGCGGCTGCTGCGGTCACCCCTGCGTCTGTCGGCGTCGCTGGTGAGGCTGAACGACTGGGAGTACGGGCTGGGCAAGCACATCGTGGTGGGCGCCGACCTCATCCTGTCGCCGCAGTTTTATATAGCTGCGGGCTATAACGCCCTGCGTGCTGCCGAGATGAAGATAGAAGAGACCGACGGCGCCAGTGCCCACGGAGCAGGACTGAGCCTGGGTGCCGGTCTGCTGCTGGAGCGCATCAAACTCAGTGTGGCCTATGCCAAATATCATGTCAGCGCATCGTCGCTGCTGTTTAATATCAGTTATGCCTTATGAAGAAGATTACAATAGCTATTGACGGCCATTCGTCGTGCGGCAAGAGCACCATGGCCAAAGCCCTGGCCCGGCGTGTGGGCTATGTTTATGTGGACACGGGTGCCATGTACCGCTCGGTCACCCTCTATGCCCTGCAACACGGGCTGTTTGGTGACGACGGCACCATTAAGACAGCCGAACTGGAAAAGGCCATGGACGGCATCCACATCGACCAGAAGCTGGTGGACGGCAAGACGACCACCTTCCTGAACGGTAAGAATGTGGAGCGCGACATCCGGTCGCTGGAGGTGAGCAACCATGTCAGCCCCATTGCAGCCCTGCCCTTTGTACGCACAGCTCTGGTGGCCCAGCAGCAGCGCATGGGGCAGCAGGGAGGCATCGTGATGGACGGGCGCGACATAGGCACAACGGTCTTCCCCAAGGCCGAACTGAAGATTTTCGTCACGGCATCGGCCCAGGTGCGTGCCCAGCGCCGCTATGACGAACTGCAGCAGAAGGGTATGCCCGCCGACTATGCTGACATACTGAAGAACGTGGAGGAGCGCGACTATATTGACTCTCACCGCGAGGTGTCGCCGTTGCGACAGGCCGACGATGCGCTGCTGCTGGACAACAGCCAGATGACCATCGCCGAACAGGACGAGTGGCTGATGCAGCGCTTCAGGGAGGCTACGGCCACCGCAGACGATCATTCCAGCGACAGCATTGTGATTATTCCCACGTACAACGAGAAGGAGAACATAGAGAAGATTGTGCGGGCGGTGTTCGGACTTGAGAAGTGCTTCCATATCCTGGTCATCGACGACGGGTCGCCCGACGGCACTGCCGCCATCGTGAAGCGCCTGATGAAGGAGGAGTTCGGCAATCGCCTGTTCCTGGTGGAACGTAGCGGAAAACTGGGACTGGGCACGGCCTACATCACGGGCTTCAAATGGGCGCTGGAGCGCGACTACCAGTATATCTTCGAGATGGATGCCGACTTCAGCCACGACCCCAACGATCTGCCACGACTTTACTCGGCCTGTGCCGACGAGGGCTACGACGTGGCCATCGGCTCGCGCTATGTCACCGGTGTCAACGTAGTGAACTGGCCCATCGGCCGTGTGCTCATGTCTTACTTCGCATCGAAATACGTGCGCCTGGTCACCGGTTTCAAGGTGCATGACACCACCGCCGGCTTCAAGTGCTACAAGCGCCGCGTGCTGAAGACTATCGAACTGGACAAGATACGCTTCAAGGGCTACGGCTTCCAGATTGAGATGAAGTACACGGCGTATAAGATTGGCTTCAGAATCAAGGAGGTCAGCGTCATCTTCGTCAACCGCCGTGAGGGCACCTCAAAGATGTCGGGCGGCATCTTCGGCGAGGCCTTCTTCGGCGTCATGCGCCTGCGCTGGGACGGTTGGACGCGTAAGTACCCTGCCATCGTGGAGTAAAATACTGTGCAAGAAAATGCACAGGGGCAGTCCCCTGTGCATATCTATAAACTACTGACCGTTTCTGTAGTGAGACCTGTGGCTTCAGCAATCTGCTCAACGGTCATAACATTCATGGACTTCAGCTTCCGGGCCGTATCAAGCTTGCAATCATATCGGAAAAATGCAAAATGGGCAGCGAAGAACTACAGTCTCTGAACACCACTCACTGCGTCATCAGCACCTTGTATCGGCGCTGAAGAGCCACCAATACGCTGCGCTCCGCTAAGGGGTTCAGCCCGCGGAAGGTAGTGCGGCGCTTCAACTCTGCCAGGGGCATTTCCAAAAGCAGCTTGGCGATACATTCGTCCGCAAACGAGTTTGTCACCACATTGACTCCCGTAAAGTCAAGCACCACCTTCTCGTCACCGTTAATCAGCGGCAGCAACTTCTGACGGAGTTTCTGCCCCATGTCACGCGTTCCGAAATCCGTCCCGTATTCTATGAACTTAAATTCTACCATAGCGATTCCAATTCCCCTGTGTCTACAAACGACTCGTTAAACTCCTCAACTACATCAGTACGGTGGTCAACAATTTGATTTGGGTCGATTTCCTCACCCGTACCTATTTCCATATAAATGAGGGTACCCTGCCAGAACCCATTTTCAACGACCAAAGTCTGCCCATCCTTTCTGATGAGTTTATGAGAGCCAGAATGAAGGATAAACTCTTTGCCAATGCTGTCAACAAGACGTGAAGTGGTGTACAATCCAAATCCCATGCCCTTACCATCCGTTATCTTGTCCTCCATGCACATCCTAAGGGATTCTGCCTCAGTGATGTCACGATACTTTTCGTTTTCTGAGAGCGAGGCCCTAATACCCATGCCGTCGTCGGCAATTAGTATACGTAGCGTTTTATGCAAATCATCATAATACGTCATGGCAGTACCCAGCGGCTTGCCTGAATGAATATGAACATTATCCATCATCTCATATAGACAGTAGCTCAACGCCTGAAGCACACTCAACTCTATTTCAAGATGGGATGTCATCGCCGCCACGACATCCCTATACACAGAGTTTAGTGTCTGTGCATCAAACACGTCTATCGAGACGTTTCTCGTTCTTTCGAAATACTTTTCCAGAATGAATGCAACATCCATAATGCTTCGGTTTGGCAGCAAAGGTACAACAATAATCTGAATTAGCCAAGGATATCACTCTTTTTTGAAAAGATTATTCGCCAACCTTCGATGTTTGAAAGCTGGCGAATGCCAGGGAAGCCTCTGTGGGCGAAATGGGCAGCGAAGAACTACTATCTCCGCTGCCCACGAACTACAGGAAGTATGTCACTTCACGATGACCTTCACATTCCTGCTCACTTTATCATCGCTCGGTTTACTGCTTGTTATTTGACAAGAATCTTCTTTCCGCCCACGATGTTCTTCGCAAGCGAAGCGACCTGAGGTCGAGCGCAGACCCTTCCGGGAGGAGGCGGTGAGGCCCACAGTGTGATAACTCTCTGTAGTGAGTCCAGTGGCTTCGGCAATCTGCTCAACGGATAATTGAAAAAGAAATGTGGTATTCTTTGTATATTCAAGAAATTCCATTACCTTTGCAGCATTATTCAAACCTATACATTAAAATATTTTATAAATATCAGAATATACAGATTGAAATAAAGCTTAGAAGCAATGGACAAACAAGGCTTCAAGAAGATTCTCACTGAGCGACATCAGGAAGTTCGCGAATGGAAGCTGCTGGAAAACCTCTGTGCCATCCATCTCATGAAGCAGTTTAGCAACACCGACGAGCCGCGTCTGTTCTATTACAGCAGGAACATGGAGGTCGATTTCTATGTACCGGAAGCAGGACTGGCCGTCCAGGCATCCTACGACATCTACGACGATGAGACCCGCCGACGTGAAGTGGCGGCACTCACTACCCTGCACAAAGCCTCCCCCTGCAAAGAGCCGTCATCGTCACCCGCGACCAAGAGGAACAAATAACAGAAGGTGCCCTCACCATAGAGGTCATCCCCGTCTGGAAATGGCTACTGGAGGTGTATTTTGTTTAATCAATTAATTATATAGTCATGGGACAGTATTTAACAATTGGCATTGCCACAAAGATTTCCGTCAGTAAGGATGAAGCCAAGAGACAAGCATCGGCTACTCCTGAGAAAATCAAGGATGCCTTGGAATTTCACTACAACAAGAGCGGCATCTACACAGTTGAGGAAACTGAGGGCAGCGTATTTCTGGAGCTTCGTCCAGAGGTAGCAGAAGCAGAGCTGGTGGACCTGCTTCAGGATTTCTATGCACTGCGCTATTCCGAAAAGGATGAGTACATCAGGAAAATGATGGATACTCTCAAGAATCATACGAAATGGGAAGAGTGGAAAGAGATAGCCGACGAGAAGCGCTTCTATTATTTCCAGCAGGACCCATACGTTATCATATCAACTCCTTGCCCTGGTGGCTGGACAGATTCTCTGACTACGTATGTGGAACAATTCCTTCTCAGTGCAGATGGAAAAATCATAATGGAGTGCTGGGGCAACCTGTTCTGCTTCTTCACCCACCTTATCAAAGAAAGGCTCTCGAAATACCAACTGGCCGACAGCCTGCTGGTAGCCATCAGCGGATGAAGGATAGCAGGCTGAAAAAGCATTTTCCTTGCCTATCATGCGGAAGGTCATGCGCTGGTCGAACAGCAGATAGCCCACCTGTAACCAGTCACTGCGTCATCAGCACCTTGTATCGGCGCTGAAGAGCCACCAAAACGCTGCGCTCCGCCAGGGGGTTCAGCCCGCGGAAGGTGGTGCGGCGCTTCAATTCTACCAATGGCATTTCCAAGTGGAGGTCACTTAATGCGACTCGCTAACTTTAACGGCTCACGTTTCACATCCCATATATCTGAAATGTGTACTGTGTCTGAACTTGCAGCATAGTAGTAAATGAGCTTAAAGCGTTTATTAATATGGTATGCTCTATATTTCTTCTTCCGTCCTTTAAGTAACGGTTCAGGGAAACCTATTTCCGGATACTTTCCTAATTCACTGTTAAGATAACTTACGCGTTCAGCGAATTTATTTGCCGTACTCTCACCAAACTCAAGAAAACCTTTCACGAGATAACGATACAGCTCCTGCTCGGCACGTTTCTGCCATTTTACTTCAGCCATAGTAAATCATGTCTGAATCCGTTCATCATTTCTTCGAACGACTTACCTTCACCACGTTCTATCTCCTCTTCTGCTTCATCAATGCGAGCATTGAGTTCCTCCATAGAATAAGGAGATGCAGCATCATCCATATCTTCCCATGCGTCAAGTTCTTGTCCGTCAATCTGGCGAATATAACGAATAAGACAGGACTTGTCTTCCTGGCTTAAACTACGCACCTTGCTCAACAAATCACTATCGCGCAGGGCAGAACTCATTCCGTATGTTAGTCTTGCTGCGGGTTCGCCTGCAACATCTAAAGTCAAATTGTCTTCCATCATTCCAAACTATTTGGATTCAACTTATCGTTCCGCCCGCAAAGATAACGAAAAAAGCTGAAAGTGCAAAACTTTCGGGAGATATTTTTTGTGACTCCCAGCAGCCACTAATACGCAAAATGGGCAGCGAAGAACTACCGCCTCCGCTGCCCATGAACTACAGGAAGTGCATCACTTCGCGATGACCTTCAGAATCCTGCTCACTTTATCACCGCACGGTTTACCGTTTGTCATTTGACAAGAATCTTCTTTCCGCCCACGATGTTCAGACCTTTGCAAGTGCACAGGGGCTGCTCCCCTATGCACATAAAGGTTCGAATTTGCATAATCACACTGGTTTATATCTCGCTTTTTTATTGCTTGCCTTTTGGCGGCCTTTGGGAGCGCTTTTTGGGGCAAACAATAAAAATGGGCTTTGTTATTTTCTCTTTTTCCCGGAAGAACTAAAGGGCAAGGCGCAGGCCGAGGCCGCTTCCCTGGTACAATGGCTGGCGACTGTTTCGGCCCTGCGACACACTACAGTGCCAGAAACTGCTGCCCCAGTAGCCCCCCCTGTAAATACGGAAGGAACCCGTATCAGGCCCTACAGGATTATTGATGTCTAGTGAGGTATAATAGGAAGAACTCCACCAATCCTGACACCATTCATATACATTGCCGCTCATGTCATAAATACCTAACTCATTTGGCTGTTTGGTGGCTACTTCATGAGGCTTACTACTGCTATTGTCCGTGTACCACGCAACATTATCAATCATGTTTGAACCTGAATATTTATATCCTTGGCTTTTGACTCCACCACGGGCAGCAAACACCCACTCTGCTTCTGTTGGCAGGCGGAATTGTTGACCCGTTAAAGTGTTTAACTTCGTGATAAAGGTCTGACAATCATTCCACGATACCTCGTCAACAGGCAAACTAAGTCCTTTGAAGGAAGAAGGGTTACTGCCCATAACGGCCTCCCACAGTTCCTGTGTCACTTCCGTCTGCCCAATGCTATACGAAGATAGGCTCACTTGATGAACCGGTTTTTCATCGCTATAAGCGTCACTATCATCGCTACCCATCTGAAAAGTGCCACCTTCGACAGCTACCATCACGAATGACACGCCATTGGCCGTGAAAGTTTGTGTATCATACTCTATGGGCTGTGGTCCTTCACCATAGCCGTAGGTTGAGATGCTGGCCACCTGATCAGCCGGGAAATAGACTTTCGTTCCGTCGGTTTTGTTAATAACGACTCCTTGTGCAGAAAGCTGAGCTGTTGCCATCAGCATGGCAATCAGTATAAGGAGGTTTTTGACTAAATCTTTCATTTTCTTATGTATTTTACTGTTTTGTTTTCTGTTTTTATCACGTAAACCCCTTGGGGCAAACTGGACAGGCTGACCGTCAGGCAACCATCTTTATCGGCATAACGCTGAACGATGAGTTTTCCAGACATGGCATAGATTGCGACTAACGTCTCTGGCTTGCAACCACCTATTAACAAATGGTCAGCTTTGACAGACAGGCGCAAGTCTCCAGTTCCCGCATATCCAACGCTGTGAATGTCTGATGGAACTTCGACATTTACGTTGCACTCGGCTGTTAGACCATTGTCTGTCGTGACTGAAATAATTGCCATGCCTGGACTAACGGCATATACCACGCCTTTCTCATTGACTGTGGCAACTGACGGATCACTGGACTCCCAAGTTACCGTATATGCAGCATTGGAAGGCTCGACGACATAGCTCAACGGTTGGCTGTCACCAACGGTCAGCGACAGCGTGTTCAGCGAAATGCTGATGCCAGAGGCTGATGGGCGGCGGACTGTCAACGTACAAGTGGCAGACAGACCATTGTCGGTAGTGGCTGTAATGACGGCTGTGCCATCGGCAAGGGCACGGACAACGCCTTGTTCGTCAACAGTAGCAACTGACGGATCACTGGACTCCCAAGTTAACGTGTATGCAGCATTGGAAGGCTCGACGACATAGCTCAACGGTTGGCTGTCACCAACAATCAAAGACAATGTGTTCGGCGAAATGCTGATGCCAGAGGCTGATGGGTGGCGGACTGTCAACGTACAAGTGGCAGACAGACCATTGTCGGTAGTGGCTGTAATGACGGCTGTGCCATCGGCAAGGGCACGGACAACGCCTTGTTCGTCAACAGTAGCAACTGATGGATCACTGGACTCCCAAGTTAACGTGTATGCAGCATTAGAAGGCTCGACGACATAGCTCAACGGTTGGCTGTCACCAACAATCAAAGACAATGTGTTCGGCGAAATGCTGATGCCAGAGGCTGATGGGTGGCTGACCGTCACCGTACAAGCGGCAGACAGGCCATTGTCGGTAGTGGCTGTGATGTCGGCTGTGCCATCGGCAAGGGCACGGACAACGCCTTGTTCGTCAACAGTAGCAACTGACGGATCACTGGACTCCCAAGTTAACGTGTATGCAGCATTAGAAGGCTCGACGACATAGCTCAACGATTGGCTGTCACCAACTGTCAGCGACAGCGTGTTCAGCGAAATGCTGATGCCAGAGGCTGATGGGCGGCGGACTGTCACCGTACAAGTGGCAGACAGACCATTGTCAGTCGTGGCTGTGATGACGGCTGTGCCATCGGCAAGGGCACGGACAACGCCTTGTGCGTCAACAGTGGCAACTGACGGATCACTGGACCCCCAGGTTACCGTATACGCAGCATTGGAAGGCTCGACAACATAGCTCAACGATTGGCTGTCACCAACGGTTAATAACAAGGTGCTCGGAGCTACCTTTATACTTGAAGCAATGCCCAACTGTTCTTCAAGGGTGATGCGCAGAATGTCATTGGCTTCAAATTCCATCGTAGTGAGCTGTGAACTGACGGTGAATACTTTGTCGTGGATTGTAACTTGTGGCTTCTCAGCAAAAGGAAATTCCTTACTTTCTCCATCAGTCGTCCACACCACAAGCGTATATTGCGTCTCTGGCACTGTCACATTGCAATTAGCTACAAGACCATTAGTGCTCCTCACCGTAATAACAGTTGTGCCAACACCTCGCGCAGTCACGATGCCATTGCTGTTCACACTTGCAATCATCGCATCAGAACTGCTCCAAGTATATGATGACATAGCATCGGTTGGATACACATTGCACGCCAGTTGGTATGTCTTGCCAAGTCCTATCTTAATATTCGCGGGAAGAGCGATACTCTCCGGCAGCGGCGGTACCTGTACCATACATCGGTCGCTGTATCCATTGTCGGTAAGCACAGTGACGTATGCCGTACCCGGGGCAACGGCGGTTATCGTTCCCGAATTGTTTACCGTGGCTACGGCTGTGTTGTCTGAAGACCATGCCGTTGTATAAATGGCATTCGACGGAGACACGCTACAAGTTAATTTCTCGCTGCTACCAACGGGAATCTTCAGAACGGTTTTCGACAGTTTTATGCTCGATGGCACAGGTTTATAGACCGTCACCTCACATGTTGATGACAGACCATTGCTCGTAGTAACCGTGATACGGGCCGAACCCACCCCCTTGGCTGTCACGTATCCTGAAGATGAAACCGTAGCCACAGATGAAGAACTGGTGGTCCAGGTGATATCGGAAGATGCATCGAAAGGAGTTAGGGTATAGTTTAGCTGCTTGGTGTCTCCTATAGCTAATGTGGTAGATGATGGAGACAAGGAAATCCCTGTTGGAGGAATATTCTTTACCGTAATCTCACAAGAAGCGGTCAGACCACCACCGATATCTGCCGTAACTATACAAGTACCCGTATTACGTGTCTCCACATCAATTTCTCTGTATCCATTATCCAACGAATAAGAGCTGCCGAAATATGTCCAAGCGACGCTACCGTCGCTATATTTCCATTCAACAATAGGATATTTACTTGAAGAGACGGGACTAACATTAAGTTTCGAATGAACTTTCTCTCCAGGTTTTACAGTCACCTTGTTAGGTGTGATAGACACAGAAGGAGTGACGCAGGTAACATAAAAATGCTTGGTTGCTGTTCCCGTTCTTATATGATACCTTCCATTATAATAGGTTTGGTATGAATATGAGAAGAAACACTCTATGGTAGCTGTACCTTGAAAATACATCCAGGGATAGACCATACATACTCCACTGCCGTAATCCTCAATAGAAACAGCAGGATTACTGCTTGACCATGAAGCAGCGTCTACCCATCCTCCAGATGGTGCATCGACCGATAAAGTATAACCTTGGCCTATCTGGAGCTGTATGCCAAAGACTGAGTTTAGGCACAATAAAAAGAATAGTAGCGATAGTGTCCTTCGCCTTCGAAATGAAATAGTAATTGGTATCTTCATTCCACTTTCTGATTTGGAGAATAAGAAAAGGCGTGAAACCATCCGATGCTTATTCCCTAATCTGGCACCGCCAAGCGCCATGTACATAAACAAGCACTGATATAGCCCACGCCCTATCGGGCATGAACCTCAGCATACTTGTTCT
>Ga0310694_10007785_pt1 | contig 10029 bp, 8 predicted proteins | sample 174DNAGHGhighgp2_FD_203884 | JGI IMG/M metagenome (GOLD analysis project Ga0310694, IMG submission 203884) | Sheep rumen microbial communities from Palmerston North, Manawatu-Wanganui, New Zealand - 1742 DNA GHGhigh gp2 (v2) (version 2) | ecosystem: Host-associated > Mammals > Digestive system >...
GGTCAAATATGATTCGCTCTATAGTTATTGGTTTGCCTTGAACTTTTGGCTTACCATATACTATATGCAAGGTTTATCTCCTGTAGATGTACTTAATCTAAAACGAAACCAAATACAACTCATCAAGGATGATAACGATGAGGAATACTATCGTATTACAGGCGTTAGGAGAGCAAAAACAGGTGTTGAAGTGCCAATCGCCATCAAAGCAGAAGGAATTGTTGACTTGCTCATCACGCCTTATTATCAACGCAATGATGGCGAATATTTATACCCCCTTTTCAATCATTTGCCCAAAGGAACAAGCAAGGAAACCGCAAAAAACAATCTCATTGCCTACAATAGCAAGACCTTGAAGATTATTTGGCGAAGGATAAACAAATATGCCTTTGACCACGGATGGAAAGATTGGGAAGATATTCCAAGCAACACAACACTATATTCTGCACGGCACTCATTCGCCACTCATTATTTAGAAAGTGGCGGTAATGTAATTGGTTTGGCTACAATGCTCGGCAGAAAAGTAGCAAACATCGATGTATATGTGAAGCAATTAACAAGCGATGACTACATCTTAAAACTCAAAAAGGATATGGAACTATGACACAGACCTCAAAACTACATAAGATTCAAATCTACCAATTCAAAGGCTTCGATATGGATGCCTTCGTTGAAAAGTATTTATATACTATTACTCCACACGAAACCATAGATGAAGAAACTATATCCGTATTCAGAGCAGCCGAAACCAAGATGAGCGAGGCGAAGCGTGGTGCAAAATCAAGGTCGGTTATTGAAAACAAATGCCGATATTTACAAGATGCCATTATCCGTATGGCGAACAGAAAGCAAGATGATAGAACTTTTTCGCTCAACGCTGAAATACTTAAATCAGTTATAGGCAAAGAATACAAGACAATGATAGAAGTCTTTATTGAGATGGGTTATATCTCGATAGGCGATGGCAAATGGGGCGAAGGCAAACACTATTACTATCTGCAAGGTAAATACTCTATGTTATACACATTGAACGATGTTGAAGTGTATCTAACAGAGCCATTCACCAACTTGAAAATTCAGGAATACAAGGAAAAGACTATTGAGAAGGTCAAAGAGCAATTTGAACTATACACCAAGCCTGAAATCATTAGGCAATTTGGCGAGTCATTCCTTAAATCCTATCTCACATCGCTCAACAAAATCAAAATCGAAGATGAGCAGGGACTGAAAGAATACATAAAGACAAAGACAGCCGATAATCCAAATTCAAATCCCTATTACAGGTATGTTTCTGTTGAATTAAAGAATAAGAATAAGTCAATATATAGGATTGATGATAGCCATAGGATTTACCACATACTCACAAATCTTGACAGAAACATTAAACAATATCTCAATATAGATTTATCAATAGATTGTAAAAATAGCCATCCATTATTATTTAATTATTTCATTTTTAATAAATTAAATATTTCTTTTTCTCAATCATTTACTATTTCATCCTTTATTCATTCTATTGATAATTTATCCTTCCATAATGATGGGAAAAATCTTCGTAATTTACTAATATCCAATAATATAGAAATTGAACAAGTTGCAAAAATGAAGGATGATGAACTTGAATACATCTACAAGACCTCCAAAGGGCTGTTGTGGGATGAGATTTGCGAAGCCCATCCTGAATTGGATAGGAAGGAGGTCAAGGTGGCAATGTTTCAGGCTGTTTTCTACTCTCATTCGCCAATAACAGACCGATGGAATGACTATGCAAAAGAATTCAAAAGCCACTATCCTTCAGTATATAAGTTGATAGGTGATTGGAAAAGGAAGAAAACGAGCGAAGCGGTCAAGAACTATATGGCTGAGCATAATTTACCCATCGACAAAGGCTCTGCATCGCTCAGCGTGGCAATGATGGCGTTGGAAGCCGACATTTTCACTACCATACTAAAACGGCTTTACTCAAAAAGATGGAACGCCCTCCACATTCACGATTGCATCATCATTCCCAAGACCGCCAACAAGAATCAGCCAACAAAGGAGGAGGTCGTTGGAATTATGCAAGATGTATATAGGTCATTTGGACTTGCACCAACATTCGATTAGTATTCCATGGCACTTATTCAAAAAACAATCGTATTCAAATAAATCTATTCGACCCTTGAATACGATTTTGATTTTGTATGCAATTTTTTCTTTGATTTATTTGCGTACAATTCAAAAAAGTATTATCTTTGCAGTGTCAAATCAACAAACACCATCCAACAATGAAAGCAGTAATTTACGCCCGTGTTAGTAGCACAACAGACAGACAGAACACCGAAAGACAAGTTTCAGACCTGAAAGAATATGCGGCATACGCCAAAATGGAAGTGGTCAGGGTATTTGAAGAAAAGATTAGCGGAGCAAAGAAAAACGCTGAGCGACCCATCCTTCAGCAAGCATTGGAATATTGCAGGGCTGAGCAGATGGATATGCTGTTAGTTTCAGAGTTGAGTCGTTTAGGTAGAAACTCATTTGAGGTATTGGAAACCATCAAGGAATTGGTAGATGCCAAAATCAATCTCTATATGCAGAAAGAGAAAATGACCTTACTTGATGACAATGGCGAGCCTTCCATCTTTGCACCTATTATGTTGGCAACGCTCAGCACCTGTGCTCAACTTGAAAGAGAGAATATCAAATTCAGATTGAACAGCGGAAGGCAACAATACATAGCCAAAGGCGGCAAACTTGGACGCAAGGAAGGTTCGATAAAGACCAAAGAGCAAAAGAAAGAGGAATATGGCGAGGCTATCAGCCTATTGAAGAAGGGCTATTCCATCCGCAATGTCGCCAAACTTTGCGATATTTCTAATAGCACGGTGCAAAGAGTAAAGAAAGAGTTTGAACTATGATGAAATTGTAATTTGCTAATATATTCAAAATCTTTGTCGATAATATAAAAAATGCTGTAATTTTGCGGAAATGTTTAACTAATACGATAGCAAATGGAAAATATTAGAATTGGAGCAGATGAATTAATCCTATGGCTCCGTAAAAACGGGAAGGCAGAGAATGTGCCTAATGATGAAATAACAGGACTTGGAAGACGGATTTACAACCTTATTGTTGATGAATTAGGAGGACGCAAGGTTGAAGATTCTTTCCCGTGCAGATGGGAAACAAACGATGATGCACAATCAATCAGCAAGTATAACCTTCCGAAAACCGCTGCACAATATGAAATAAACATCAACCAATTAACGAATTTGTATAATAGATTAAATCAATGGTAATATGAAAAAGCAATTACTAATTATACTTGGCTTGACTTTTCTTGTTGGTAAAATGTCTGCCCAACTCACTTTAGACCATACTTTTGATGGTCGTATAAGAAACAGTTTCCCTTACATCGAAGAATTAAGTGGATATTATTCTTGTATTGACAATAATAACACTCTTTACCTTTACAATTCTAATTATTCACTTTATAAAACAGTCTCTTTAAATCTACCTTCGGGTTATTCTTTTAATATTCAAGTAGTTGAATTGGGAAGGCATTTAATCAATACTGATGACAAAGTAGAGTTTTATGTATGGGCTGCTCAGCCTAATGCTTCTGCAAGCAATGTTTATTCATGTGCCAAAATTATCAATGAAGATGGTTCAATAATTCAGGATTTTGGATTTGCTTATAGTTTTTCGTGTGGTGGTGTATATAATGCAGGAAATCAATTACGACTTTCATTACAAAAAACTGAACTTCAAAACCAATCTCAAACTCACTATCAAACACAGGTGTATATTTGCCACGGCAATTACAATGCGGTAGCATCTTTTGAAAGTGAAAACACCTCGATGAAACCTTATCCTAATCCAACAGCAGCCCTAATAAACTTACCTTATCATATTGATAAAGGAACTGTTTCAACCATAAATATTTACAACATCAACGGACAACTTGTAGATAGTTATAATATTGGTGGTGATTTTGAAATGATAACCATAGATGTCAATAACTATGCTAAAGGCATCTATGTTTATGAATACAATGGTATTAGCAATAGATTTGTGGTACAATAGCGATACGGATTTTGCAAAATAATAACCGATGAGCATTGTCAAACGATGTGATATTGTTTGGTAAGAGCCATAGTTTTTCGTGTTCACCTGTTAGGGGCTAAAGCCGTGTACGCAAAAAGCATGCTTTTTGTTTTCAAAGTGGATAACGCTTGAAAAAAAACGCCCCACCCCCGTACACCCAACAGATGGAAAAGGGGTATTGGGCTGCTCAGCATTGACAAAAAATTCAAAGCAAAATCAAATTTCAAAAATTTCCATAAATCATTGATTGTTAATTTGATACACCGTCTTTAGGTGATATGGGTTTGTGCGTTGAAATTATTCGATTTTTTCTTTTCAATTTTACATAGAAAAACAATAGAGTATTACAGAGCCAATTGGAGAAGATTTTCGTATTTTTGCAGTCGCTAACAAGAACGAGCCTTTATGCTTAAACAAAAACTTAAACAAAGGAATTGACTATGAATAAAATAATTGAAAATAAGATATTTACATCGATTTCCTTAAACTATTTGATGGAATTCGGAGGAAAAAAGGAGAATTAATCTGTAGAGGCGAATTGAATGCATCTTCTACAGCATTTATCCGCCACGATACAATCAGAAACGGACACCCAAATCGGGCGTCCGTTTCACTTTCAAGTGTTTGCAACAAAAAAGTTGTTGGGTCAATCCACGTTTTTGTGGAGATAGGAGTTCTCGTCGCTGAGGCCGTGGCTCGAAGCCGAATAGTGCGACATGTCGTCGTCGACGATGGGCGTGATTTCCCTGTCGCGGCGCATGTAAGCCGGTTGGCTTTCAAGCTCTTCCAAGCCACGTTGCGTCCTGAAATTGATGCTGAGGGCGCGCAGGCGTTGCCGACGCAGTTCTTCCTTCGGGTCGACTTCCTTGGCTTTGGTGGCTTCCATCACTGCGACTTCTTGCTCAGCCTTGGCTTCGACTTCCTCTTGCGTCATGATGCGTGAGGTGATTTCAAAGCCCTCATCGTCCGAATCGCTTTGGAACGGGTTGCTGAACACGCGCACCGTGGGCTTTTCCTCTTCGCGGGGGGTGACGCTGGCGGTTTCGGTCACCGTAGGTGCAGGAGCTGGCTCCACAACGGCAGGTGTGTCGTCGATTTCGTCTATCTCGTCAGTAATGGGTTCTTCCTCGACTGTTTCGAAGAGGGAATGTACCACACGCTCTTCGGTGGAAGGCTGTGTGATAGGCTCGGGTTTTACTGGCTCAGGAGGCGTTTCAATAGTGGCTTGAGGCTTGACGGCTTTAGGCTGTGGTGTTGCTACCTCGTCGACTGTTTCAGGTTCGTTCAGCACATGGACTTTCTTCTCGACGTTGACGCGAGGCTCAACGCGCTTTTCGGGGTGGGTGGGAGTGGTGTCAGGTATTGTGTCGTGATTGAAGCCTGTGGCGATGAGGGTTACGCTGAGGGCGTTACCAAGGCTTTCGTCGGTGCCGTTACCCCAGATGACGTCGGAGTTGTTGCCGCAGGCGTTTTGTGCGATTTCGAGGATTTCGTCCACTTCGTCCAACGACACTTCGTCGGTGCCAGAGGTGATATAGAGCAGGATGTTTTTCGCGCCTTCGATGTTCGAGTCGTTGAGCAAGGGCGAATGAATGGCTGCCTTGATGGCTTTTTCGGCACGGCCTTCGCCATCGGCTCTACCCGAACCCATGATGGCTTTGCCGCTGTCTTTCATCACAGTGGTGACATCCTCGAAGTCAACGTTGACATAACCAGGGACGGTGATGATTTCGGCGATGCCTTTGGCGGCGGTGGTCAGCACATCGTCGGCCTTGCGGAAGGCTTCGGAAAGCTTCATGTTGCCGTATTGGTCGCGAAGTTTGTCGGTGCTGATGAGGATGAGAGTGTCGACGCATTTCTTCAGCTCGTCGATACCAGCCAGTGCCTGCATCTTGCGTTTACGACCTTCGCGTTCCATGGGCATGGTGACGATACCGACAGTGAGAATGCCCATGTCTTTGGCGAGTCGGGCAATGACGGGTGCCGCACCCGTGCCGGTGCCGCCACCCATACCTGCGGTAACGAACAGCATCTTGGTGTTGTCGTCGAGCAGAGCCTTGATTTCGTCTTTGCTGATCTCAGCGGCTTCGCGGCCGATATTGGGGTCGTTGCCAGCACCGAGGTCTCGCTTGCCCAAATGCACTTTAGCTTTGATAGGGCTGCGCATCAGTGCCTGGTGGTCGGTGTTGCACAGGATGAAGTCGACACCTTGTATGCCTTCTTCCATCATGTGGTTGACAGCGTTGCCACCGCCGCCACCCACACCGACGACTTTGATATAATTGGGCATCGTGGTTTCGGCGGGACGGAACAATTCCTCGCCGATGCCGTTTGTGCTATTGTATTGGTCTTCCATAGTATTGAGCATTTTTATTTGATATCATCGGGTTTGAAAATTTCGGAGAGACGAGTGATGATGCGGACACCTATGCCACCTCTTTCGGTTTTAGGCTCGTCAATGGGCTCGTCGACAATAGGGGTTTCAATCTCAACGGGTTGGGTTGGCACTGCCATTGCTGCGGCTCTTTGGGCACGGATGGCTTCTTGCGAGGCACGCAGCTGTTCGTCATGCTCCATGCGATAGAGGGTCTCGATGACGAGGCCGATACCAGTGGAATACATAGGGCTGGCCATTTCCTTGAACTTGCCTTTGGTGAGGTGCTCGTCGGGGTGGCCGATGCGCACTTCCATGCCCGTGTTGAATTCAGCCAGCATGTTGATATGCTTCATCATGGCACCACCGCCAGTCAGCACGATTCCGGCGATGAGTTTGTTGTCGGAACGGGCCTTTTGGATTTCGATGTTGACCAACTCGAAGATTTCCTCAAGACGCGACTGGATGATGCCAGCCAGGTTCTTGAACGAGATTTCCTTGGGAGGACGGCCTTTGATGCCTGGGATGGAAACCACCTCGTCTTCACGGTTTTCATCGGCCAAAGCCGAACCAAATTTCACCTTTACCTCTTCGGCATAATGCTTGATGATGGAACAGCCCGTGCAGATGTCTTCGGTGATGATGTTGCCGCCAAAAGGAATCACGGCGGTGTGTTGAATTTTGTTTTCCTTGAAAATGGCGATGTCGGTGGTGCCGCCGCCAATGTCGACGAGGACCACGCCAGCGTCTTTTTCTTCTTCGTCGAGGACGGCTTGTGCAGAGGCGATAGGCTCGAGGATCATGTAGTCCATCTCAAGTCCGGCGTTTTGGATGCATTTGACGATGTTTTTTGCTGCCAGGGTCTGTCCGATGATGACGTGGAAGTTGGCCTCTATTTTGCTGCCAAGCATACCAACAGGATTATTGGCCAGCTCACCGTCAACGTAGATGTCTTGCGGGATGATGTCGATGATTTCCTCACCAGGCATCATATTGATTTTGCGCGTGTCTTCGCGCAGCTGTTCGAGTTCGGCCTCGGTGATTTCGGTCTCGTGGTTGTCGCGCATCATCACACCGCGATGTTGCAGGCTCTTGATGTGCTGACCAGCGATGCCGACGCTGACGCGCTGGATGTCGACACCCGACTGGTCGGATGCCTGTTTGACCGCCTTCTTGATGGCCTCGACGGTCTCCAGAATGTTGGTCACCACGCCGCGACGCACGCCTGTCGAGACGGTCTTGCCGTAGCCGAGGATTTCGATTTTCTTGTTTTCGGCCCTGCGACCCACGATGCAGGCCACTTTGGTCGTACCGATGTCTAATCCGACGATGATTTTTTCTTCGCTCATTGTTTTGTCTTTTTTGTGCAAACTACTTGATTTTTATACTTGAAATTGATGCTTTTCATTGTTGTGAGGTCGGCCGTGCCTGCTTTCTGTTTGAAGAAGATTTCGGCGCGACGCAATTTGTCCGCTATCTGGATGGTGTCGCCGAGGATGACGCGAGCCTTCACGTCTTTCACCGTGATGTCGAACTCGCCTTTGCTGTTACGATACACCTGTCCGATGCAGCTCTTCATGAAGGGGTTGCTGTCGATGGCTTTCCAAACGTGCAAGGCTTCACTGAGGGCTTGGTGGTTCTTAATGGTATCGTTCAACGGATAGGAAACCGAATCATTTTGGATGTTGAAGTTACCATTAGCGATCAGGACGTATGGAATGTAAAGTCGGCTGGTGGGCAGTACTTGCCCGGATTCAGTGAGATAGATTGACTTGCCGTCGTTGCCAAAGACACGCAACACGGGATTGTATTCCTTGATGCTGACGTGCAAGGTGCCGTCCAGGTCGATATAGGAGGTGTTGCTCTCAATCCAAGGGTTGGCGTTGAGGCTGTTCTGAAGGTCATAGAGTCTGAAGGTGCCGATGTCGTTGTTGCGGAAACGCTCAATGTCGGCCAGCAAGAGTCGTTCTTTGATGAAGCCGCTGTCGTTGTCGCGCTCGATGTGCACGTTGATGGCTTTCACGGGCGAGGTCAGGTAGTCTTCGCGAGCGAAGACGAAAAGGGCTATCAGTGCGGCTGCCGTGACGCCCCATGCTACTATGCTTAATATTTTCTTTACCATGTCTTTACTTGTTTTTCTAAGGGTTCAACAAAACGGTCGATGTCGCCAGCACCCATGGTGATGAGTATTTCTGGTTTTTTGCTGTCAATCAGCGGAATGAGTTGTGCTTTCGTGCATAGTTGCTTGTTGGCAAGCTGCACTTTGTGTAGTAATGCCTCTGAGGTGATGCCTTCGATAGGCAATTCTCGGGCAGGGTAGATGTCCAACAATATCAGCTCGTCGGCGAGGGCCAAGGCTTCGGCGAAGCCATCCATAAAGTCGCGAGTGCGGCTGAAAAGGTGTGGCTGGAAGACGAGGGTGATCTTTTTGCCTTTGAAAGCCTCTCTAACGGCCGTGAGACATGCCTTGATTTCAGAAGGATGATGGGCATAGTCGTCGATGTAGCAATGCTTTGCGTTGTTTACTCGGATATCGAAGCGACGTTTCACACCTTTGAATGAGGTCAAGGCTTTGGCGATGGCTTCAGGCGCGATGCCCATCTGTCGGGCAGCAATGAAAGCGGCTGTAGCGTTCAATACATTGTGGCGACCAGCCATCGGCAATTTGACTTCTGTCGTTTGGCCTTCACCAATGATGACAAAGTCGGTGATGCCGTTTTCGGAACGAATGATTTCGGAATGATAGTCACAGCCATCGCCAAAACCGAAACGGATGGCGTTGCTGACATTCACTTCCAGTCCTTCCTTGATGATGACTTGCTTCTCGGTGAGCTGGGCAAAGTCGTTGAAACTCTGTACCAAATGCTGCCTGTCGCCATAGATGTCCAAATGATCGGCATCAATTGAGTTGATGATGCTGATATCGGGATGAAGGTGCAAGAAGGAACGGTCGTATTCGTCGGCTTCAGCCACGAGGATGCTGTCGTTCACGTCACCGAGCAACAGGTTACTGTCGAAGTTGTTGGCCACGCCACCGATGAAAGCGGTGGTGTCGGTGCCACAGTCGTTAAGGATGTGGGCAGTCATGGCCGTGGTGGTCGTCTTGCCGTGTGTGCCAGCAATGGCAATGGTGAAATGACGTTCCGATACCTTCCCCAAGGCTTCGGAGCGTTTCCAAATGGTCAAGTTGCGTTGGCGAAGGGCCTCAAATTCCTTGAGGTTGGCAGGCACGGCAGGCGTGTAGATGACAATCTCGATGAGGGCAGGCAATAGGTCAGGGTTGTCTTCATAATGGATTGCCATGCCCTCATCCTCCAATTGTTTAGTGAGGGGAGAAGGGGTACGGTCATAGCCGGCTATGGTGTAGCCCAAGCTGTGGTAATACCGTGCCAAGGCGCTCATGCCGATGCCGCCGATACCTAAAAAGTAAATCGTATGCCCTTCTCCGCTCTTCATAATCTTTATATTGTCTTTATTGTTTTAACGATTTGGTCAACAATATCTTCGGCAGCGTTTGGACAGGCAAACTTGCCGATGTTGGCTTTCATCCTTTCCTGTCGTTCGGGGTC
>Ga0310694_10007786_pt1 | contig 10028 bp, 11 predicted proteins | sample 174DNAGHGhighgp2_FD_203884 | JGI IMG/M metagenome (GOLD analysis project Ga0310694, IMG submission 203884) | Sheep rumen microbial communities from Palmerston North, Manawatu-Wanganui, New Zealand - 1742 DNA GHGhigh gp2 (v2) (version 2) | ecosystem: Host-associated > Mammals > Digestive system...
TCCCTCGGCATAGTATCTGTCCCATATAATTGGAGGAATATGCGCTGATTATCAGCGACTTATATTTGCAGATTTTACATTCTGCGTCGGAAAGTAGATTCTGCGTGGGCAAGTAATTTGCAATTACCAACGATTACCATTTATCGCTAATCATCACATAAGGCACTCTAAATGAGTGCTTTATTTATTTCCAAATTCATCGATGCCAATCGTTGAATTTCTTTTTTTAGCCTGTTTTTGTACCACATTTGTACCTCGGAGGTTTTCAGCGGACTTCCTCTATAGGGGCAAATCGCTATTTTAAGAACTTTGGTGAGACACATTGAGACATTTTCAGAATGTCTAAACCGCCATTGAAGAACCTATGTGAGACATCATGGGACACGGTGGGACGCTATAAGACGGTTTTAGGCGAGTAAAAATAAAAAAACGCGACACACCAATTACAGAAGTTCTATATAAATGCGACCATAAGAAGCCTCCTGAATCACGAACGTGAGTATTAACAATAGTATAAACAAAACAGGTGATTATGGACATCGAAAAGAAATGCCAGTGGTGCGGCAAAACATTTATAGCCCACAGTTTCAATGCTCGTTTCTGCTCTAAGCAGTGTATTGACACAGCCTACAAGCATAAGGAGCGAATGAAGAAGATGAAGGAATATGAGGTGGAGTTGCTGAAGAATAGCGATTACATCCCGATGGTGAGCAAGAAAAACTTTCTCACCCCAACAGAAGCAGCCAAGTTATTAGGAGTTGGAAGAAGTACCTTTTATCGTTATCTGTCATCCAATGCTATTAAATCTCGTCAGTTCAGAGGCAAGACCATTATCCGAAGAACGGATTTAGAAAAGATGTTCGACGAAGCGCCCCAATACACTAAGCGTAAGAATAACAAAGCCAACAAACCCCAAAGTGAACTTTACTCAACTCAGGACATCATGAAAAAGTACAATATAGGCAAAAAGGCTGTTATTGGCAGGTGCAACCGATACGACATTCCCAAAATCTATGAGGGACGAAATGTTTTCTATAGTCGCGAACTGATTCACAAGTATTTTGCCGACCTCAAAGCAGAATACAATCGTGAAGATTGGTACTCAGTCGAGGAAATCATGGAAAAGTTTAACATGAGTTATACTGCCGTTATCTCATTTGTCATGCGCCACAGCATCCCACGCATCAAGGATCATGAGAAGCAGCGTTACAGCCCACTCTATTCCAAGATGCACGTTGACAGCAAGAAAGGATTATTGGGTGATGGCACAGATCCTGACCTCTATACACAAGACGAAATAAAGGAGAAATATAATCTGACGAAAGACCAGCTCAGCTACATCCTCAAAACCTATCATGTCGAACGCATCAAGGTCGGTAAACTATCAAAAATCCCCCGAAAGATATTCGACGACGTGATGTTTAAGCACCGAAACGGCAAGGTTTTGAAACCTGAGCAATAGTTATTTTTCGGTGATTTTGGTCACCGAGGGATAACCATTTTACTTTGCACGAAAATTACAAATATATCATTATCAATCACTTAATATCATAAAATTATGAGTACAAGACATGTTTGCACAAAGGTAACGCTCCGTCAGAGAGCCATTCGTAACGAGAAAATTTCTCTTTACCTTGATTATTACCCTGCCATCCGCAATCCGGAAACGATGACCATGAGCCGCAGGGAGAATCTGGGCATCTACATCTACGCAAACCCCAAGAACGAATTGGAGCGAAACTTCAACATCGAGATGTTGAACAAAGCCGAGGCTATCCGTTGCCTCCGTGTCACTTCATTGATTAACGAGGAATTTGGCTTTCTCGACAAGAACCGTATGCGCCAGGACTTTTTGGCGTATTTCAAAAAGATTGCCGACAAGAAAGAAGATAAGTGGTCGTTCGTCTATCAGCACTTCAAATTCTTCGTCCACGACAAATGCACTTTCGCAGACATCACCATCGAGTTCTGCAACCAGTTTCGCGACTATCTGTTGACAGCTCATAGTCTGAAGCATACGGACAAGCCTCTTAATCAGAACAGCGCATCAGCCTATTGGGGTGTGTTCCGTTCACTTCTGAAACAGGCTCATCGTGACAAGTACCTCCGCGAGAACATCAATGACTACCTTGATCGCATCGAAGAGAATGAGGTCAAGAAAGAGTACCTTACGCCCGAAGAACTGAAGCACTTGGCAGCATCCCCCTGCAAAATTCCTATTTTGAAATCCGCCTCTTTGTTCTCTTGCCTGACAGGATTACGTATCAGCGACATTCTCAATCTGAAATGGGAGCATATACAGAGAGCGCCAGAAGGAGGTTACTGCATCCGAATCCGCACACAGAAGACAAAGACCGAAGCCACCCTTCCCATCAGCATGGAAGCCTACGAACTATGTGGAGCACCAAGCACTGGCACGGTGTTCAAAGGATTCAAGCGCAGCATGGCTCAGCATCCTTTGAAAGAATGGCTGAAATCTGCTGGTATCACAAAACCGATGTCATTCCACTGCTTTCGTCACTCTTACGCAGTTCTTCAAGTTACGGCAGGAACTGACATCTACACGGTATCTAAGATGATGACACACAAGAATGTGGCCACCACCCAGATTTATGCAGACCTCGTTAGTGACAAGAAAAGAGAAACAGTTAATCGTATTACCCTCAAATAGTACACCACAATGAAAAGAAGAAATATCATCAGAATGACTGAAGGAGGTAAAGTATCAATGCCACTCAATGATGTATGGATGACAAAGGAAGAAATCTCCGATATGTTTGGATTGCCAGAGGCTACTATCTATCGGACCATCCGTACAATCTATAAGAATAAGGAATTATATGAGCATGAAACGTTGGAAAAAGTCCCATTACCGAAGCATGAAAAGCAAGGCTGGACGATAGACGTCTATAATTTGGATATGATTCTTTATCTGACATACAAGCTACCAAGCCGGAACGCACAGATATTCCGTCGTTATATGACGAACAAGGCATACGAACGCAATCCATACGAACATATCTGCATCATCGTGGATAATGTGGACTTTACACCAAAGACCAAGTAAAGCCACATATATATAATAAGGTGGAGGGGATATACATCAATTTCCTCCACCTTTTTCTTGTTGGCACTTTACTCTATTTGGCTATTTGCAAGATTTTTTGTAATTTTGCGCCCCAAAAAGTGTAATACAAAATATGATCCATAAATATGAAAGTCTCCCTATCTGGGGACTCATTGCTCTACTAAGTGCAGTCCTGGCTATGTCAGGACGACTTATTGCTCTGACTAAGGGATTCGACGACTTTAGTGCCAACGTTATTTTCGTTGTCATCTTTCTCTTTGTTGTAGCCATGTACTTTATCTTCCAGCAGTTTATTGATGAAGTCACCCCTATTATTGGTAAGAAGATCAAGGAACGTTTCTTTACCATCATAGCCTACCCTGTTCGATACGAAGATTGTGAATTTGACGAACCTGAGCAAGACAAGTATGTCCCCACCGATGAGTTGTCAGAGGACGAGATACCCACGATGTCAGAACTTGCAGCAAGAGGTGAAGTTGAATACCAGTTTTATGATCCTGAAGAATTTGGAATGAGCGACGATATTGTACAAGACGGCTCCGATACTGCCACCGAAGAAAATCCACTCCCTACTAAAACGGCACAAGACACATCTGACGAATTAGAGAAAATTCGTGAGAAAAACATTCAAGAGAGAAGGAAGGCAAATCAGAAGAATCTTGATGCAGCCATCAAGTTTTTCAGGAAGACGATGGCACCATATATAACGAATAATGACGATATTGAGCAGCTTTGTAAACATATCATGGATTTTCAAGATGCCCCAGATTCCTTTCTGCCAAAAGAAGAAGGTCACAGATACGTTTTTCCACAAGTGAAGCCGTTAAATGTCTCGTCGCAGTTGAAGTCTATTGATTACGCTCACCTTGCCGGACACCTTGGAAAGTTTTTCCGACTATCAACTGGCAGACATAGAGCCAGCTTTGTCAAAGTCGTATTTGCCAAACAACTGGCAAATGTCAGTTTGGAGACACTGATTCGCAAACAATCCAGCAAAGACAAAGGACTGATTCCGGAATATGTTCCAGAAATCAGAGTACAGAAAGAAAAACAGGCCGAGGCAAAAGCTCAGATAGAAACAGAAAAGCCCCCAAAACCGAAAACGCCAGTAAACAGTTATCTTGGTTGGTAAGAAATATCGCCATAATTTACCATTGATAACTATCTGATAATCAAAACGGTGATTTTTCACCCCATTGGTTATCAGATGGTTATTTTTTAGTGAATTTGGTCACTAATAGATAACCCTTTTCCTTTGCAGCCGAAATTAAATTTTCGTATTATGACAAAGGAAAAAGTATCATTTGATGAGTTACCGCAGGCGGTGGCTTATCTGACCGAAAAGGTCGAAGAGTTATCTATGATGGTGTCCAAACTCCAACCAGTTCAGACACCAAAAGAACGTAAACCGATAGAGGTGGACGTGGCTTGTAATATCTTGAAGAAAGCCAAGCCCACCATCTATAACCTTGTCCGTAAAGGTGTGATTCCTGCCTACAAGAAAGGCAAAAAACTCTACTTTTACGAGGATGAACTATTGCATTGGATTGAGACAGGACGCAAGGAAACCAGCCAACAGACTTATGATGAGATGTTGGCTACTATGCAATGCGGTGTCCGTCACAAGCCCAAGTCACTTCTTAATCGTTGATGCCCTATGGAGAAGAATATGCTTACCCCACAAGGCTTCCTCGACAATGCAACGGACTTCGGACTACGTCTATGTGGCACCGATTTCCCTGTCAGCATCTTTCCTCAACCCATGCAGCACATCATCACAGAACTGCATGAGTGCCAAAGTTTCCCCATTGACTATGTAGCAGCATCCATGTTGACCGCCATAGCCGTTGGGATTGGCAACACGCATCTGGTTCAGGTGAAAAGTGGATGGTTGGAGAGTGCTATCCTCTACATGGCACTTGTCGGCAGACCAGGAGCGAACAAGAGCCATCCCCTATCCTTTGCCATGAAACCGTTTCTAACCTTTGACTATCAGCAGAATCTGCAATTTGAGCAGGAGTATAAGGAATTTGAGAAGATGGTACAGATGACTCGTAAGGAGCGAAGTGAGGCTGGTCTGGAGGAATATCCGCAAGAGCCTGTCCGCAAGCGGTTCCTTGTTTCAGACATCACACCCGAAGGACTGAGCCTGATACATGCACAGAATCAGCGAGGGCTTTGTCTGTGGGCTGATGAACTGTCGGCATGGTTCAAGAACTTCAACCGTTACAACAATGGTTCCGAAGAACAGTTCTGGCTTTCTGTATTCAGTGCCAAGACAACCATCTCCGACCGCAAGAGCGCGAGAAGTTCAGTATTCATTAAGCGACCGTATATCTCCGTCATCGGCACCATCCAGAAAAAGGTATTAGGTGAACTGGCTAAAGGCGAACGGTCATGTAACGGATTCATTGACCGTATCCTATTCGTACTTCCATCAGATCAGCAGAAGATTCGTTGGAATGACCGTGAACTCTCTGAGGACATTGACCAACAATGGACAGATATTCTATCAAGACTGATAATGCTTGACTTTATGCCTTGCGAAGAGAATCCATACAAAATACTATGCTTCCAGCCTGAAGCACGTGCCGTCCTCTATGAGTACCAGCACAAATTGGCAGAAATGTGTGACACAGAAGTCAGTGAAGTCATTGTAGGTATCTATTGCAAGTTGGAAACTTACCTCATTCGTTTCTGCCTGATCTTGCAACTGGCAAGATGGGCTTGTGGTGAGTCAAGAAAAGATGCCATTGATAGGGAATCCGTTGAGAAAGCGATTCTGCTGACAGAGTATTTCCGAATGACAGCCCTTAATGTGCAGGGAATCATGAATGAGGAATCACTAACTACGCAACAACTTGCTATCCTTCACCAGTTGCCGAATCAGTTCACTACAGCCGAAGGATTGGAACTGGCCGACAATGAGGGTATGAAGGAACGGGCTTTCAAAGACTTTCTGAGTCGAAACATTGGCATCCTCTTCAAACGAGAACGCCACGGAGAGTACACGAAAATCTAAGCTGTTACCCCTCGCACTTTCCGCACTTTCCACACTTTGACCCGTCAAAATGCAGGAAATGCAGATAGTACGACACTAAAACGAAGAAAAGAATCATGAACGATTACAGATTTAAACTACAGCCTTATAAGGGCATCAGCACCAGATACACTTGCCCAGAGTGTAAGCAGAGGCGTTGTTTTACCCGTTACATTGATACGGAGAGAAGAATCCAGTTCCCTTCATACGTTGGCAGATGTGACCATGAGCAGCGTTGTGGGTATCACTATACACCCAGCGACTACTTCAAGGACAATCCATCAGAACAAGAGCAACAACAAGAAGAAAGAAAGCCCGTCTTTATCCCAAGAGTTGTAGAACGCCCCAAGCCAATATCCTACATCCCATCTGAGATAGTAGAAGCCAGTATGCAACACTACGAGGCTAACAACCTTTTCCAGTTTCTATCCCTCAAATTTGGCAGGGAGCAGACAATGGAACTGATGAAGAGATACCATGTCGGTACATCGAAACACTGGCAAGGTGCTACTGCATTCTGGCAGATTAACAGTAATGGGAAGGCACGGACAGGCAAGATAATTCTTTACAATCCACAAACAGGCAAGAGAGTGAAACAACCATTCTGTCACGTCACATGGGTACACTCAGCCTTACACCTCACAGACTTCAATCTGAAGCAGTGTTTCTTTGGGGAACATCTTCTGACCTCAGAAAAGAACAAGCCTGTCGGATTAGTTGAGAGCGAAAAGACTGCACTCGTCTGCAGCATCCATCTGCCACATTTCACGTGGATCGCATCTGGGGGAAAGAACGGTTGCCTCAATGAAGAATGCCTGAGCATATTACAAGGACGAACGCTTTCACTCTTCCCTGATCTTGGAGCGACCGACTACTGGAGAAGCAAGATTCCGATGATGAGACAACTCGGCATTCATGCGCAGTTGTATGATTATTTGGAACGGGCAGCGACGGATGAACAGCGAAAACAGGGACTCGACATAGCAGATTTTCTGCTTGACATCGAGACAGAGGAAGGCAAGTTCGAGCAAATGAAACGAACAAATCAGTCAATCAATAAATTGATAAATCAGTTGCAATTACAACCAGTTAAACAGCCCATTGGCAATATGACTGACGGAATGACTGATGGCAAGAGAAAGGGCTTGCGTCTGTGAGACCGAGAAAGACGATTGGGGAACATTTTGGGGGATAGCAAGTTTATGGCGGTGTATTACATTCACCTCCCCACTTGCTACCCCAAAAGGCTGGAGACTCCCGTTGGTCACAAACATTATTCATCCAAAAATCGAAAGAAAATGAAGAAAGCAAAGACTATCTCACTCCGACTGACGGAGCAGGAAAACTACTGGTTGAAGGCACTCGCCAGACAGAGTGGCAGAAGCCAAAGCGAAGTTGTCCGCTCATTGATAAAGAACGGACACGTTAAAGAACGTATCTGCAGGGACACGCTTGTCGTGTTGAGAAATCTGACGGGCGAAGCCACCAACCTTAACCAGTTGGCAAGACAGGCAAACGCCTATGGCTTTGGAATGATAGCCGACGACTGCCGCAGTCTGTCAGTACGTATTTCGCAAATCGTAAAGCAGATAAAGGATGATAGGAAAGATAACTAAAGGTTCTGAGTTTGCTGGTTGCGTTGCCTACGTTCTCCGTGAGGACAAGGCAAGACTTCTTGCCAGCGAGGGTGTATCTGGCACTCCCGAAGAGATGGCAGAGCAGTTTGAATTGCAGACGTTACTCAACGACAAGGTGAAGAATACCGTTGGGCATATCTCCCTCAGTTTCTCACCAGAGGATGGTAACCGCTTGCGGAACGACGACAGCCTAATGGTAAAAATTGCTTACGATTATATGGAGCAGATGGGCATCCGTGATACACAGTTCATCATAGCCCGCCACACTGACCGCAACCATCCACATTGTCACATTGTGTATAACCGAGTTGATAACAACGGCAAGACGATTTCCGACAAGAACGACCGCTATCGTAACGAGAAGGTATGCAAGGCACTGACAGAGAAGTACGGTCTATATATGGCAGATGGTAAGGAACATGTGAACACGGAACGGCTACGTCCACACGACAAAGCCAAATACGACATCTACGAGGCCTTGAAACAGGAATTGCCAAAGGCCACTTCATGGGAGCAACTTCGTGAGGCCCTTCACAAACAAGGGATAATGACGGAGTTCAAGTACAGCAGAACTGGCGGCAGAGTTGAGGGCGTGAAGTTCATCAAGGGTAAGCATGTCTTCTCAGGCTCGAAGATTGATCGCAAGTTCAGCTTTGCAAACATCGAGAAGCGACTGGAGCGAAATCGTAAGTTCAAGGAGAAATACCAACAGACACAACGCACTTATGAACCACAGCGTCCAACGACAGCACCACGTCCGAAAGTCGCACCAATTCAACGTGAAGAACCCAAGCCGAAGTATGAGGAAAGTACCATTGAAAGCGTTGCCTCAGGAATCGGCAGTCTGTTCACCACTTCCGGATACGATGCTACTGCAGCACAGGAAGCCGCATTTGCAGCAGAGCAACAGCGACTAAGAAAAAAGAAGAAACGTGGCAGAAGGATATAGGTCTAACGCCACATCACAAATAACAATATCTATTCACAATTTTAAAACTATTGTATTATGATCAACAAAAATCTCATGTTTGACATCGCCGTTTACTTCTATCAGAACTACGGCATCAGTATGGAATCCATCGCATTTGAGAGCCACATGGTAGGCTTCAACGTGTTCATCAATGAAAAGGGTATCCGTCTCTACATCCGCTTCTGGGAGCAAAGCAAGAGACACAACGGACTTCCCGACAAGTGCGTCATCCTCGTTACCGCGAACTTCCAATCTCATGAACGACGACACGTCCGCAACCTCACAAAGTTTCTCAACTCGGTTGCTCCACATTACGGCTACGAATTTCTCGCCATTGAACAGAACGAGGAATTGAACCTGCACCTAAATCTACCAGAGGTACCAGTCAAAAACAGTTGGTACTATTTCGCACCTTTTGGTGAGGAACTGGCAGAGCAACTAGAAGATTAACCTCTCTACACGTTTCAGCCCCAAACCATCATAGGTTTGGGGCTAATTCCATATTAGAAGACTTCATAATTTGCCTAAAACGCAAAACTTTTCACTAATTGATGATGTTTTTTTCTTATTTCCCCCTATCTTTGGAAAATTTTGTCTATCTTTGTACCCACATTATATATTATTAGGTATGACAAGAGACATGAATCGCCTAAAAGTGGTGCTTGCCGAAACAAAACGCACCAACCGATGGTTAGCAGAACAACTGGGCAAAGACGAAGCTACAGTTTCAAAATGGTGTACCAATACAAGCCAGCCAAGCATTGAAACTTTAACAAGGATTGCGAGTGTCCTTGATGTGGACATAAAGCAACTATTAAACTCAACTAAAATTGGCTAAAACTACTGAAGTGATTAATATCTACGATATAAATGTACAACGAGTATTAAGATAAAGAGCAATGGACTACGACGGTGGATTTATCATGCAGAAGGCGGTGGACTGGTCGCTGTTGCCCCTTCAGTACATCGACGACTTCCCCCGTTCGCAGAACAACGACTCGACGAATATCATTATCATCAGCCCAAACTACCACAGGATTATCCACAAGAACAATCCGAGGTTCAACAGGAAGAAGTTCCAGTTTGAGTTTGAAAACGGCGAGGTGCTGAGGCTTAAGTTGTATGAGCATTTGAAAATGTAAACAGGAATCATCATGAGTAATACAGGTGACATATTTAACGCTTTCTGCCGCTATGTGGACGAACGCATTTTCTCAAAGGAGAATATGGGTTCTTATGTCGCATTGGTTGTAGATCAATCTTTCGTTGATGATTTCTGTAGAGAGAACCATA
>Ga0310694_10007787_pt1 | contig 10028 bp, 6 predicted proteins | sample 174DNAGHGhighgp2_FD_203884 | JGI IMG/M metagenome (GOLD analysis project Ga0310694, IMG submission 203884) | Sheep rumen microbial communities from Palmerston North, Manawatu-Wanganui, New Zealand - 1742 DNA GHGhigh gp2 (v2) (version 2) | ecosystem: Host-associated > Mammals > Digestive system >...
GGCGGAGGCCGCTCCTTCCGCTTCAACGGAAGGACGCTCCGCGTATTGCGCTACGCTCTCCCCCAAAAAACGTGCATTTTCTTAGCAAAGCACGATTTTTTCGGGGACCCCCAAAAAAGAAGGTTGTCTCACGACAACCCAATCTTTTCATTTAACCTTAAATCTAATACCATGAAAAACACGGTGCAAAAGTACTGCTTTTTGACCATATGACCAAATATTTTGGCAAAAAAGTGTTAAAAATCTAAAAAATGTAATATTCAGTTTACAAAATGCTACTATTAGTCACATAATGAAAACAAATCATCACGCGGATTGACCAGCATCACGGGCACTAATGCTTTTTGGATGGCTTTCTGTTCCTGGGGGCCGAAGAGAATATCATCCAGCCCATAGTCCCGACTTGCTGTAAGGATCAGCAGGTCATGCTGAAAATCCCGTTGGCGTTCTGCCGCCTCGCGCATCAGAGAGAAACTATCCTTGCGAGCGATAGCTACCTCATAGGTAATGGGAGTGCTTTCGCTATCCGAAGCAAGACGTTCGTTGACTTTCTCGATATGCGTGATGATACGGTTGACATTTTGTTTGGCATGCGAGCCGTAGTCGTTGGCTTGCAGCAGGATGATATGCGCACCGGTACGGCGCGCGATATAGGTACATATCTCCGCTTTGTATGTTTCTTCTTCGAGCATGGATACCGGGACTAACAGTCGTCGCAAGGGCTTGACAGTCATGGTATTGGTGATGAAGACATAGGGACGCCGTTCCTCACGGCATTCTTTGAGAAGTCGTCTGATAGTACGAGCGTTGTTCTCGCATTCAATCCGTTTGATATCGTCGTTGTCGGTCCAGAGCACAAGGATTATAGATTATAGATTATAGATTATAGATGATAGATTATAGATTATAGATTATAGATGATAGATTATTGATGATAGATTAATTCCATTGAATGGTATCCATGGTGTGGCGGTATTGTACAGCGGCGGCGGCATGACTGCCATACGAAGAGGAAAAGATATGGGTGTTGTTCAACTCGGGACTGGCACACATGAAGAGATAGTCGGTTTTGGGAGCATTAAGCACCATATCCAGTGTGGTTGGTGCCGGGCAGCGAATAGGTCCGGGAGGCAGTCCGGGGTTCTTATAGGTGTTATAGGGCGAATCCACCGCCAGGTGCCGGTACAGGATACGCTTCAGTTTGAAGTCTCCGACTGCATATTTCACCGTGGGGCATGCTTGGAGAAGCATCCCTTTATGTACACGGTTGATATACAGACTGGCGATGATCGGCATCTCGTTCTTATTATGGCTCTCTCCCTCCACAATAGAGGCAATAATCGCCACCTCTACCGGCGTCAGGCCGATGGCCTCCGCTTTGGCACGCCGCTCTTCATTCCAGAAGGCATTATACTCCTTGTTCATGCGCGCAAAGAGTTGCTCGGGAGTGATATTCCAATAGACTTCGTAGGTATTGGGGATAAAAAGGCAACGGCTCGTCTCTTTATTGAGGTTATATTGCTCGAGGAAGGCATCATTCTCCAGATAATTCAGAAGCGTGAGGCTATCCATGAGGAGATGTCTGGTCACTTTGCCCGCCAGGTCCTCGCGTGTGCGGACGAAGTTATTCCATGTGATTTTGACCGGAGTCTGATATCCGAACTTAAGCCGCTCAATGAGTTCGCGGTTACCGAGTTGTTCATCGAACTCATAGTGTCCGGGTTCGGGATAATTGAAATGCATGTACCGCGCATGCAGTTTGAAATCCTGCCTGCTACCGATATCATAGTCCGCCTCCATGAGGGTAAGGATACTGTCAATGGATGCGCCCGGGTAAATATTATAGGCATGCGATTCTCCGTCTATGGAGCGGAAGTTGCTGATTTCCAGACGGTAATAGTGCTTGAACGTGAACGCGATACCGAGGAAGACGATGACACCGACTATAATCAGCAGTGAGCGTAAGATGTACCGTTTTTTGATATGCATATTATTTCCCTCCTACTAATCGTTTGATTTCTGACAGTTTATTAAGTGCCTCAAGCGGGGTGAGATTATTGATATCGAGCGATTGCACCTCATCCCGTATCTGCTCAAGAACCGGGTCATCCAACTGGAAGAAACTGAGTTGCAATCCTTCGCGACTCTCGCCGATATGATCCGTCGGTTTGGCAATAGAACCATCTTTGGCTGCTCTTTCGAGATCGGCCAGGATATGATTGGCTCGCTCCACGATCGAAGCCGGCATACCGGCCAGTTTGGCTACATGGATACCGAAGCTATGCTCCGAGCCGCCACGGACCAGCTTACGCAGGAAAATAACCTTACCGTTCACTTCACGGACTGAGACATTATAATTGCGGATGCGCTCAAAGGTCTTCTCCATCTCGTTGAGTTCGTGATAATGCGTAGCGAAGAGCGTTTTGGCATGTCCGCGGTTCTCATGGATATATTCGACAATCGCCCATGCGATGGATATACCGTCATAGGTGCTGGTGCCTCGTCCGAGTTCGTCAAAAAGGACCAAGCTGCGCTCCGAGAGATTATTCAGGATAGATGCCGCTTCATTCATCTCGACCATGAAAGTGGACTCGCCGAGGGAGATATTATCGGATGCCCCGACCCTGGTGAAGATCTTATCGACCACACCGATGGAAGCGCTCTCAGCAGGTACGAACGAGCCCATCTGGGCCAAGAGCACGATGAGCGCCGTTTGGCGGAGCAGGGCGGATTTACCCGCCATGTTGGGACCCGTGATGATGATGATCTGCTGGCTGTTATTATCGAGCAGTACATCATTGGCGATATATTGCTCTCCCGGTGGCAGTTGTTGCTCGATGACGGGATGCCGTCCCTGACGAATATCGATGACAAGACTATCATTGACATCCGGGCAAACATAACGGTGCTCGGCCGCTACCGTAGCGAACGAGAGCAGACAGTCGAGTTGCGCCAGCACATTGGCATCCAACTGCATCTGCGGTACCCATTCGGAGAGGGCCAGCATGAGTTCCTGATAAAGGCGGTTCTCAATGATTTGGATACGTTCTTCCGCCGTCGTTATTTTCTCCTCATAAGTCTTGAGTTCATCGGTGATATACCGCTCGGCATTGACGAGCGTCTGCTTGCGGATCCATTCCGGCGGCACCTGGTCACGATAGGTATTCCGCACCTCCAGATAATACCCGAAGACGTTGTTATAGCCAATCTTAAGACTGGTGATACCGGTTCGCTCTATTTCGCGTTGCTGGATCTGCAGCAGGTAGTTTTTTCCGTCCGACTGGATAGCACGCAGTTCATCGAGTTCGGTATCCACTCCGCGCGCGATGATATTCGGTCGTCCCTGTGCAATAGGCGGGTCAGGAACTATCTCCCGTTCGATACGGCATCGCATCTCGGCACACGGATCGAGTTGTTCTCCCAACAGGCTCAGATACGTATTGTCGCGTGCTGCTTCGCATATGTCTTTGACCGGTTTGACGGCGCGCAAGGCATGGCCGAGTTGTACCATCTCACGCGGTCCAATACGACCGGTGGATATCTTGCTTACGATACGCTCCAGGTCTCCCATCTGCTGCAACGCCTCGCGTAGCGTCTCGCGTGCGTCCGGATTCTTAAACAGATACTCCACGACGGTTTGCCGGTTGCGGATAGGCCGCACATCTTTGAGGGGAAATGCCATCCATCGATGCAACAGACGTCCGCCCATCGGCGTGATGGTCTTATCAATGATATCATAGAGCGTGCAGCTGTCCTCCGTCTGTCCGTGGACGAGTTCCAGATTACGGATGGTGAACCGGTCGAGCCAGACATATTTGTCTTCTTCGATGCGGCTCAGATGCTGAATATGTCCGGTTTGGAGATGCTGCGTCATGTCAAGGTACATGAGAATACCTCCTGCCGCCGTCACTCCTGCCGGCATTTTCTCGAGTCCGAAGCCTTTGAGGCTGGTTACGCCCCACAGTTTCTGCAAGCGTTCGCGCGCCGTGGACTCTACGAGCATCCAGTCTTCCAGTTCGAAAGTGAAGTATTTTGAGCCGAAGAGATTCTCTATCTCTGCTTTGCGCCCCCGCATGAAGAGCACTTCTTTGGGCGCGAAGTTCGTCAGCAGTTTGTCAATATAATCGCTGTCCCCTTGTCCGGCCACGAATTCGCCGGTAGAGATATCGAGGAAGGCGATGCCTATTTGGTGTTTGTCAAAATGGAGGCATGCCACCCAGTTGTTCTCTTTCTGGGTAAGGGTGGTGTCCGAATAGCTGACACCGGGCGTGACGAGTTCCGTTACACCGCGTTTGACGAGTTTCTTGGTCAGTTTGGGATCCTCGAGTTGGTCGCATATAGCCACGCGTAATCCGGCCCGTACGAGTTTGGGCAGATAGGTATCGAGGGCATGGAAAGGAAATCCCGCCATCTCCAAGGCTTGCGCAGCAGTATTGCCTCCGTTCGAACGGTGGGTGAGGGTGATATTGAGTATCTTAGCAGCTTTCACCGCATCTTCTGCGTAGGTCTCATAGAAATCGCCGCAACGGAAGAGCAGCATCGCATCCGGATACTGCGCTTTGATGTCGCGGAACTGCTTCATCATCGGGGTTATTTCATTTTTATGTTCCATAAATAGAGTTTAAAGTTGAAAGTTGAAAGTTTAAAGAAGCTGTCTAGTTTATAGTTTATAGTTTATAGTTGAGAGTTTATTGTCGTCACTACTAAAACTACGCTGTAAGCCGGAGATCACACGAGCAGTTTCAGCAATAAGATTTTCTATATTATTATAATCTGTTTCAGATATATAATTTTCCTCGTATGCGACTTCTAATTGGCTCATCAATTCCATTAATGAACCAAAAGAAATCTCCAGAAAATGAATTTTATCTTTAGCAGAGTACCTGGTCATTCCTTCAGCAATATTAGAAGTGACAGATACAACTGCTCTTCTCATTTGATTACAAAGAGCAAATTGTTCCTCTTTTGGGAATGATTTTAAAAGTTTATAAACATAATGCCTAACTTCACTAGCTCTGACATATGCCACTAATTTTCTGTAACCAAAGAATTCCATATATGTTGTATAGTTTATAGTTGATAATTTATAGTTCAACTACCGAAGGTCAATTGTTATTTTCAAATTATATCTGCGTCCGGTCAGGTAGTTGGGGCTGGCCCATTGCTGTCCGTACACATCAGCCACCCAGAAATAGGAGTTGACATTCTTCCATCCAACCACATTGAAGACTTCAAACTGGATAGCCCACTGCTTGACATGCTTGGCAGAGGGCGCGCGCATGAACTTGGCCGTCTGGGCATTGAAGACATAGGTGGCCCCTAGGTCAATACGCTTATAGGTAGGCATTCGTCCCCATGCCTGATTATTACGCGGTGCATAGTACGGTTGCCCTTCCGAGAACTGCATCTTGAGATGGAATTTCAATTGCGGCAAGCGAGGTATATAATCCTGGAAGAGCATGGTGAAGTTCCATCGCTGCTCGGTGGGGGAGGGGATCCAGCCGTTGGCTGTTTGCCATTGGCTATTAGCTGTTAGCCGTTGGCGTGCGACCATGGATGAGAAGGATATCCAGGAGTCGGCTCCGGGAACGAGTTCTCCATAGAGTTTGAGGTCGACACCTCCTGCATAGCCTTGTGCATCGTTTCGACCGGAGTAACGGACACGCACGTTATCCACCGTATAACTCTCCATCCGGTCAATATATTTGTAATAGCCTTCGGCAGTGAACTTGAACGGGCGGCCCCATGCACGGAAGTAATAATCCCCTCCGAGCACTACATGCACAGAGCGTTGGGCTTTGAGATTCCGGTTCAGTTGAATACGTGTCACGCCCAGCGCATCGGTAACGGTATCGCGCAGTTCTTTATAGAAAGGCGCCTGATAGTAGAGTCCGGTAGCCAACCGGAAACAGAAATCGCGTTTCCAACCGGGAATCCATTCCACAGAGGCACGGGGGGAGGGTAGTACTTCGTTATTCCAACTCCACCACTGAAGCCGTCCTCCGACCGTCAGAATCCATTGTCCGGATTTCGTGTACCATTTATGCTCGTTCTGAATATAAGCCTGCAGGCGCGCAGAGGTCATGGCACTTTCGCCTCGCATGGCATAATACAACTCCATCGAATGTCCGTTATCGGGCATCGAATAGCCGGCCGAATCCCGCCATTCCCATTCGCTGATACGGTCTTTGATCAGTTCCGCTTGTCCGCTGACACCCCAACGAAGACTATTATTGCCGTACGTCCAAGAACCGTTATGCGCCACGGTTATCACTCCTGCCTCCAAACTGTTGCGTGCGTGCTGGTGGAAGATACCGGTGCCTAAAACGGACGTTTGTCCCTCAGACGGGTCCGCAAGTTCCGTATGAATATTGCCGGAAGACGACGAACCGTCCATCGGCGCATTGGAGAGCACGTATTGGCCTGTGATATCGAAATTCTCCCGCTCGTAGGTATAAAAGCCTGAAAGATCGAAACCGATCGTTATTTTTGATTGATGATTGATGATTGATGATTGAGCGCTGAGGGCACCGAAGGCGGTAAGGAATTTGTCTTTCTCCTGTCCGTCATAGTAGATGGTCAGATTCTTGGCATCCTGTCCTCCGAAGGACTCGCTCAGGCTATCCGGTGTGAACTTGTAATCATTCTGACTGACGTTCGCCAGGAATGACATGGTCCATGGCTGATTTTTGATGTCAGATTTATGATTTTTGATTTGCCAGGTGATATAGGTCTGGTAGTCGATATAGGTAGGCTGGTAATTACCGGCAGTGGCTAATCCGCCAAGCATATATTTGCTGGTTTTGTAACGCAAGCCATGCATCTGGCTATACGTGCTGTCGCCATGTCCCACATACAGATGCGCGCCGAGCAGACTCGCGCTGATGCTTGCTTCGAAAGCTTGCGGCCGCTTGTAAGTGATATCCAGCACGGAGGACATCTTATCGCCATACTGCGCACCAAAGCCACCGGCCGAGAAATGGACATTCTCCACCATTTCCGGATTGACGAAACTCAGTCCTTCCTGTTGTCCCGAGCGGATGAGCAACGGACGATGTACCTCTATGCCATTGACATAGACGGAGTTCTCGTCGAACGAACCTCCGCGGACATTATACTGCGAACTGAGTTCATTGGTCTGGCTCACTCCCGCAAACGTAATCAGCAGACTCTCAATGGAGCCTCCTGTGGCATCCGGCATGACGCGTGTAGTGGCGGCATCAATGCGATCCATCGTACCTTGCGTATGTTTGATGCCCCGTACCTCAATCTCGGCCAAGACCTGTTCGTCCGTGAGCAACTGCACATTGACATTCAGTACGTCCCGCAGGTCGATGATACGCTGCTGCACGGTAGTATAACCGATCATGGAGAAATTGAGCACGACGGTGTCCGCTTCATCCAAGAGGAGTTCGTAATAGCCGTTTTTGTTGGTGGAAGTCCCGATGGGTCTGTCGCTATTCAACACCGCTACATTCGCCAACTCAATACCGATATTATCCTGATCCACTACATAGCCATATATGCGCGCAGTGCGAGCAAAAAGAGGAGTACAGAGTACAGAATACAGCGTACAGAGCAATATGGCTATTTTTCGTGATGCTGTCATGACGTCATTTCGAGACTTCGGTATGCAGTTGTTCAATATAATTCGTCAACTCCTCGCCGCCGAGGCCTGTTTCGGAGGACGTGACGAAGACGGGAGGCAGTTCTTCCCAGTCTTCCAATAAGCGTTCTTTGTATTTGGTCACTTTGTCCTTTAGCACCATTTTGCCCAGTTTGTCCGCTTTGGTGAAGACGATAGCAAAGGGCACACCGTTCTCGCCGAGCCATGCCATGAATTCCAGATCAATCTTCTGCGGTTCATGGCGGCAATCAATGAGGACAAACAGACATACCATCTCTTCGCGCAACAGACAATAGCGCTCAATCATCCGTCTCAGCGCCTCGCGTTGCTTCAGACCCGTTTGCGCAAAACCATAACCGGGCAGGTCCACGAGATACCACTCATCATTGATCAGAAAATGATTGATGAGCAGTGTCTTACCGGGCTTCTGACTCGTCTTCGCCAACTTCGGATTATGGCACAGCATGTTGATAAGACTCGACTTGCCTACATTACTTCTACCGATAAAGGCGAACTCCGCCTTACCCGTCTTCGGACAGTCATTCACGTCCGGACTGGAGATGATATATTGTGCGTTTCTGATCATATTTGATACCTTTGCGGGTGCAAAGGTACTGCTTTTTCTTGAATTATGCAAAAAAAAGTATAACTTTGCGAAAAATTTACAATAGATGCCATGAGAAAAATCATTTCTATTTCCCTTCGCGAACCGATTTCTATATGGCTTTTCTACTGCAAGAATTATAATCGATTGATACAAAAAGGAGCCCCGAAGGACTCCTTCTTGTAGAAGGTAGGATACTATGATCCTATATTACTTCGTACTTGGTACTTGGTACTTTATTTCACTCTCGTGCCTCGGAGGTCGTAGATATGCTCGCCGCGGAGGATGTAGAAGTGACCGTTATGGAAGATCTTCTGCGTCTTGATCGGGTCTTCGTTGACCAGTTCTACATCTTCGCTCTTCGATATAGTGAACATCGGGCTGGTCACGTAGGTGAAGCTGTAGTTGGCGTCGATGACGATACCTGACAGGTCAACTGACCAAACCGCTGCGTCCACGGTGACGGAGAGGACTTCTTCCGTTGCTTTCGGCAGACGGTACTGTTTCGCATCCTCGCCGTCAATCTTGACTGCGGTGATGAACTGGTAGTCGCCGGCGGTGAGTTTCTGCGCCTCGTACGGGTCAAGGATAATCAGTTCCTCGGTCACCGGATCCCACTTGCCGAGCGAGCTCATCTCTGCGTCGAGCCGGTAAGGCTCGGAAGCGACGGAGGTGTTGAGGGTGTTGATCAGGTTATTCAGTGCGCTGATGTTCCACGTCATGTCAACCTTGATGCCGTTCTCGAAGCCTGTGAAGGCGCAAGAGGAGATGATCGAACGCTTATCCGTTCCGCGCAATGCCTCAAGGGCAGCCTTGGTGGCGTTGTAGAGGTTCTGACCGGTGACTTGGAAATAGAGGATGTTATCCTGTACCGACTTGCTGAAGTCCCAAGTAATGCCATCCACCTGGTCGAGTGCCGGAATGACTACCGAGGCGTACCAGGACGGGTAGTCACCGGGTTGGTAGAGGTCACGCAGGGATTGCTTCAACTGCTCTTTGGCCTGGTCGAGCAGGCTCACCGCGAGGGTGTTCAGGTTATCCGTCAGGGTTGCTGCCTTCGCGTTGACTTGGTCAACCGTTGCGTTCGGGTCATCAATCGTGGACTGTGCGTCGTTGATGATGGCATCGATGTCGGTTACTACGGTCGGGGCGTAGATCATGGCTACCATCTTGAGTTCGTTCGCCTGCGATACGATATTCTTCAACTGCAGTTTGGCGTTCGCTACCGCTTCGGCGTTCGCTTTGAGTTCCGCGAGTTTCTTCTCAGCAGCAGTCAGCACGCCGTAGTTGGTGACAAGCAGTTTCTGGGTAGCCGTGAGGGCTTCGTATGCCGAACGGGCGTCAAGGATAGCGGCTTCGCTTGACAGCGTTACCGTGCCGATGGCGTCGATCTTACCGATGACGGCGTTGGCGGCAGCCTGATCTGTCTCTGCCTGATGTTTGAGCAGTTCAAGAGTTGTCTCTGCGGAGAGCAGCGTACCGTAGTTGGTGACGAGTGCCTGCTGTGCAGGGGTGAGGGCGTCGTATGCCGAACGGGCGGCAGTGATAGCGGCTTCGCTCTCGAGCGTTACCGTGCCGATGGCGTCGATCTTGGCGATGACGGCGTTGGCGGCAGCCTGATCCGCGTCCGCTTTCTTCTTGAGGTCCGCGTAAGCCTGCTCGGCGGCGGTCAGCACGCCGTAGTTGGTGACAAGACCTTTCTGTGCGTCCGTGAGGGCGTCGTATGCCTCACGCGCAGCGTCGATACGAGACTTGCTCTCGGATGTATATTCTACCGTTCCGATGGCGCTGATGAGG
>Ga0310694_10007789_pt1 | contig 10028 bp, 6 predicted proteins | sample 174DNAGHGhighgp2_FD_203884 | JGI IMG/M metagenome (GOLD analysis project Ga0310694, IMG submission 203884) | Sheep rumen microbial communities from Palmerston North, Manawatu-Wanganui, New Zealand - 1742 DNA GHGhigh gp2 (v2) (version 2) | ecosystem: Host-associated > Mammals > Digestive system >...
AAGGCCGCAAGTGTCTTGTCGCTGCCGAAGCGAAGCATGGATGCAAACAGGCAGCGGGCGAAGAGGCCGGGGCGTTCCTTGAGCAACGCCAACGTCGCTGTGGCATCGTTCTGAGAGCGGGCCTTATCGACACGTCCCTGCCAGGTGGAGTAGTCGTGCCTGTAGAACACGTCGAGTATCTCTGCCAAGTGTTCGAATCCTTTCTTGCGGGAATACTCACCGAGACGCAGCGCACGGATGAAGCGCACCCACATACCACGCTTGGGGTTCATGTTCTCGGCTGCCTGCCTTGCCGTCATGGGGATGGCGTTCAGCCAGCGGGCAGCACGAAGACATTCTTTCCGGTCGTACTTCAACTTCAGCTGCTGCCTCATGCCAGCTGCGGCATCCTCACTCTTGCTCAGCGGCGCCCACATGTGCCGGTATAGCTTGCCGGCATGGGCGACGAGCGTCTTCGGCTCGATAATCTGTGCGTAGCCGGTCTTTTCGTACCATAGATAGCGCAGCACGTCGGTGGGCGACTTTAACAGTTTCAAGGCCTCGTCCGCCTTGTCCTGCTGCACCAAGAGCTTGACGACGAGCATGGCCGTCTCCTTCATCGTGATGTTGAGCTCGTCGGGGAGCGGGAGCTCCTGCATCAGTTTCCACAGCGAGACCTTCTGTGTGGTGTCGAGCGGTGTCGCCGACGCAAGGAGGGTCTCCAGCAGATGCTTCATGTCGTCGATGGTGAACAGGCGCAGCTCCTTCTGTTTGCTGCCTTGCCCCTTATAGACAAAGTTGGCTGTCCTGAAAGGTGTGCCGCAGAACGGGCAGCCGTTGTAGCGTTCAAGCGGGAATGTCCCTTCGGGGATGAGGTGGCCGCAAGGCAAGGTTGTCCCCTTGAAGCCTGCATCCTCTGCCTTCTTGCCGAAGAGGTTTGCGAGCCATGTCGTGAGATGGTCGGCAAACGTCTCGCCTGTAGGGGTCTTCCATCCCTTGACGAGGGGAGCCCAGTTGAGGTCGATGCCCATCACTTGCCTGATGCATCCTGTGATTTCCGCAAGGTTGTCCGGAGTGGTCAGGCTCAAGGCGTGAAGCAGTTCCTCGCTCACGCAGAAGCCGGTCTCCATCAGTCTCTTTGTGAAGGCCAGCACCGGCACAGAGACATCTGACGTCAGGCTGACGTCCTCGCGTTTGATGTCGAGCAGCAGGGCTTGGTAGCGCAATGCCACCAGTGTAAGGTTCTCGTTGATCATTCTCTTTTCGTTATAGAACAGGATAAAAGGTAATTGGCTGACATGAGCTATATAGCCACAATAGATGTGTCAGAAGTATGTCAGCCTTGACCTTGTCATAAAATAAAGAGGTAATTGGGCAGCTGGGTTCAAAATGTCAGAATGGAGAAGTAAGCTGCCCTTTGACCTCTTTTGATATATTTCCCTCTTGTCTGTGATGTCTTTAGTTCGTCTCCGACGTGTGTTCCACTGTCTCGCGGTGCAAAGATACGAAATAAAAGTGAGAAACGGAAGGCAAGAGGTGAAAAAATAGAGGCAAAAGCCATCAAATTGCGTTTTTCATGTCCGAAAAAGCACTTCGCGGAAACCTTCGCAGAGAAGCGGGGCAAAACGCACCGTGCTGCGATTGCCAACACACCGTGCCGCGATTGCCAACGCACCGTGCCGCGATGACCAACGCACCGTGCCGCGATGACAAGGTCGGTATGCCTCGCCCTGAAAACAACCCTGATGTTTTTTCGCTTTTCGAGGATGCTTTTGCACCTTGACGCACTTTTTATGTGCTAAACACCTTTTACTTTTCACTTTTTTTCGTACCTTTGTCACAGAAAACAAAAGATAACAATGGTATGGGAAAGAATTTAACAACTGCACTGATGGCTTTGTGCATGATTCTGACGACAGGAGCACAGGCACAGACGCTTCACTACGACAAGCCGGCGGAGTACTTCGAGGAGGCTCTGGTGATAGGCAACGGCACGATGGGCGGCATTGTCTATGGAGGCACGGAGAGAGACAAAATCTCGTTGAACGACATCACGCTTTGGACAGGAGAACCCTGCAACATGAAAGTCTATTCGCCCGATGCACACAAGAGCATTCCTGCCATCCGCGAGGCCCTGCGGCAGGGCGATTACCAAAAGGCCGACCAATTGCAGCGCGACGTGCAGGGACACTTCTCGCAGAACTATCAGCCGCTCGGCCAGCTCTTCATCGATTATCTGGACAAGGAGGGCAGCGTCTCTGACTACCGCCGCTGGCTCGACATTGGCAACGCCACGGCACATACCGTCTGGCAGAGAGGCACTTATCATTACACGGCAGAGTACTTTGCCACGCATCCCGACTCGGGAATCGTTGTTCGCATCACGACGGACAACCCTCATGGCATCCATGCTCGCATCGGGCTTACCTGCCAGTTGAAGAACCAGCTTCGGACGGAAGGAGGCAAGGTGCTTGTCAATGAAGGCTATGTCGCTTACGCCTCCTTGCCCAATTATTGGGGAGGCGAGCACTTCACCTACGACCCCGACAGAGGGATGCGCTTCTGTACGAAGGTGCAGGTGGACGCCTCCAACGTCAAGCCCGATGGCGACGACGCCTTGCTCGTCGATGGTTCCAGAGAGGTCCTCATCTTCATTGTCAATGCCACGTCGTTCAACGGCTACGACAAAGATCCCGTCCGGGAGGGCCGCCCCTACCAACAGCTCGCAGATGTCCGGTTGAAGACGTTGTCAACGCCTTCCTACGAAACCCTCCGCGAGCGCCACATCAGCGACTACAGGAGCATCTACGACCGTGTCCGGCTCTCCATCGGAGAGGGCCGGGAGGACGCCCGCCCAACGGATGTCGTGCTGAAGGAATACATCGATGAAAGCATCTTCAACCCCTCCCTTGAGACACTTTACTTTCAGTATTGCCGGTATCTGCTCATCTCATGCTCCCGCACGCCGGGCGTGCCTGCCAATCTGCAAGGCCTTTGGAACGAAAGCATCCTGCCGCCGTGGTCGTGCAACTACACCGCTAACATCAACCTCGAAGAGAACTATTGGCCGGCAGAGACGGCTGCGATGCCCGAGATGCACCACTCGCTCCTCACCTTTATGAAGGAGCTGCAGGCATCGGGACAGCTCTCGGCAAAAGCTTACTACGGCGTTGACCGTGGTTGGAGCATGGGGCATAACACGGACATCTGGGCGATGACGTGTCCCGTGGGCTTGCATTCGGGCGACCCGCAGTGGGCCAACTGGAACATGGGCGGTGCTTGGGTAAGCACGCACATCTGGGAGCACTACACCTTCTCGCTCGACAAGGACTTCCTTAGCGAGTACTATCCCATCCTGAAGGGCGCTGCGGAGTTCTGTATTGGGTGGCTCATCAGCACGAAGGACATGGGTGTCGAGGGCAAGGAGTATCTCATCACCGCTCCCTGCACGTCGCCCGAGAACGACTACGTCACGCCTCAAGGCTATCACGGCCGCACCTTCTATGGCGGCTCGGCCGACCTCTCCATGATTCGCGAGTGCCTTACGGATGCTCGAAATGCAGCCTGTGTGCTGGGTTTGGACAAGGATTTCATCAAGATAGCCAACTATATCCTCTCGCGCCTGCAACCATATAAGATTGGCAAGAAGGGCAATCTGCAGGAATGGTTCTATGACTGGGATGACGAAGACCCGCATCATCGCCATCAGAGCCACCTCTTCGGCGTATATCCGGGGCATAGCCTTACCGACGGCGTACACAGCGTGGAGGACATCCACAGGGCGGCTCACAAATCGTTGGAGATTAGGGGCGACCGCACGACGGGTTGGAGCACCGGCTGGCGCGTGAACCTCTATGCACGTCTGCACGATGCAAAGAACGCCTACCACATCTTCCGCAAGCTGCTTTCCTATGTAAGTCCCGACGGCTATCGCGGCCCTGATGCCCGCAGAGGCGGCGGCACCTATCCCAACTTGCTTGACGCCCATTCGCCTTTCCAGATAGACGGCAACTTCGGCGGCTGTGCTGGTGTGATAGAGATGCTGATGCAGAGCAGCTACACGCTCGACAAGAAGGGAAAGCCCTCCATCTGCATCGAGCTTCTGCCCGCTTTGCCCGAGAACTGGAAGGACGGCTCCGTCAGCGGCATCCGCGCCCGTGGCGGCATCTCCGTCAGCATGGAATGGCAAGACAGCCGCGTCACCTCCCTCACCCTCACCGCCCAGCAACCCTGCGAGGTCACGCTCCTCATGGACGGAAATCGCAAGGTTGTGAAGCTGAAAAAAGGCGAGAACATACAACGCCTTGCGGAGCGTTGACAAACACACCGTGCCGCGTTGGCAAACACACCGTGCTGCGATGGCCGACACACCGTGCTGCGATGGCCAACGCGGCACGGTGCGTTCCCCCCCCCTCCTCTGCGGAGGGCTTTGCCAAGTGCTTTTTCTGATTAAAAAAACATAATTATAGGACTCCTTCCCTTAATTCTTCACTTTTCACTTTTCACTTTTCACTTTTTTTCGTACCTTTGCAGCCGTGAAATTGATTATAGACATAGGAAACACCGTCGCCAAGATGGTTGCTTTCCGTGGCGATGAGCCTGTCGATGAGCTTCGGGCAGAGAACGGGACGCTCTCCGGCCTGGATGATTTCGTAAGCAAACACAACTTCCGCCAGGGCATTGTAGGTGCTGTGCGCGACCTCACGCCCTGCGAGGAAGACGCATTGGCACGCCTCACAATCCCCATGCTCCGCTTCACTTCCGACACGCCCATTCCCATCTCGAACCGTTACCGCACGCCCAAGACATTGGGCAGCGACCGTCTGGCTGCCGTCATCGGTGCCAGCTCGCTCAAGCCGGGCAAGGACCTCCTCATCATCGACGCCGGCACTTGCATCACATATGAGGTCATCGACGCGCGGGGCAACTACTGGGGCGGCAACATCGCCCCCGGGATGCAGATGCGGCTGAGGGCGTTGCACGAGTTCACTGCCCGCCTGCCGCTCGTGGAGGCCGAGGGCATGGTGCCCGGTATGGGGTATGACACGGAGACCGCCATCCGTAGCGGTGTGCTGCGCGGCATGAAGTACGAGATAGAAGGCTACATCAAGTCCCTGCGCTCGAAGTTCCCGAACTTGCTGGTTTTCCTGACGGGCGGCGACCATATCAGCTTCGACACGAACATCATAAACAGCATCTTCTCGGACAAGTATCTTGTGCCAAGAGGGCTGAACAAGATACTGGATTATAACAGACCCCCCGATTCCCTTTAAGGGAAGAAAGTATATCGTATGAAAAGAAGAATAACTAAGCTGCTAATACTCCTTGCCGCAACTGTCCTTCTCCCCCTAATGGGGGATGGGGGGTCTGCCTCTGCGCAGACGGCAGGAACCATCTCCTCCTACTCCCGCTACGGGCTTGGCTTGCTGCGCGACCAGTCGCAGGGCTTCAACAGGTCGATGGGTGGCGTGGGGCTCGGCATCCGCATCGGCAACCGCATCAACACGGTGAACCCCGCCTCCTACTCTGCCATCGACTCCCTGAGCCTTATCCTCGACGCAGGCATGAGCGGCTCTTTCGGCAAGATGACGCAGGGCGTGAAGACCGTCGGCGTGAACAACGCCTCGCTCGACTATGTACACGTCGGTATGCACATTGGCAAGAGGCTCGGCCTCGCCGCCGGCTATATGCCATATACCAGCATCGGCTACGACTACTCTTCGCCCGAAAAGCCCATTACCAACGACTACAATACCACACAATCCATCGCCAGCAGCACAAGCTATACCGGCAGCGGCGGCTTGAACCAGGCATACATCGGAGTGGGATGGAGGGCGTATCGCAACATCTCCATCGGTGCCAACGTCAGCTTCCTGTGGGGAAACTACAGCCACATGCTCCTGCCGATATACACCGAAGGCGGTGTGACCACCAGCTACTATAGCACCACCATAAAGATATACGACGCGTCGCTGAAGACCTACAAGATAGACCTCGGCGTGCAATACCCCGTGCGGCTGACGCGGCAGGACTGGCTGAACCTCGGCGCGACCGTCGGATTCGGACACAAAATCGCACAGGACGCCACGCTCACCCAATACACGACGAAGGGCGACAGCACGTCGTACACCGCCTCATCCCCCTTCGACCTGCCCTACACCATAGGCTTCGGCGCTTCATGGCAGCACAAGAACACGCTCCTTGTGGCAGCCGACGTACACCACGACCTGTGGAGCAAATGCCGTATGCCCGTGGAGACCGCAACCGGCTATGTCCCCATGAAGGGACTTTATAAGGACAGGACAACGGTTGCCGTGGGCACACAGTACACGCCAAATCCTTTCGGCAAGTACTGGGAGCGCATCCAGTACCGTGCCGGCATCAACTACTCAACGCCTTACCTCAAGATAAACGAGCAGAACGGCCCCTACGAGCTTCGCATGGGCATCGGTGCAGGCCTGCCCATCACGAACAAAATCAACAACCGCTCCATCGTCAATGTCGGTGTGCAATGGCTGCGACGCTCGGCCAGCGGTGACAATATGATAAAGGAAGACTATTTCGTCATCAACCTCGGCATGACCTTCAACGAGCGTTGGTTTATGAAGTACAAGATTGAATAACAGATCCCCGAACCCCCTTTAGGGGGAATAAATGGAACGAAACGAGTAATGAATAGCAAACGGAAACTCCTCCTAAAGGGGATCTGGGGGTCTCTCCTTCTTCTTTCCTTCGCATGTTCGCACGATGTGGAGCACCTCGCAGAGCCTATCGCAGCGAAGGACTCCCTCCTCTTCATGCACTCGTCGGGCATCAACACGTTCATCAGCGACAGCGGCGTAATTCGCTATCACATGGTCGTCGAGGAATGGGACATCTACAATGGCACTGGCGGCGAACAGCCCACATGGAAGTTCCTGAAGGGGATGCTCATGGAGCGCTTCGACGAGAAGTTCCACGTTGACCTCTTCGTGCAGTCGGACACCGCATACCTCCACAAGCAGCAGCTGTGGGAACTGCGAGGCAGGGTTGTGGTGCGTAACGTCAACGGCGATGTCTTCCATACGGAGGAGCTCTTCTGGGACTTGGACGTACACGAGATGTGGAACCATCAGTACATACATATCAAGACTCCGGAACGTGAACTTGAAGGCACCAACTTCCACAGCAACGAGCAGATGACAAAGTATTACGTCCTTAACTCCGAAGGCTCTTTCCCCGCGAGGGAAGACGCTCCGGCCGCTTCTCCCGACTCCTCGGCAAGGAGAGGAAGGTGAGAATAACTTCCAACACTCAATATCCTATCCCCAATGGTTGACTCTTCTGTCATAATAGCCACGGTCCTCATCCTTCTTGTCTCGGGCTTCTTCTCGGGCATGGAGATAGCTTTTGTGTCGTCGAGCAAGCTTCGTTTCGAGATGGACAGGGAGGAACAGGGCTTCTCGGCACGTCTCATAGACACCTTCTACCGCCATCCCAACAGTTTCATCTCGACGCTCCTTGTCGGGAACAACATCGCGCTGGTCATCTATGGCATCCTCATGGCAAAGATAGTCAACGCCGTGCTGCTTGAGCCGCTTCACATAAGCAACGATGCCCTTTGCCTGCTGCTGCAAACCATCCTCGCCACGCTCATCGTCCTCGTTACGGGCGAGTTCCTGCCAAAGACGCTCTTCCGCATTAACCCCAACAAGATGATGCGCGTCTTCGCTCTGCCTGCCTACATCTTCTATATTATATTATGGCCCATCAGCAAGTTCACGAGCTCGCTCGGAAAGCTCCTGCTCTGGATGATGGGCGAGAAGGTGAAGAAGGCGAAGCCTGCCAAGAAGTTCACCCGCGAAGACCTCGACTATCTTATCCAAAGCAACATCGACAAGGCTGCCGATGATGAAGACATCGAGGACGAGGTGAAGATGTTCCAGAATGCCCTCGACTTCAGGGAAGTCAAAGTGCGTGACTGCATCGTGCCGCGCACCGAGATAGCCGCCGTCCCTATCGATGCTCCCCTTCGGGATTTGCTTACGCAGTTCGTGGAGAGCGGTCATAGCAAGATCATCGTGTACAAGGAGGACATCGACAACATTGTCGGCTACATCCATACAGTCGAGATGTTCCGCCTCGGCGATGGCGAGGATTGGAAGAAGCACGTCCGCGAAGTGGCCATCGTACCCGAGACGATGAATGCCCAAAAGTTGCTCGGCATCTTCATCAGCCAGAAGCGTTCCCTCGCGGTCATCGTCGATGAGTTCGGCGGAACGAGCGGCATCGTCACTATGGAGGACCTCGTGGAGGAGATATTCGGGGAGATAGAGGACGAGCACGACAGCAAGAACTACACCGCAAGGCAGACGGCTCCCAATGAATACCTGCTCTCCGGCCGCCTGGAGATAGCGCAAGCCAATGAGCTCCTTGACCTCGACCTGCCGGAAAGCGATGAGTATCTCACCGTGGGCGGGCTTATCCTGCATGAGTTCCAGAACTTCCCCAAGCTCAACGAGCCGGTGCGCTTCGGTCATTGGGAGTTCAAAGTGACCAAGAAGACGACCACAAAGATAGAACTTGTGCAGCTGCGGGTGCTGGAAGACTAAAGAAGAGCAGACATTTTCCGTCAGCTCTTCCCTGGTTTTGATGGTTCATAGACTATCTGCATCTGCTCAAAAGCTAACGCTTCTTGCCTGTCCTGTCGTCACTTTCCCCTTGCTTATGGCGCAGGCATTTAAGGACACATCCTCTTCCGTGCCTTCCGAATGAAGTGTTTGTCTGTTTAATCAAACACTTTCTTCCAAATCCAAAGCACTGCTATAGCGCCCAGCACGCAAAACACAAAATTTGTGAGATAGCCTTTGCCAAGCAGTTCGATGTCGAGCAGATGACTGATGAATGTGCCTACATAACTGCCGATGATACCCATGATGAGGTTCATGCAACAACCTTTGCCTTCGCCGCTCATAATGCGGTTAGCGATGTAGCCGATGAGTATGCCTGTCAGTATCGGCCACGCGGTAAAATCTTCAATGTGATCTAACATATCCGGGGTTCTTTTGGGGTTATGCTGCTGTAGTGTTCCTGTTTATGTCTGCAAAGATAGCACTTATTCGCGAAACGTCCAAATCCTGACAGGGATTTTTCATTCTTGGTTGTCCGGGTTAGTGGATGAAGAGCATCTCGCGGTACTTTGGCAAGGGCCAAAGCTCGTCATCGACGATGAGTTCGAGGTGATCGACGTGGTAGCGTATCTGCTCGATAAGGGGTGCCACGGTGTCGTGGTATGCGATGGCCCTCTCTCGTCCGTCCTTGATGCGGTTGGCCACACGGCGGGCTTCGATGAGACGCTCCACGTTCTCGATGATGAAGGCGTTGTGCCCGCCCATCTGCTCAATGAGGCTCAGGTTGGGACGATTGAGCCGCTCGGCTGTCTCGGCAGGGAAGATGGCCATCATCTTGTGGACGTTGTCGATGAGCTGCGTTTGGTAGCGTGTGGCGACGGGAATGATGTGGTTCATGCAGATGTCGCCGAAGATGCGTGCCTCAATTTGAATCTTCTTGATGTAGGTGTCGAGCTTTATCTCGTTCCTTGCCTCCAGCTCTGCTTTTGTCAAGACGTTCATGTGCCCGAACATTGCGACGGTATCGGGCTTGAGGTACTGGTCGAGGATGATGGGTGCGCTTGTTTCCGTGTCGAGGCCGCGACGGGCAGCCTCCTGCTTCCACTCTTCGCTGTATCCGTTGCCGTCGAAGTGGATGGGCTTGCAGGTCTTGATGTCCTCGCGGACGATGCGAAGGATGGCTTTCATCGGTTCGAAGCCTTCCCCGATGAGTGCATCGACGCGCGTCTTGAAGTCGGTCAGGGCCTCTGCCATAGCTGTGTTGAGGACAATCATGGCTGCGGCACAGTTCTGCTGACTGCCCACCGCACGGAACTCAAACCTGTTGCCCGTGAAGGCGAAGGGCGAGGTGCGGTTGCGGTCGGTGTTGTCTATCAGCAGTTCGGGTATTTGCGGGATGTCCATCTTCTTGATTAGAGAAGAGTGAAGAGTGAAGAATGA
>Ga0310694_10007791_pt1 | contig 10026 bp, 6 predicted proteins | sample 174DNAGHGhighgp2_FD_203884 | JGI IMG/M metagenome (GOLD analysis project Ga0310694, IMG submission 203884) | Sheep rumen microbial communities from Palmerston North, Manawatu-Wanganui, New Zealand - 1742 DNA GHGhigh gp2 (v2) (version 2) | ecosystem: Host-associated > Mammals > Digestive system >...
CGTACTTGATACTGCTGCTGCCGCAGTTGAGCACTAAAATGAGCACCCTCTCACCCTTTGCTGCGGGAGAGGGCGCAAAACTTGCATTGTTTGTTTCTGACATTGCTTCTTGAAAATCTATTTTTTTGCCTTGCTACATTTCTTATTTTGTGGCGTCCTGCGCCTGACAAGCCGTGATGGCTATCATCTTGTAGATGTCCTCCACGCTGCAACCGCGCGAGAGGTCGTTCACCGGACGAGCGATTCCTTGCAGGATGGGGCCGATGGCTTCTGCGCCGCCCAAACGCTGCACCAGTTTGTAGGCGATGTTTCCCACTTCCAGGCAGGGCACCACCAGCACGTTTGCGCGACCTGCAATGTGGCTGCCCGGTGCTTTCTTGGCTCCCACACTGGGCACCAGTGCTGCGTCGGCCTGCAGTTCGCCGTCTATCTGCAGGGAGGGGTCCATTTCGTGGGCCAGTCGGGTGGCTTCCACCACCTTGTCCACCACTTCATGGCGGGCACTGCCCTTGGTGCTGAAGCTCAGCATGGCCACTCGTGGCTCAAGGAATCCGCCCACGCTGCGTGCCGTCTGTGCCGTGCAGACTGCTATCTGCGCCAGCTGGGCTGCATCGGGCATGGGAGTGACGGCCACGTCTCCGATTACGAGCACGCCGTCTTCGCCATACTGAGGTGTCTGTGTGAGCATCAGCATGGCCCCGCTCACGCAGGTTACGCCCGGCTGACACTTGATGATTTGCAGCGCCGGCCGCAGCGTGTCGCCTGTGGTGCTCAGCGCACCGCTGATTTGTCCGTCTGCGTCGCCGCTCTTGATGATGAGACAGCCAAAGTAGAGCGGATCGAGCACCTTCTTCCGTGCCTCCTCCAGTGTCATTCCCTTAGCCTTGCGCAGCTCGTAGAGCAGCTGAGTGTACTCCTCGGTCTTCGGGCTGGTGGCAGGGTCTATGATGGTGGCCTTGTCAATGTTTCCGAGCTGCAGTTTCGCTCCCAGCGAGCGAATCTCCTCGGGGTTCCCAATGAGGATGATGTCGGCCAGCGAGTCGGCCAGGGCTCGGTCGGCGGCCGTCAGCGTCCGCTCCTCGAGGCTCTCCGGCAAGACGATGCGTTGTCTGCGGCTCTTGGCACGGGCGATAATTCCTTCCATTACGTTCATCTTTCTTATATCTTTTTGAAGTTAGAATTTTCCTTTCATCAGTATCTGTTCCAGTTCCTCGGCTGTCAGTCCGCTGCGCAGCGTGTTGCCGTATGCAGCGCTGATGCCGCCTGTCTCCTCGCTTACCACAATGGCCAGTGCGTCGGTCTCCTGACTGATTCCCTTGGCGGCCCGGTGTCGCAGTCCGAACTCCTTAGGGATGTCCAAGTCGTGACTGATGGGCAAGATGCAGGCTGCGGCCGTGATGCGGCTGCCTGCTATTATCATGGCTCCGTCGTGCAACGGGCTGTTCTTGAAGAAGATATTCTCTATCAGCCGCTGGCTGATGCGCGCATCCACCGTGTCGCCCGTGCGGATGAAGTCGCCCAGCGGCAAGTTGTTCTGCATCACAATCAGTGCTCCCACGCGCTGCTTGCTCATGTTCAGGCATGCCATCACGATTGGGATGATGGTCTCGCGGCTGTACTTCAGGTCGCCATCGTCTTTCTTCCTCCCGGGCCGGAAGAAGCGCAGCAGCCTGTGAGCGCGTTCGTGCGCTCCAATGGAATAGAAGAAATGGCGTATCTCCTCCTGAAACAACACGATAATGGCTATGGCACCCACGCTGACCAACTGGTCGAGAATGCTGCCCAGCAGTTTCATCTCCAGCATTTTGCTAACCACAATCCAGACGCTGACAAACAGCAGCACTCCGTAGAAGATGTTCACCGAGCGCGTCTGCTTCATCACCTTGTAGCTGTAGAAAAGGAACACCGCCACAAGGATGATGTCTATCATATCTTTTACTCCGAAGTCCAGCACGCCTTATTCCTTTCTTTCTTATTTATTGTAACCTTTAAAAGCTCGCCACCTCATTCCATATCTTCACCGTCTCCACAGCCGCCCGCACATCATGCACGCGCAGCAGGGAAGCGCCCTTTGTCAGCGCCAGCATATTCAGGGCCGTCGTGCCGCCCAGCGCGTCCTGTGGCGAGCAGTCCAGCAGCCGCCAGATCATGCTCTTGCGACTGATGCCCACCAGCAGGGGCAAGCCCAGCACCCTCAGCTCCTGCAGCCTGTTCATCAGGCGGTAGTTGTCCTCCAGCGTCTTGTCGAAGCCGAACCCCGGGTCGAGCACAATGTCCCGCACGCCCAGCGCATGCAGACGGCGCACGCTGCTGCCAAAGAACTGCAGCGCCTCGGTGAGCAGGTCCTCGCGCACCGGCTCGCAGTAGGTCAGCACATACGGCACTCCCAGTCGGGCCACAGTCTCGAACATGTCCCGATCGGCCGCGCCGCCCGAGATGTCATTGACCATCTGCACCCCGTATTCCTCCACGCAACGGCGCGCCACTGCCGAGCGAAACGTATCTACGCTCACCACGGCCTCGGGCGCCACGCGTCGCACCACCCCGAGTCCGGCCTCCAGCCGAGCCATCTCGTCTGCCTCGCTGGCCGGCACCGCGCCGGGCCTCGTGCTGCAGGCCCCCACGTCTATGATGTCGGCTCCCTCAGCAAGTATCTGCAGGCAGCGCTGCTCCACCTGCCCGGCCGTCTCCGCCCGGCTCTCTGCGTAGAACGAGTCGGGCGTCAGGTTCAGAATCCCCATCACCCGCGGCTCGCCCAGATTCATCAGCCGGCCGCCAACGTTCAGAGTAGAAGTCCATCGTTCAGAGTCCATAGTGCATAGTGCATAGTCCATAGTTATTTCCCCCTTCAGGGGGTTAGGGGCCGCTGAGGTTGGCCACAAAGTTACGCAGTATTTCCGAAAAAAACAAACGTCTCTCCGCTTTTGCTGCCAAGAAACAAAAAAACAGCCCGCCAAAGTGCGAAATCCAGACGTCAGATGCCCGATATTCGGATTAAAAACCTTATCTTTGCACTCGACACCCCATAAAACCTACAGAACAATGAACACAGAACAACTCTACGAAATATTCCTCCAGCACCCCACAGTGACAACCGACAGCCGCCATTGCCCCGAAGGCTCCATCTTCTTTGCCCTCCGTGGCGAGTCGTTCGACGGAAACACCTTTGCCGCAGCGGCCCTGGCAGCAGGGTGCGCCTATGCAGTGGTAGACGAGCACGAGTATGCCACAGACCCGCGCTGCCTGCTGGTGAGCGACGTGCTGGAGACACTGCAGCAGCTGGCCGCCCTCCACCGCCGCAAGTGGGGCCACACCATACTCCAAATCACAGGCACCAACGGCAAGACCACCACCAAGGAGCTCATCGCAGCCGTGCTGGGCCAGAAATACCAGGTGCTCTATACCGAAGGCAACCAGAACAACCACATTGGCGTGCCGCTCACCCTGCTGCGCCTGCGCCAGGAGCACGAAGTGGCCGTCATCGAGACAGGCGCCAACCATCCGGGCGAGATTGCAGCCCTGTGCAACATTGTGCAGCCCGACTGCGGACTGGTGACAAACGTAGGCCGCGCCCACCTGCAGGGCTTCGGCTCGTTCGAGGGCGTCAAGCGCACCAAGGGCGAGCTCTACGACTACCTGAAGTCACACGACGGCCTCGTCTTCATCAACGCCTTCGACGACCACCTACGCATCATGGCCGAAGACCGCGGGCTGAACCGCATGATACCATACGTAGAGGGCCGCGTGGCCGACTGCAGCCACCTCATCAGCGTGCAGTGGCGGGCCGATGTAGACGAGCCGTGGCACACCATACAGACACAGCTCGTGGGCACCTACAACATAGAGAACATACGCGCCGCAGCCACCGTGGGCCACTGGCTCGGAGTGGAGGCCGACAAGATAGACGCCGCCATCGGCCACTACGTGCCCACCAACAGCCGCAGCCAGCTGCAGCAGACAGCGCGCAACCGCCTCATTGTGGACACCTACAATGCCAACCCCACCAGCATGGCGGCCGCCCTGACGAACTTCACCTTCTTCGAGGCCGAGAACAAGATGCTCATCCTGGGCGAGATGCGCGAGCTGGGCGAAGACAGCGTGGCCGAGCACCAGCGCATCATACGCCAGGCCACCGAAATGGTTGGGGCCGACACCATCTGGCTGGTGGGCGAAGCCTTCAGCCAGGCAGCCTCCACCATGATAGACCGTCCACGCGGCGAAATCCGCTTCTTCCGCAGCGTAGAGCAGGTGAAGGACGCCCTCAGCGCCACACCACTCACAGGCCGCACCATCCTCATCAAGGGCAGCAACGCTACGCGCCTGTTCGAGCTGCCCGCACTGCTGTAGCAGCCTGTGGCCCTGTGAGCACTGCAAAAATGCAAAAATGCAAATCTCGCTCGGAGTCGGGCAAGATTTGAGAGGTTAGTCCATAGTCCACAGTCCACAGTTATTCCCCCTGCAGGGGGTTAGGGGCTGTCCCTAATCCAAAGCAGGCAGGCTCTCACGCCACACGTCGCATGAGCTCACGCCACACGTCGCGTGAACGCACGCCACGCGTTGCTGTAAGCGATATCGCACGTCGCTTCCGCGTGTAACTATTTAGTCACAAATACGGGCAAACACACGACCGTCATTTCAGGCCAAAACGGACAAGCATATTTGCAAATTTGCATTTTTGCATGCCCGAAATGTATGAGCCCACCTTATAAGTATTATAAATTATATATTGTATATATTGATATAACTTATAACTATTGAAGAGAGGCACACCCGTTTTTTTGCACGCAAAAATGCAAAAATGCAAACCCATCGCTTGCACGTTTCGTAGAAAAACCGCAATTTAGTCATGCAACCAACATCAAATGAATAAGTTAGAAAGAAGCAGCCACCTGCCCAGCATGCCACGCGAAGAGAAACCAAACCCGAGCCTTCAGCCACAAACACAGCAAGCACTCGCCCAGGACGCGCAATCGCCAACTGGCTGACAGCCACCCGCAACCGCTCTTACGCGCGCGACTACCCATAGAGCCCTTTCACATGACAACCGCACCAGAAAAGCACAGCAGTTTACGGACGTCTATGACTACTCTTGCAGTACATTTACGCACTTTTCATTGAACGCTCATTGAACACGCATTGAACACGCATTGAACACGCAAAGTACAGTCAACTGCATATTACAGCCAAATTACAGCCAAATTACGGCCAAACTCATTTCACGGACAATTCACAACCAATTCACGGCCAATTCACGACCGACTTCATTTGACGGCCATTTGACGGCCACTTGACGGCCACTTGACGGCCGACTTCAATTTACGAACGATTTACGGCCAATTTACGGCCAATTTACGAACAATTTCAGTTTACGGACAGTTTACGGACAGTTTACGGACAGCATCATTCTACGGCCATTCTACGGCCATTCTACAAAACAGCAGCCCGCACACACTCGTTTTGTGCCAATTCAGCCGCAAAATGCAGGGCAAGTACAAGATAAGCACACGGCAGTAATATGCCAAAGGCCTCTAAGGGGCATTTCCGGCCACCTTGAGCCCGTTTTGCCACTCCGGGCGTACACGAGTCCGCCCAAACGCTTTTAGGGGCTAAAAATGGCCTTAAAATGCGTTTTCCCAATTTATATGTTCGCACGTGCTAACACGCGAATATATAGGCCCATCTTCATCCGACCAGTAAAAATCAGTTTCGCATTCCGCACGGAATGATTTGCCAGACAGCTTCACGTTTACAGCGTTTTGTAAAACAAAAATCACACCAACGCATTACATCCTCCTTCCCTCCTTCGAGCAGAACATTGGCACCCCAGAAGGGAGAACTTAAGTTGTCGGCCGCCCTCTCCTTTGCATTTTTGCATTTTTGCAGTGGCTGTGCATATATAGGATTAGGGCAAGCCTCTCGCCTCAAATCCTCTACCCTCTCATGTGCACGTCGCGCTGCGGGAACGGTATCTCTATGCCATTGGCGCCAAGCGTGTTGTAGATAACTTCCTTGATGCGGCCCGAGAGGGCTATCTTCTCCTCCACCAGCATCCAAACCACTACGGCCAGGTCTACGCTGCTCTCGCCAAAATCTACGAAGACCACCTTCAGCGGCTGCTCCGCAATGTTGGTGACGCACTGCCCGGCCATGTTCTTCTCGCGGCAGAGGGGCGTGATGGCCTCGATGAGCAACTGGCGCACACGGGCCACGTCTGTGCCGTAGGCCACGCCCACGGGTATCTTTATCAGCTCGTAGCGGTGGTTGCGCGTCATGTTCTTGAAGTTCTTGCGGAAGAGGGCATTGTTGAGAAACGCTATGACGCAGCCGTCGGGCGTCACTATCTGGGTGCTCTGGTAGGTGATACTCTCTACCTTGCCTTGGATGCCGTCGCACTCGATGTAGTCGCCCACGTGCAGGCGGCCCGTCATGAGGCTGATGCCATAGAAGAAGTTCTCTATGAGGTCTTGCATGGCGAAACCGAGACCGGTGGCCAGACCGGCCGTGACGATGGAGATGCCGCTCTTGGGCACCTCGAGTATGAAGAGTGCTATGATCAGATAGAGCCCCCACACGAGGATGGCTATGACGTTCTTGGCCAGCGTGAAGTTGAGCTCGCCCTCGCCGCGAAGCATCTGGCGGCGATAGTGGACATAGGTGCTGCGGATGCAGTAGTTGAGATAGCGGAAGACGAACCAGAGCGAGGCCACGAGGCAGAGGTTGAAGAGCGAGATGCGGATGAAGCCTTTCTGATAGATGATGTCCATCATGAAGACTTTGTAGCAGACGCTGGTCATCTCGAACACCTTGGCGGCCCAATAGATGCTGAAGAGCACGGAGAGGACGCCCAGGATGGGCACGAGGGTGCGGTTTACGAGGTCGTAGAGCCAGGTCTTGCCTATGTAGCGACCGGTGCGCATCTCGCTTCGCAGGGCTGCGGCTTCGGCAGCGGCGGCCTCGTCGCCTGCTGCAAGGCGCTCTTTCAGGTCGGGACGGATGCGAAGCACCATGACGCGATTTTCGTACATCTCCATGAGGTCGTAGATGCAGGTGATGGTCATGATGGCGGCCAGCTGGAAGGTCCACCATATCATTATCTGCACGGCCAGCAGCGAATAGCCGCCCCACGCTGCCACGCAGGTTATCACCATGGTGGCGCTGGTGATGTGGGTGTATATCATATCCAGCATGGGCAGGCCGGCACGGTGGCGGCTGGCGCTCCACAGCTGCCAGACGGTGAAGAGGAGCAGCATTGGCGGATAGACGAGATTGACTATGATATTGGGCACCAGAACGATGCGGAACATGATGACCAGAAAGGCCACAAAGAGCAGTGGCATGTATATCTGCACCGCATGGCGCATCTGCTCGCCACGCAGACGGATGTAGAGGCTCAGGAAGATGACTTCCATGAGCCAGGCCATGTTGATGATGAGCCCGGTGCCCATGCGCACTATGTTGTGATGGGCAAAGGTGCGCACCACCATGACGAATATGGCAAAGAGGCCGATGCCCACCACATTGTTGAGCATCTGACGCTTGAGGCGGAAGTCCTCGCCGCGCCAGCGCTTTGGCAGCAACCAGCGCAGGAACACGTAGCTCAGGGCGAGCGCCAAGAAGAGGTAGAGGACCACGAACACGCTGATGAACAGCACGTAGGCGCCACGCCACTCGGAGAAGTTGGACTCGTGACCCTTGAAGGGCTCGTACTTGTTCTTCACGCTACGCTGCGCACGGGCTATCTGCCGCGGCAGGGTGGAGAGCATGGAGAAGTAGTTGCTCGTGCCGTTGCGGAAAATATTGTCCTGCAAGATCTTGTATCGGCTTTGGGCAAACTCGTTCAGGCGCTCAACTTTGTCGCGCACGCTCTGATAGTAGGTACTCTCGGCCTGCATCGTCTCCAAAAACTGCTGCATGTTGTCGCGCAACGTCTGCGCATAGACGAGACAGTCCTCGCGGTCGCGCAACTGCTGGCCGCGCAGATAGAGCGGTTCCTGCGGCGCTTCGTCCGCCTCGGCGTCGGGTGCCGGCGGCGCCGGCGTGTCGGTGGCAGAAGGAGCGGGCTGCGCCGCGTCGGTTTCGTCCTTCGGTTGCTGAGAGAAACGGCGCGCATTCTCGAGCGAGTCGATGGCCTGCAGCAGAATTGTGTCGCTCTCTGTGAGCGCTTCGTCGGCGTCGCTCGTGACGGGCGGCATACTCTTCAGCGAGGCAATGAGTGCGTCGTAGCGTTCAATCTCGCGTCCGAGGTGGGAAATGATGCGGTCATACTGCATCATCTTGCCGTTGCGCCGGTTCAACTGGCGGTAGAGTGTGGTGGCTTGCTGGCAGGCGTAGGCCATATCGAACGTGTTTTCCACGTTTTGCGAGAAGAGCATCAGCCCTATCTGCTCGCATTGCTGCATATATGACACCAACTGGTGGTGCTGCTGCGTGCCTTGTTGTTCATACATGGCCATGAAAGCCTGCTGTTTCTCGTAGTCTACCTGCAACTCGGCCTTCAGTACGCCCAACGTGCGCGCCAAGTCTTTCTCCTTGAGCACGGCAAAACTCTGTGCGGTGCACAGGACGCACAGAAGCAACGCGCTAATAATTCGTCTCATCTCGAATGCTTAATTATGTGGTTTGTCAGCCCCCATCCGCAGGAAGCGGCAGGAGCGGGATTTAAGAGGGACACGGGATTCACGCCGAAAGTATCTCGCAGAAGTCGGCCAGCGTGCCGGGGATGTCTATCTGCTGCGGGCAGACGGCAGCGCAACTGCCGCAACCCAGACAGGCCTGCGGCTTCTTGTCCTCGGGATACGACATCAGAGCCATAGGAGCCAGGAAGCCGCCACCCGAGAACTTGTGCTCGTTGTAGAGCGCCAGCAGTGCCGGAATGTCCAGTTCCATGGGGCAATGGCTCGTGCAGTAGCGGCAGGCAGTGCAGGGAACGGAGCCAACGGCCGTCATTTCGTGCCCGATTTCGGTCAGAACGGCACGCTCTTCTGCGTTCAGTGGCTTCTTTTCAGAGAAAATCTGCACGTTGTTCTGCAGTTGCTCGAGCGAGGACATGCCCGAAAGCACCATCGTGGCGTCCACCGACTGCAGGAAGCGGAAGGCCCAAGCCGTCTCCGTTTCGTCGGGACGGAGGGCACGCAGCCGCTCTGCGTACTGCGGTGCGAGGCTGCACAACTTGCCGCCGCGCAGCGGTTCCATCACCCAAAGCGGCAGACCGTGACGGCGAATGAGTTCCACCTTGCGCTTGGCGTCCTGGAAATCCCAGTCGAGCCAGTTCACCTGCAACTGGCAGAATTCCATGCCCGGACCGTAGGCTGCAAGGAATCGCTCGATGACTTCATACGAGCCATGAGCCGAGAAGCCCAGATGGCGGATGCGTCCGAGGCGCCGCTGCTCCATCAGATAGTCGTAGATGCCATACTGCGGGTCGAGGTAGGCGTCAATGTTCAGTTCGCAAACGTTGTGAATAAGGTAGAAATCGAAGTATTCCACCTGAAGGCGCTCGAGCTGCTGCTCGAAAATCTCCTTCACCCGAGGCATATTGCTCAGGTCGTAGCCGGGGAACTTGGTGGCAAGGAAGAAGCGCTCGCGAGGGTACTTCTTCAGCGCACGGCCCATCACGGGCTCCGAGTTGCCTCCATGATATCCCCATGCCGTATCGTAATAGTTAATGCCGTGGCTCATGGCGTAGTCCACCATCTCCTGCACGCGCTCCTCGTCGGGGCGGTTGTCATCTCCGTCTATCACGGGCAGGCGCATCGCACCAAAGCCCAGTGCCGAAAGTTTCAGGGCTTGAAAATCGTTATAAGTCATCGTCTCATTTTTTTGTTTCGCCTGCAAATTTACGAATAAGCGAGCGATGCGCAAAACGAAAGACGAAGTTTTTCGGTTCCGCACAGCCGAGCGGAAGTAAATTGGGCGCAGCCAAAGTTACGAATAAGTCGAGAGCAGAACAAAGAAAACCGAAGTTTTCTTTTTCTGCCGAGACGAAGTAACTTCGAGTCGAGACTCAAAGTTACGAAAAGTCGAGCG
>Ga0310694_10007795_pt1 | contig 10025 bp, 8 predicted proteins | sample 174DNAGHGhighgp2_FD_203884 | JGI IMG/M metagenome (GOLD analysis project Ga0310694, IMG submission 203884) | Sheep rumen microbial communities from Palmerston North, Manawatu-Wanganui, New Zealand - 1742 DNA GHGhigh gp2 (v2) (version 2) | ecosystem: Host-associated > Mammals > Digestive system >...
AAAGTTGTTAAAGTCCTCATTGTTAGCGCTCAACAATTGTACAGTGTTGGTTTTACCGATGGTCGCCAAGCCTTGTGCTAAAGTTGCGGAAAGTTTGGCTCCTGCGTCAATGATGATATTTTCAGCAGATAATGAGCCGTATTCATCTAAGCTGTTGACCGTCAAGGCCAAAGTGGAATCAGCATCAAAGGTTACATTCTTCATCCCAACCGCGCTTGTGCCGATGTCCAATGTTGTTGAAGATACGGTTACATCAGAATTTCTGATGTCATTGTACAAGTACATTGTCCCTTCACCTTCGCTACTGGTGATGTTTACTTTATAGCGTGTAGTTATTTCCTCCCCTGTTTCTCCATCTATAGCAGTTGTTTCCATGCCATTGATATTATCATACATAAAGATTTCACCATTATTTTTAGCATCAAAAGTCAACGTGGCATTTGCAGAATTTACCCAAATCGCTTGGTCATCTTTTTCATCACCAGATTGTACGTAGTTGCCTTGGAATGTTGATGTGCCATTATTGGCGATGATGTTTAAACTACTACTTGTCCAAATTGCTCCGCCTTGTGCTGTACCGGATTCGGACTTTGCGTAATTGCCATAAAAGTTGGAGTTGATAATACCTCCTGTAAGATTGCCTTCATCATCTTTTATACCGATTGTGCCTAAATTATGAATTGCTCCCCCAAAACTGTTATTACTTGTTGATAAAGAAAAATTATTTTGAAAAAGTGAATTTGTTATACCTGCAATAATTCCACCACCACCTGTAACGCCATCATTATATATTGCTCCTCCTTTTGCAGAGTTATTATCTGAGAGTACAAAGTTGTCTGTAAATTTTGAATTTACTATTCCACCGCCTATTACTTTACCTTCCCCATCAACATATCCTATTTTTGCACCACCTGAAGTCCACAATGCTCCACCTTGCTCATGAGAATAATTGGCATAAAAATCACTTTCTAAATAATTTATTTTATTTGCATATATTGCGCCACCATGCAAACTTGCATAATTTCCTACAAAATTCCCATGGATATTTTTTATTTCGCCCAATGTTTGTGTCGCAATAGCGCCTCCATATACTGCGGTATTTCCTAGGAAATTGCCGTTGATATTATTTATTATGGCTCCATTATTCCAATTATTTATGGCTCCACCTCGTTCACCAGCTTTGTTATTTATGTAATCTCCCGTAATTGTATTTAATTTTCCATGGACATTAATTCCACCACCTAGTCTATTTACTTCATTGTTGATAAAGGTACCTGTAACGGAATTTAGTTTATCAGATGTACGCCACATATATATTATTCCATTATTACCGCTGGCTAAATTTGTGTTACCAATAAAATCAGAAACAATATCAATATCTGAAAAATCTGAAGTTACATATATTACAGGACTGCCATTGAAATCTTCAAACAATTTATTTGTAACATTTTCAGGTGTTAAATTGTTGTTTAATTTTTCAGTTGCTGTGGTGTAATCTGCAGGAGCATAGATAACCTTAAAATCAGAATTTTCACTTGAATTCAATTCATTTAATACATAATCGCCCGATTCGTTTTTAATAAACTGGAAATATTTTTCTTTAATACCGCCTTCTGTGCCATACGTTGATTGCACATAATCGGCAGGATTTATATCTGCTTTTGCATCAGTCGCACCAATCGCCAAAACCAATGCCGTTGTTAATAAAAATTTGTTTTTCATATATTTCTTCCCTCTTTGTTTAAACGTTTAAAACAAAAAACCACCTTAAATAAAGGCGGCAGGGGAGTTCGAAAATCATATTAGCTGAAATGATTCTTTTAGCCTTTCGGGGTATTTCAGAGTTAGTCCCCTTGGACATACGCTAAAAGCTCCCCGACCGAAATCGGGGATATTTAATCTCGGTGTATCCAACACCGCAGCTAATAAGAGCTTTCGACAGCCCTAGGCACAATCACCTACCGTCAGCCTAGAAAAAAAGTATTAAAATACAGTTAAGAGAATATTTTAAGCCAAACATGAAATATGATAAAAAGGTCTATAAACTTATCTGAATAAATAAAACACCTAATAAAATAACAGCGGCAAAAAGACCGGCAAAAACATCATCTAGCATGACGCCATAAGCATTAAGCACTTTAGTATCGAAATATTTAACGGGGCCCATCTTTTTTATATCAAAAAAACGAAAAAGCGCAAAACCGATAAGATAATACCACAAATTTTCATAATTGATAAGGTATTCCGGCGCAAGATAGGCAACCAAAGAAAAGCTTAAAAGCTGTCCGACTGTTTCATCAATGACCACCTTAGAAGGATCCGTAATACCGGTTTCTTTGATAACCACATCGGTAGCCCAAACTCCCAGAGGAAAAATTGCAACCGCCGCAATCATTAATGCCCAAAATCCACCATAATACATTAAAGCAAAAGCCAAAGGTAATGTTCCCAAGGAGCCCATTGTTCCCGGTGCATATTTAGAAAGTCCTAATCCAAAATAAGTGGCAAAAATATTGGCAAATTTGCTTTTCATAACCATTCTCCTAAAACTAACACAAAAAAGATACTGCAACACAAATAATAATTATATCAAGAAAATGATTTATCCACGAATAATTAAGAATTTTGTGATAGACATAACCGAGAGGTTAAAATGAGTAAGACAAAATTTTATATATTTGCAGTTGCTTTAATAGGTGTAATCATTAGCTCACTTTGGATAATGGCTGTACCTGATAAATATAAAGAAAAGAAAGAATTTTCGGTAACTCAAGAAACATCACACCCTAATAAAATTCGTATCCAAGCGAATAAGTGCCAAGCAGAGGGCGGTGAGGTAAATATCGTACTGATTACCGATTCGCGTTATACACCGCCGACAACAACAGCAATGTTTTCCGCAATAAAAAATAAGTGTTCCAATAGTACATATAATTTTTATATTATTACTGAAAACATCACTAAACAAGATGAACATATGTTGTTAAAACTAAAAGAATTAGCGCCTGATACTGTAAATATTACCATAATTCCGCAACAAGAACCGGATTTGCCTTATGAAAACATGCAACGTTTTTTACAATATAAAGTAGGTATGCACAAAATCTATTTGCCGGAAATATTAAAAGATTTGGAAAAAATTATATATATGGATGGAGATACATTAGTCTTAAAAGATTTAAGAGAACTGTTTAATATTGATGTATCAGAGGTGTATGCCGCAGTAGCAAAAGATGGTATATATTATCGTTTTCCTAAAGAAATGGCCGAAATAGGAGTAGATAAACGCGGATTTTATTTTAATTCCGGCGTGATGTTATACAATCTAGCCTTACAAAGACAAGATAATATCGTTGAAAAACTGGTAGAATACATCAAAACACATGAGGACTTTTATGGCGACCAAGATGTATTAAATGTGGTGTTTGGCGATAAATTAAAGCTGATGTCCTATCGTTATAATTGCATTAGCACCTTCTTTGAGGCAGATGATTTAGATTTTTTGAGTAAATATTTTGGAGAGCCTTTACCCGAAGAAACATTTTATATCTATGAAAATGCAACTATTTTACATTTTGCCGGCGGAAAACCATGGATGGAAAACTATTTTCCACCATATTTAAAAGAACTTTGGTTTAGCTACTATAATGAGATAAAGGATTATTAATGAAAAAAAAGTGGATAATAGGCATATTTCTAAGCATCTTTCTAGTCATAAGCGGACTGGTATATAAATTAACAGTTACAGCCCCCGTAGAGCTAGTGTATATGGCGGATAGCAAATATTTACCTTACATGATGGTTTCTCTTCATTCTGCAATAAAAAATAAAAATGACACAACAAAATATCGCGTTCATGTAATTGCACAAGATTTTAGTGCAGATGATATAAAACAATTAAAACAAATGGAAAGAGAAGATATCCGTATCAATATCTATCCAAGTAAAGAATTAAAATTAGATTTTTCCCATTTAGGTCGTTTTGCATCATTTCAAATTTCTTTGCAAAAATTATTTATCGCCGATTATCTACCCAAAATAAATAAAGTATTATATTTAGATGCTGATACATTAGTACAAAAAGATTTGCGCGAAGTTTATGAAACACCCTTAGATGATAATTATGTTGCTGCAGTAAAAGATGGGCTGATGTATCAATATCCGGAACATATAAAAGAAATAGGTTTAGAATGGCGCAAATTTTATTTTAACAGCGGTGTAATGCTATTAAATTTAAAGAAAATAAGAAAAGATCAGATATTGCAAACCGCCGTTATATATTTTAACACCCATCAAGAAGTTTTTGGTGACCAAGATGTATTAAATGTCGTATTTAGAGATAAAGTGAAACCGCTGTCATATCGTTATAATTGCAACAGCACATTTTTTGAAGAGAAAGATATTAAATTCTTAAGCGAATTTTATGGCGAGCAGATACCGGAATCAGCTCAAAAGGTATATGAAACAGCGACGATACTGCATTTTGCCGGTTATAAGCCATGGACAAAGTGGTTTAACCACCCCTATCTAAAATCCTTATGGCAACAATACGCTGATGAAAAAGATACAAAATATAACAAGAAAGATTAAACCACTTGCATAAATAAGATTTTGCCACTAATATCCTCCATTAAATAATAAGGATAAGAATAATGGTCAAAGTCGTTACATTCGGTTGCCGCATTAATAGTTACGAAAGCGAGGTTTTTAAGGAAAAGCTTAAAAACTATGATAACCTTATTGTTGTTAATACTTGTGCTGTAACTGCAGAGGCTGAGCGTCAATGCCGGCAAGCTATCCGTAAACTACGCAAAGAAAATCCATCTGCCAAAATTATTGTAACCGGTTGTGCCGCGCAAGTATCCGCCGCTCGTTTTGACGAAATGCCGGAAGTGGATTTAGTTTTAGGTAATAAAGAAAAGACAGAGATAGAAAAATATCTAATAGCCAAAGATAAAACTATAGTAGGGGATATTTTCTCGTATTCCGGCTATGATGCTTATATGATTACCGGTTTTGAAGGTCGTCACCGTGCTTTTGTTGAAATTCAGCAAGGATGTAATCATCGTTGTACATATTGTATCGTGCCCTACGCTAGAGGTTCTAATCGTTCGGTGAAAAAAGAAAAGATTCTCGAACAAATCCGCATTTTACAGGAAAAAGGATTTAAGGAAATTTGTTTAACCGGTGTCGATATATGCTCGTATGAACCGAGTTTTAGTGATTTGGTAGAAGACATATTAAAAGCCTTTCCAAAACTGCCATCTTTGCAGTTTGGTTCATTAGACCCGGCAGCATTAGATGATAAATTTGTAGAATTGGTGAGAACATATCCGAATATTCATCACTATTTCCATTTTTCGATTCAATCCGGTGATAATCTGATATTAAAGCGTATGGGGCGCCGACATAATCGGGAAAATGTGATAGAGTTATGCGAAAAACTTCGCAAAGCGCGCAAAAATTGTATATTTGGTGCAGATTTTATATGCGGTTTTCCGACAGAAACCGAGGAGCAGTTTGAAAATACAATGAAACTGGTAGAAGAAGCAGATATAGAAAAATTGCATGTTTTTCCTTATTCTGAACGTCCTGGAACACCTGCAGCCAAAATGCCTCAAGTACCTGTCAATATCAGGCGTAAACGTGCCGAAAAATTAAGAAATATGAGAAAGGAGTAATAATCGTGGTCAACTTTTTTCAAAAATTAGGTTTAGGACTAAAAAAAACATCTGAAAATTTAAGCCGCGGTATCTCAGATATCTTTACCAAAGAAAGCTTATCAGAAGATATCATAACCGATTTGGAAGAAGTATTATATACGGCAGATGTCGGCGTAAAAGCGACCAATGAGATTATAACAAAGTTTGGTACAAAAAAATTTGATAAAGGTTGCGATATAAATAAAATAAAACAAGAGTTATGCCAAGATATTACTAACATTATAAAACCATCAGAGCAGGAACTTAATATAGATAAAACTAAAAAGCCATATGTTATTTTAATGGTTGGTGTTAACGGTGCCGGCAAGACAACATCTATCGGTAAGCTTGGAAAAAAATATAAGGAGCAAGGCTATCAGGTTTCTTTTATTGCGGCAGATACATTTCGTGCTGCTGCAGTAGAACAATTAACTGAGTGGGGAAATAAGAATAATTTACGCGTTTTTTCCGGTCCTGCAGGATGTGATAGTGCCGGACTTTGCTATGATGGTCTAAAAGAGGCTGAAAAGCAAGGTGATGATATCGTTTTTATTGATACTGCCGGTAGGTTGCAAAATAAAAAAGGTTTGATGGAAGAACTGCAAAAAATTATAAGAGTTGTTAAAAAAGTATCGTCTGATGCTCCGCATAAGACATTAATAACCATAGATGCCACTACTGGTCAAAACGGACTTGACCAGGTTAAAATATTTAAAGAATTGGTAGATGTTAATGGTGTCATCATCACCAAATTAGATGGTTCTTCTAAAGGAGGTATATTAATTGCAGTTGCCTCTGAAACAGGTGTACCGATACATTTTATAGGCGTTGGAGAAAAAGCTGAAGATATGGATGTTTTTAAAGCGGAAGATTTTGCAAAAGGATTGCTGGATTTATGACAAATATGTTTGATTTTGATGAAAATTTAGAACCAAAGTTAATAGCACCTGAAAAAAATCAGGCTAAGACTGTTTCGGAAATTTCCAATGAAATTAAGCGGTTTGTCGAAGGAAATTTTAATCATGTTGTTGTTAGAGGCGAAATTTTTGGTGCTAAACGTGCAGATTCCGGACATTGGTATTTATCTCTAAAAGATGAAAATGCAGTTTTATCTGCTGTTTGTTGGCGAGGTGTGGCCTCTAGCTTAAAAGTTAAAATAGAAGATGGCCTTGAGGTCATAGCTACCGGAAAAATAACTACTTTTGCCGGAAAATCATCATATCAATTAGTGATAGAAAGCTTAGAACCGGCAGGACAAGGCGCATTATTAAAATTATTGGAAGCACGAAAACAACAATTTATTAAAGAAGGTCTGTTTGATGTCGCACATAAAAAGCAGATACCTTTTTTACCGGAAACAATCGGTGTGGTATCGAGTGCCTCCGGTGCAGTAATCAGAGACATTATCCATCGTATCAGAGACAGATTTCCAAGTCACATCATATTATGGCCGACACCGGTACAAGGTGATGGTGCTGCTGAAAAGATTGCCGCAGCAATAAGAGGTTTTAATACGTTAACACAACAAAGCCAAGTTAAAAGACCTGATGTAATCATTGTAGCTCGCGGTGGCGGAAGTTTAGAAGATTTATGGCCATTTAATGAAGAAATAGTGATACGAGCGGTGTATGACTCAGAAATACCGATTATTTCTGCAGTAGGGCACGAAACAGATACAATGCTGATAGACTATGTTTCAGATAAGAGAGCGCCAACGCCAACGGGGGCTGCAGAATTTTCCGTTCCCGTAAAAGATGAGTTAGTATCAACCATAAATATTCTAGATAATAGAATGAGGAGCAGTATCCGTCGTTGTTTAGAAGAATATAAAAATCGTATAGAGGGTTTAGCTCGTGGCATTCCTAATTTAACACAAATATTAAATGAAAATACACAAAAATTAGATTATAGATTAGAACGTCTGCAAATAGCCATCAAAAATATGCTGTCAAGCAAAAAACAAGCACTGGCGCTAGCAGAGATTAAGCCGATATATATCAATTCTTTGGTGGAACGATATAATGAGCGTTTAGAAAGCTTGACACATCGTTTAGAGGGCGTATCGGTAGAATCAGTATTAAAACGAGGATTTGCATGGGTAAAAAATAGTGATAATAAAACCATCTATAGTATAACGCAGGCAAAAAAGGAAACAATGCTGAAATTACAATTAGCCGATGGTGAGTTAGAAATAACGACAGATAGCACCTCAAAAAATAAAAAAATAAAAAAAGATGAAACACCGCAAGGTTCGTTATTTGATTTTTAATAACTCTGTTTTATATTTGCATTTCAAAGAGAGGAACTAATATGATAGATATGCACGTTTTTTGGTTAGCTTTTATCCAAGGTTTAACAGAGTTTTTACCGGTAAGTTCATCGGGACACTTAATTTTATTTGCAAAATATACTGATTTTGGAGACCAAGGGCAGGCGATAGATATAGCCTTGCATATCGGCTCATTAATAGCAGTCGTGCTTTATTTTATTAAACCAATTAAAGCAATGGTTGTTGATTTGCTTAAGAATAAGTTATTGCCAAAGTTTAATAATGTAAATGTGCGTCTCGCCTATTATTTATTATTTGCAACAATGCCGGCAATAGTTATCGGAGGATTGCTATCATATTTTGGTATGGATTGGGTACGTTCACCAAAGTTAATCGGTTGGATGCTCATCTTATATGGTATAATATTATGGTATGCCGATACCAAATTTAAGGCAGATAAAAATCTAACTGATATGCGTTTATACGAAGCATTAATAATAGGGTTTGCCCAGTGTTTAGCCTTTATTCCGGGAACCAGTCGCAGTGGGGTAACAATTACAACCGGTCGCATACTGGGTTTTAATCGTAGTGAAATTGCTAAGTTTTCAATGTTATTATCAATTCCTTCAATTCTAGCCGCCGGTATACTAGCTGCCTATGTTTTGATAAATAGCGGAGAAACCGCTCAAATCATCATGGCCTACCAAGCAGTTATTTTATCGTTTGTGTTTTCTTTTATGGCAATCTGGTTTATGATGAATTGGCTAAGAACAAAGACTTTTCTGCCTTTTGTGATTTATCGCATAATATTAGGAAGTTTTTTATTGGCTAATGCATATAATCTGCTATAAACAAAAAGCCCTCTATAAAAGAGGGTTTTTTAATGGTGCTCTGGAAAAGACTCGAACTTTCACTGCCTGAGGCAACATGCACCTGAAGCATGCGCGTCTACCAATTTCGCCACCAGAGCAACGGCTACTTTAATAATGACTTTTTTTTGATTAGTCAATAGTTTTATGTTTAGATAAAAATAAAAAAAATCGTGATTGACAAAAAGTAAAAAATAATTCAAGATTCACACACTTAAAAAATTATTATATCACTTAAAAGTTTATAAATTATGATGTTAAAAACAATTACATGTTCCGGTGCCAATGAGTACACGGACCAAAAGGAACTGATTGCAATAATCAAAAAGTTCCCGAAAGCAGAGTTAGGTATCCAAGTATCTGACAAAAAAGGAGGTTTTGGTACAGCTAGGTATTGGTGGTTGCAAGCACTTTACTACCAACTGTATAATAAACCTCTTCAGATAAAAATTGCTTTGCACGTCAACGGCAATTGGGTGGAGCGCTTTGGACAGGGAGATGTTCCGACGGAATTAAAAGAATTCCTCACATGGAGAAATTTTGTTGGTGAACCTTTCATCGGCAGAGTGCAGCTTAATTTTAAAATTGGCCGCGAAAAGACTCCTGATATGAAAAAAATGGTAGAAGCAATGCTGGCCTGCCAAAATCTTTCAAAAGAGGAAATTCATCGTTTCATTCTCTCGTACAATGCTGAAAATGCGGATTTTATTCATCAGATGTATGACTATACGCGTAGCAATGGTTTGAAGTTTGACTTGCTGTTTGACAACTCGCACGGTGAAGGCATCTTAGCCGAAAGCTATCCGGCTCCTGTGTATAAAAAGGTTGTCCAAGGCTACTCAGGAGGGCTTTCTCCAGAGAACATCACTGAACAACTCTGGGAAATATCTAAAGCAGTTCCGGTTGGATGCGAATTCTGTATTGATGCAGAAGGTCGTCTCAAAGGAGAGGATGGTCATTTCTCGCTCTCCAAATGCGAGGAATATCTGAAGAAGGCCTCATGCTGGGATGCAATCTGATTAAATGAACAAAACTCCCTGTCAGTTGAATGCTGATGGGGGATTTTTTTGTATTTAGAAAACCACCGGCTAGGCCGGTGGTTCCGTGGAGCTTTAGCGGTGAGATTGACATAGCGCTCCTTTCGGTTAAAGTAATGCAGTCTGGCAGACGCATTACAACCGAAAG
>Ga0310694_10007796_pt1 | contig 10024 bp, 5 predicted proteins | sample 174DNAGHGhighgp2_FD_203884 | JGI IMG/M metagenome (GOLD analysis project Ga0310694, IMG submission 203884) | Sheep rumen microbial communities from Palmerston North, Manawatu-Wanganui, New Zealand - 1742 DNA GHGhigh gp2 (v2) (version 2) | ecosystem: Host-associated > Mammals > Digestive system >...
TCGTTGGTGGTGTTGACTACGCGGTTGCGATGGAAGTTTTGGCTACGTGCAAGCAGCAATACGGAAATCACTTCGAGTAGGATGAAAAGAATGACGAAGTGATGTTTCAGTATGAAACGCCAAAGGTTATACATAGGCTAATAATAGACTCAAGACACGTGATGCGGACCCTTCGACAGGCTCAGGGACCTTAAAACAACTGAAAAAGTCAAGGTCGTTGAGCCTGTCGAAACGCCGACATGTGCTTTATTTGATTAAGAACGTAAAGCGGTCGAAGTTCTTCAGAGCGATGCCAGTGCCACGGGCCACGGCGCGCAGCGGGTCTTCAGCCACGTGGATGGGCAGCTTGGTCTTGGCGTTGAGACGCTTGTCGAGACCACGCAACAACGCACCACCACCGGTCAGGTAGATGCCCGTGCGGTAGATGTCGGCCGACAGCTCAGGTGGCGTTTGTTCCAAGGCGTTCAAGACGGCCGTTTCGATTTTCATCACGCTCTTGTCCAAGCAGTGGGCGATTTCAGCGTAGTTGACGCGGATTTCCTTCGGGATACCCGTCAGCATGTCGCGACCTTGCACGGCGTAGTCATCGGGCGGGTTGTCCAACTGCGGGATGGCCGATCCGACTTCAATCTTGATGCGTTCGGCGGTGCGCTCGCCTACGATGATGTTGTGCTGTTTGCGCATGTATTCTTCGATGTCGGCGGTGAAGTCGTCGCCAGCGATGCGGATTGACTTGTTGTTGACGATGCCGCCCAAGGCGATGACGGCGATTTCGGAGGTGCCGCCACCGATGTCGATAATCATGTTGCCCGTCGGCTCAAGCACGTCGATGCCGATACCGATGGCAGCAGCCATAGGCTCATGGATCAGACGCACTTCCTTGGCACCGGCTTGTTCAGCTGAGTCCTTGACGGCGCGTTCTTCCACCTCGGTGATGCCCGAAGGGATGCAGATGACCATCTTCAGGCTGGGCGGAAACAACGTGTTCTTGAAATTGATCATCTTAATCATCTCGCGCATCATGTATTCGGCGGCTTGGAAGTCGGCGATGACACCATCGCGCAGCGGGCGGATGGTCTTGATGTTGTCGTGCGTCTTGCCGTGCATCATCATGGCGCGCTTGCCGACAGCGATGATTTTCTTGGTGTCGCGCTGCATGGCCACGATGGATGGCTCGTCGACGACCACTTTGTCGTTGTATATGATAATCGTGTTGGCCGTTCCGAGGTCAATGGCGATTTCTTTGTTGAGGAATTTGAATGCTCCCATATTCTTCAGTTGTTAGTTGTCAGTTGTCAATTAATGTCTAAAATGTCTAAATCCGGTAAACACCATGGCGATACCGTTCTCGTTGCAGCAGTCGATGGATTCTTGGTCGCGCACCGAGCCGCCGGGTTGCACAATGGCCGTGATGCCAGCCTCGTGGGCCAGTTCGACGCAGTCCTTGAAGGGGAAGAAGGCATCGGAAGCCAAAACGGCACCGTTCAGGTCGAAGTCGAACGAATGGGCCTTTTCGATGGCTTGGCGCAGGGCATCGACGCGTGAGGTCTGCCCAATACCCGAAGCGTAAAGTTGTCCACCTTTGGCTAAGACGATGGCGTTGGAGCGGCTGTGTTTCACGATTTTGTTGGCAAACACCATATCTTCAATTTCGGCTGCCGTTGGGGCTTTCTCGGTGATGACACGGAAGTCGTCGGGGGTTTCGGTGTGGAGGTCGCGGTCTTGAACGAGGTAGCCATTCAAGGCGGTCTTCACGGTTTGTGGCTTGTATTGGTCGGCTTTCAGGCGCAGCACCACACGGTTTTTCTTCGAGAAGAGCAGGTCGAGCACACCGTCTTCGTAGCCCGGGGCCACGATGACCTCGATGAACAGCTTGTTGATTTCCTCGGCTGCCTCAAGGTCGATGGGGCGGTTGCAGACCAGCACGCCACCAAAGGCCGAGACGGGGTCGCCAGCCAAAGCCGCAAGGTAAGCCTCCTTGACGGTCGGGCGGCAGGCCAAGCCGCATGGGTTGTTGTGCTTGAGGATGGCAAAGGTCGGCTCACTGAACTCACGGATGAGGTTGAGTCCGGCATCCAAGTCAAGCAAATTATTGTACGACAGCTCCTTGCCATGCAGCTTCTCAAACATCGCGTCCATGTTGCCATAGAACGTGCCGCGCTGGTGCGGGTTTTCGCCGTAACGCAGGGTGGTGCCTTCTTCTTCACAGATTCTCAATGCTTTGTTTCCTTCATTTCTGGCAAACCAGTTGTAGATGGCGCTGTCGTAGTGCGAGCTGACGCCAAAGGCGTACATGGCAAAACGGCGGCGGTCGTCTATTGAGGTCTCACCCTTCTGGGTTTCAAGCAGATGGATGAGTTCGCCATAGTATTGCTGCGAAGGCACGATGAGCACGTCGTTGAAGTTCTTGGCGCCGGCGCGGATGAGCGAGATGCCGCCGATGTCGATTTTCTCGATAATCTGGGCTGCATCATCGGTCTTGGCCATGGTTTCCTCGAAGGGGTAGAGGTCGACGATGACGAGGTCGAAAGGCGGAATGTCGTATTCTTGCATTTCACGTTGGTCACTCTCCAGCTGGGTACGCCCCAGGATGCCGCCAAACACTTTGGGATGCAAGGTCTTGACGCGTCCTCCGAGAATCGAAGGATAGCCCGTGAGCGATTCGACGGTCTTCACCGAGGAGTCGAGCGGCTGGATGAAATCATACGTGCCGCCTGTGGAGTAAATCTGTACCCCGTTTTGCTTCAACAAGCCAACTATTGTATCAATGCCTGTTTTATAAAATACTGATATTAAGGCAGTTCTAATTTTTTTCAAAGCGTAAAATGATTGTAGGTTTCAAAGTGCAAGAATACTAAAATTTCAGTAACGCCACAAGGGGTAAAATCATTTTTTTTGAACAAAAATATCAACAGGTATTTTGATAGGTAAAATAGAAAATTTTTGAAATAAAACGGAAATTTTTGATTTGAAATGGTTTTATTTTTATTTTTGCCGCCGTAAGAATAATTCATCCAAATAAAATAGTTATGAAGACTTCATCGCTACTTATGGCCAGCTTGTTCATGGGGGTGACTTTGATGGTGGCTTGCGTCAGACCCACTTCCCAACCTTGTCCGCAAGAAGATGTGCTTTATCAATTGGAAAGATGTTTCGTACGCCAGCCCGACAGTGTGCTTCACATTCTCGACACGTTGAAAACCGACGTGCTTTCTGATAAAGGAAGGGCACAGTATTGTCTGCTGAAAGCGTCGGCTTATGATGCGCTCTTTAGGTATGACGACGGGGCGGATTCGTTGTTGCAGGAGGCTCGTGATTATTTTGTCGACGGCGATGACCCCTATTTTGAAGCCCGCACCTGTGAGGCGCTTTCGCGCTTTGCTTTCAAGCGGGGCGAAGGCGAACAACTCAAGTTGGACTGGCTGCTGAAAGCCGTCACGAGCATCGACCGGTGCTGTCGTTTGGACGAACGCTTGGCAAGGGAGATGACGCCACCGGAAACGGAGACTGATTTCATTGAAAGCTATAAACACAAGCTACGAATGCGTTTGGGCATGTGTTATTTGGATCATTACTATACCGAGGAAGGTCTCGCCCTTTTGCGTGAGGTCGACAGGTATTTTGCTGACCATCAGGAATATAAAATGCGCTTTAATTCGGCTTTCATGTTGGGTAACGCCTATTTTCAGCAAGGCGAATACGACAGCTGCCAGATTTGTTTTAAGAATGGTTTGGAGGCCGCACAAAGGAATGGTAACCCCGAGGAAATTGCCTATTATCATTTTTCGATGGCGATGGATGATGTATTAAGGTATGACAATGGGAATTTTGCCGACAGCCTCGCGGGCCGCAATTTCCTCACCCAAGCCATTTCGGAGTGTCATCAGGGACTGGAATTGTATGAAGGTCCGATGTCCCGTTACAAGGAAGGCTTGTATGCCTACCTGAATAAGGCTTTTTTCCGCCTCGAGCAATATGACTCATGCGTTTATTATGTCAATAAGCAGATGGATTTCTTGAACGAACACCATTTCGCGATTGTGCCCAATAACGAGAACGCGGGCTTGTACTACCGTTTGTACAAATCCTACGAAGCTTTGGGCGACCACGCCGAAGCCTTGTCGTATGCCAACAAGTATTTCGACATGACGCAAGCCTTGGAAGACCAACCCAAAGATTTTGAGAAAGTGAAAGGCGACTATGAGAAGCGGGTTGAAATGATGCAATTGCAATCGGAACAACAGGCCAAGCGTCTGCGGCTATATGTGCTGCTTGTTTTGGCATTGGCGACCATCGTCCTCGTCCTATGGCTGGCTTATCGCTATCGCAAGGAAAAGGAAATTGAGGCGTTGAAATTCCATGAGACCATCCACCAACTGCAATCGGAATTGGATCAACATTCGCAGCAATCCCTTCAGGCCTTGCAACAACGTGCGATGGCGCTTTACCATTCGGGTGCGCCCGATGCCTTGCAGCGCATCTTGGCCGAGTTTGCGACCGACTATCCTCACGCGATGGAAAAACTTGCTGCCACCTATCCCGATTTGAGTGGAACGGAACGCCATATTGTCGTCCTTTCGTTTCTCCGTTTCCGCGTGAAGGAAGAGGCCGACATCCTTGGGTTGAGCAGCCATACGGTGACGAAATACCGCACCAAAATCAGGCGAAAAGTGGGCGACGACCCCATTGCGGAACTGATTTGACTTGGGAAAAATGCGTACTTTTTGTTTCTGCAAACAGTTCATTATCTGATAATTGATTGATTTTGATGGCCGAAAAATGCGTACTTCCTCTTATGGTCAAAAAACAAGGCGATGGTTTTCTTTATTTTTGGAACCGCAAAGTTTAAATCAATACTTAAAACAATTAAAACCTTACAAACATGAAAAAAAGTCTATTACTCATTGTGGCACTGATAGTGGCCAACATTGTTTCGGCCCAAACCATCGACTCCATTCCGCATCATCACACAGGACACTCTACCTATCCTGTTAACATCATGCAAATGGCCGACGGTAGCATACTCGGAGGCATCCTGTTGGCCGACATTGACAACAACTACAACACATATAGGCCAGTGGGCTACCTTATGCACAAGGTGTCAAGGCATGGACTGGAGTTTGCTGACTCGCTATTATTGCCTTATCCACAGCGATTGCCTTGGTGCAAAGTGTTCAAGAATCGCATGAGCGAAGACTATCTCTACGTTGAAATGGCGAACCACTCCCCAAGCTGCACATTCGACCTTTCAATATTCCGTCTTGACGAACAACTTGACATCGACAGTACCGATGCTGTTCGTCTTGTTTTGGAAGAAGGCTTGATGAACGGCTTTGAACCAGGAATGTTGCACGATCCGCAAAACGATTTAGTGGTGGCATACTACGATGCTAATAATAACGACTCGATTGCAATTCGTTTCACGCGCATAGGTATAGAAGGCGAAATTAAGCATAGCCGCGGTTATTCCCAAACCGAATTGCCTATTTCGTGGCGTGTGATGCACTGGGGGCCAAAGATTTTCAGCAATTCTCCTCTCAAATACTGTGTTTGGGGGTTGGAGATAGATGAGGAGGCAGGGCATGACTATCTTCATTGCTTTGTGTTGGACTCTTTGTTCAATATTGAAAAACAACTGACGATACATGATAACTTGGGATACCCTGATAGCCAAGGGTATACGATGCACGGTTCCTGGTCTGAAAACATGCTCGGCTTTGACAATGGAGATTTTATGGTTGGATTGAATTATTCCCAATTCACCCAAATGGAAAATGGTGTGATGCTTCGAAAATACGATAGCAGCTGCCTCTTGTTGAATGAAATCAAATTTCCTGCCGAACCATATTTACAAAACCAAACCGATGGAAGCCACTTCATAGGGTTGGAACATAGCCACGACGGTTGCATTTATTTTGCATATTACTCACAATCGCCCTTTGGCTATGGCCTTAATTACTTCGGCCAGCTGGTGGTGGTGAAAATGGACGAAGACCTAAACGTCATTTGGAAGCGCTATTGTCTTGAACCTATTGGATACGGTCGTGATTATGGTTGCATTACAGTACTTAACGACAATGCCGTTGCCGTTCTAGGCAGTAATTACAACACTGGCGATCTTTTCTACGTCATCGTCAACGACGACTACGACGGTCTCGACGAGCAGAATGGCATCACCATCCGCCCCTACGCCTTCTGGCCCAATCCTGCCAAAGACATCCTCAATCTGCAATACTCGCCCGACGTAACGCCCACAAAAGTCGAACTCTATGACCTCCAAGGCCGCTTGGTACGCAGCCAGACCACAAGTTTGGAAAGCATCGACATGGAAGGTCTCGCGGCAGGCACCTACACGATGCGCGTCACACTGCAAGGCGGGAAGGTGTTTTCGGACAAGGTGGTGAAGGAATAACGACCTATTACTGAACACGGATGCGCTTTTTCTCGAACACGGATTTCACGGATAAACACGGATAGATTTTTCCGTGCAAATCCGTGCAATCCGTGTTCTTTTTACAGACTCGACGGATGCGTTTTTCCGTGAAAACCCATACTTCGTTCCAAAGAGTTGCCAATCCATGGTAACGGTTTTGCTGGAATGATGGCGGAACATTTTTATAGTCCAGCTACTAATTTCTTTAATCTATTGTGTTTGAGTGGAATACGAAAACCAAGAAAATTATTTTCGTTTTTCAATTGGGTGCATTGGATTTTTCCTTATTTTTACAAGTTCAAAATTAGCGGATGGAAACGAAGTGGATTTTACATAAAGACGTTGATAATCATCAAGTTGAAGAAATTGTCAAGGCTCTTGGTATCGACAAGAACCTTGCGACTTTGCTTGTGCAACGCGGTATTACCACCTTCGACGAGGCCAAAACTTTCTTCCGTCCCGAGCTTTCGCAACTCCACGACCCCTTCCTGATGAAGGACATGGACAAAGCCGTTGAACGAGTACTGCAAGCCATCAATAACGGTGAGAAACTGCTCGTCTATGGCGACTACGACGTGGATGGCACCACGGCAGTGGCTGTGGTTTACACCTACCTCAAGCCGTTCTTTAAGAAAAAGAAGATAGAGTTCTATATCCCCGACCGTTACGAAGAGGGTTACGGCATCTCGCGCAAAGGTGTCGACTATGCCGCCGACAATGGCTTTAAGCTGGTCATCGCCTTAGACTGCGGCATCAAGGCCGTCGAGCGCATCGACTATGCCAACAGCCGTGGCGTCGATTTCATCATCTGCGACCACCACCGTGCGGGCGATGTGCTGCCCAATGCTGTGGCTGTGCTCGATGCCAAACGCCCCGACTGCAACTATCCTTACGACGAACTGTCGGGCTGCGGCGTGGGCTTCAAGCTCATCACAGCGCTCTCGATGCGCGGCTTGGGCACGATGGACAAGGTGTACGAACTGCTCGACCTTCTGGCCGTGAGCATCGCTGCCGACATCGTTCCCATTACGGGCGAAAACCGTGTGCTGACTTACTACGGCCTGAAACAGCTGAACAAGAAACCACGTCCGGGCATCGAAGCCATCCTGCAACATGCTAACATACGCCGTCGCGAAGACGACGAACTGCAAGAAGACGAGAATGTCCTGACCAGAGAGTTGACTGTCAGTGATTTGGTGTTCCTTATCGGCCCGCGCATCAATGCTGCTGGCCGTATCGACAAGGCCGCCGACTCGGTGCGCCTGCTCATCGCTGAAAAGCCCGACCATGCCGCGAAGCTGGCTGCTTCCATCAACGACCTCAACGATATGCGGCGCGAGTTCGACAACCGCATCACCGAGGAAGCCCTCAGCATGATTGCTGCCGACCCTGAACTGCAAGATGCCAAGAGCACCGTGGTTTTCAACGAGCGTTGGCACCGTGGCGTAATCGGTATCGTGGCCTCGCGCCTCACCGATTATTATTATCGTCCTACCATCGTCCTGACCCGCGCCAACGGCCTCGTCACTGGCTCAGCGCGTTCTATCAAGAGCTTCGACATCTATGATGCCATCGACACCTGTTCCGACCTGCTTGAGCACTTCGGCGGCCATAAATACGCTGCCGGACTTTCGATGCGGGAGGAAAACCTGCCTGAGTTCCGCCGCCGCTTTGAAGCTTACGTGGCCGAACACCTGGTGGAAGAGGACTTTGTGCCTGAGCTTGAGGTCGACATGAAAATCAACTTCCGCGACATCACGCCGAAGTTCATGCGCATCCTCAACCAATTTGCGCCTTTCGGTCCCGGCAACATGGCACCCATATTCTGGACCGATCAAGTCATTGACGCTGGCGGCTCGCGTCCCGTGGGCGGCCATAAGCATCTGAAACTCACCGTGAGTCAGGTGGGCGACAAGGAACTGGGCGTGGCACCCTTCTCGGGCATTGCCTTCCAAAAAGGCGACTATTTCGACCGCATCCACAAAGGCGAGCCGTTCAGCATCTGCTACCATCTCGAATACAACACATGGCAGGGCAAGACCACCTTGCAGCTCAATGTGAAGGACATCAAGTTCGACGAGTGATTGACACACCTAATTTATATTAATTATTGGGCTTCAAAAATTGCCTGCGGTTTTTGTCTCAAATTCTTAGAAATTCAAAATGGTACAATTCTCTAATTCTTTAATTCTTGATAATTAAACGCTTATGATGAAAAAAATACATTTAGTCATTGCCATGCTGTTGTTTTTTGGGCTTTTTGCACAAGCTCAAACCATTGAGGTGTCTGGCCTGCAATCAGGGAGTTGGGAAGCCGATACGATTTTGGTCGTGGGCGATGTGAGGGTTGAAGAATCGTTGCACATCATGTCGGGCACGACGGTGCTTTTCGATGGTTTTTATGGCATCTTTGTCGAAAAGGAAGCCGCATTGGAAGCCGTGGGTACCGAAACTGACTCCATCCTTTTCACCGTGGCCGACACAACCGGGTTCTTCCGCTTCAACCAAGGTCGCGGCGGCTGGAACGGCATCCACCTCAATAAGGCAAGCCAAGCCCGTTTCGACTATTGTCGTCTGCAATTTGGCAAGGCCGCTTGGGACGACGACCAAGATGGTGGCGCCCTGCGCATCAACGATTGCAATGATGTTGAAATCAGCAACAGTACGCTGTTCTGCAATTTCTCGCGCGAGCATGGCGGTGCCCTCAATGCCGAAAACTCTGTGGTGAAGATGTATGGCTGCAATGTGAGCAACAACTTGACTTATACTGAGATAGATACGGTTTACTATATGTATGGCGGTGGCCTGCGCTTCCTGAAATGCGATGTGGGAATGACCGATGTGGTGTTTCGCCATAACAACGGCCAGACGGCCATCGGTGGAGCCATGAGCATCGACAGCTGCTCCATCAGCATTGACCGTTGCGTGTTTGAGCATAATTATGGCATCAACGGGGGTGGCCTTTATATGATTCGCTGCTATGATAACCCATGCAGCATCACCAATTCGCTTTTCGCCAACAACATCTCTGGGCATTTTGGTGGTGGTTTGGCTATCAGCGACTCGTCACCTGAAATGAGCAACTTGACCGTGGTTGACAACGAGTCGATTGGTGTCAACTGCGGTGGCATCTTTTTCTATCAGCATAGTAGCCCCATTGTACGCAATTGCATCGTTTATGGCAATCTCAACGATGCCCCACTTGAAGAACCGGTCCAGATTTGGATTTGGACTTACGATGGTTTTGTGCCAGAGTTCCATAACTGTCTGATTCAATATGGATTTGAGCTTATTTCTGGCTACGACATCATCGAGGTTTATGAGGATTGTATTGACGAAGCTCCCCTGTTCGCTGATGCTGAAAACGAGAACTATCGGCTGACCGACAATAGTCCTTGCATCAATGATGGCTTGACCGAAGACATCGATTTCGACAGGGTTGATTTGGACGGCAATCCGCGCGTCTGGGACAATGTCATTGACATGGGGGCTTACGAGTATGCCTCTGTCGGCATCAACGAAAATGCTCAAACACAAAACGTGATTCGCATTGTCGGCAACCCGATTATGGCCTCAAGCTATTCCGAAATC
>Ga0310694_10007798_pt1 | contig 10023 bp, 6 predicted proteins | sample 174DNAGHGhighgp2_FD_203884 | JGI IMG/M metagenome (GOLD analysis project Ga0310694, IMG submission 203884) | Sheep rumen microbial communities from Palmerston North, Manawatu-Wanganui, New Zealand - 1742 DNA GHGhigh gp2 (v2) (version 2) | ecosystem: Host-associated > Mammals > Digestive system >...
TTGATACACGGAGCGTAGGCAATGACGATGCTGGGACCGTGCCATGCCTCGGCCTCGCGGATAGCCTTCAGCGTCTGAGCGTGGTCTGCGCCCATAGCAATCTGTGCAACATAGACGTAGCCATAAGTGGTGGCAATCATGCCAAGATCCTTCTTGCGGATGCGCTTGCCCTGAGCAGCGAACTGTGCGATGGCACCAAGCGGTGTAGCCTTGGAGGCCTGGCCGCCAGTGTTGGAATACACCTCTGTATCGAGCACAAGGATATTGACATCCTCGCCGCTGGCAATCACGTGGTCGAGACCGCCGTAGCCGATATCGTAGGAAGCACCGTCGCCACCGATAATCCACTGGCTACGCTTCACGAGATAGTGGTCGAGAGTCCGCAGTTCCTTGTTGATTTCGCAACCAGCCTCAGCAGCGCCCTTGATAAGCTCGCGCAGTTTCGGAGCAATCTCCTTGGTCTTGTCTGCGTCGTCCTTGTTGGCAATCCACTCTTCGGCCAGTGCCTTGTACTCAGCAGGACACTGAGGAGCCTCGCAAGCCTCAGCGAGCAACTTGGCCACGCGTTCCTTCATCTTCTTGTTGCCGAGAGCCATACCGAGACCGAACTCGCAGAAGTCCTCGAACAGGGAGTTGTTGAAGACGGGGCCCTGTCCCTTCTCGTTCTTGGTGTAAGGCGTAGAGGGGATGGAAGCGGAGTAGATGCTGGAGCAACCCGTGGCATTGGCAATCATCTGACGGTCGCCAAAGAGTTGCGAAAGCAGCTTGACGTACGGAGTCTCGCCACAACCGGAGCAGGCACCAGAGAACTCGAACAGCGGCTGTGCGAACTGAGAGTTCTTGACCGACTGCTTGATATCAACCAGATGCTGCTTCGAGGGCACCTTCACCAACTTGTCCCAGTCGGCAGCCATCTTCTTCATGTCGGCTGCATCGGGATTGAACGGAACCATCGTGAGGGCCTTACCCAACTTCGGGTTACCCGGACAAATGTCGGCACAGTTGCCGCAGCCCAGACAGTCGAGCACGCTGGGTTCGATGACGAAGTGCATGCCCTTCATTGCGGCGGGCGCCTTCATCTCGATGGTGTCTATCTGGAAGTCCTTCAACTCATCGTCGGTCAGTACGAATGGACGGATGGCAGCATGAGGACAGATGTAAGCGCACTGGTTGCACTGGATGCAGTTCTCCTTGTTCCAAGCAGGAACGAAGGCTTCCACGCCACGCTTCTCGTAAGCAGCAGTGCCCACTTCCCAAGAGCCATCGGCAGTGCCGTGCTTCACAAAGTCGCTAACCTTCAGCAGGTCGCCGGCCTGAGCGTTGATAGGACGCACCAGTTCCTTCACGAAGGCGGGAGCGTCGTCCTGTTTCTCGGCATCGTCAGGCAAGTTGGCCCATGCGGGATCCACCACAAACTGCTTGTACTCGTCGCCGCGGTCAACGGCAGCGTAGTTCTTGTTCACCACATCTTCGCCCTTCGAGCCGTAAGACTTGACAATGAACTTCTTCATCTGCTCCACGGCCAGTTCCACGGGGATGACACCCGTAATGCGGAAGAAGGCTGACTGCAGGATGGTGTTGGTGCGGTTGCCCAGCCCAATCTCCTGTGCAATCTTTGTGGCGTTGATGGTGTAAACTGTGATATTGTTCTGTGCGAAGTAACGTTTCACCTTGTTGGGCATGAACTTTACCAGCTCTTCGCCTTCGAAGATGGTGTTCAGCAGGAACGTTCCATTCTTCTGCAAGCCACGCGTCACATCATACATATGCAGGTAGGCCTGAACGTGGCAAGCCACGAAGTTGGGCGTCGTAACCAGATAAGTGGAGCGGATGGGCGTGTCGCCGAAACGCAGGTGCGAGCAAGTGAAACCTCCCGACTTCTTTGAGTCGTAAGAGAAGTATGCCTGGCAATACTTGTCGGTGTTGTCGCCGATAATCTTCACGGAGTTCTTGTTGGCGCCCACTGTGCCATCAGCACCAAGACCGTAGAACTTAGCCTGGAAGATGCCTTCGCCACCGAGCGGCATCTCGGGCACCTCGGGCAGCGACGTGAAGGTAACATCGTCTACAATTCCCACCGTGAAGTGGTTCTTGGGTTCGGGCATTGCCAGATTGTTGAAGACGCTGATAATCTGCGCCGGAGTGGTGTCGTGCGAACCGAGGCCGTAGCGGCCGCCCACGATGAGCGGACGATTCTCCACGTCGAAGAAGGCATCCTTCACGTCGAGGTACAGAGGCTCGCCGTTAGCACCGGGTTCCTTCGTGCGGTCGAGCACAGCAATGCGCTTCACGCTCTTGGGAACGGCAGCCAGCAGGTGCTTCACCGAGAAGGGACGATAGAGATGAACACTAATCATACCCACCTTTTGGCCGTTGGCGTTCAGATAATCGATGGCCTCGCGGGCGGCATCGGTGGCACTGCCCATGAGGATGATAATGCGGTCGGCATCCTCTGCACCGTAGTACGAGAAGATGTGATACTCGCGACCCGTAATCTTCGAGAGCTGACCCAGATATTTCTCCACCACTTCGGGCACTGCATCGTAGTAGGGATTGCAAGCCTCGCGATGCGTGAAGAAAGTCTCGGGATTCTCGGCTGTACCACGCGTGATGGGACGCTCGGGCGACATGGCACGGTCGCGGAAACGCTTGATGTATTCCTCGTTTACCAGCGGACGAACATCCTCCTGGTCGAGCAACTCAATCTTGTGATACTCATGCGAAGTGCGAAAGCCATCGAAGAAATTGACGAATGGCACACAGGTTTCCAACGAAGCCAAGTGAGCGGCGGCGGTCATATCCATCACCTCCTGCACACTGCCTTCGCACAGCATGGCGAAGCCTGTCTGGCGGCAAGCCATCACGTCCTGATGGTCGCCGAAGATACAAAGTGCGTGGCTGGCCAGCGTGCGAGCCGAAACATCGAAGACGCAGGGAATCAGTTCGCCTGCAATCTTGTACATATTTGGAATCATCAGCAGCAAGCCCTGCGACGCGGTGAATGTGGTGGTCAGCGCACCAGCCTGCAGCGAACCGTGAACGGCACCGGCTGCGCCGGCCTCGGACTGCATCTCCTGCACGCTCACCGTTTGGCCCCACAGGTTCTTGCGGCCACGGGCCGCCCACTCGTCTACATGCTCCGCCATGGGCGAAGACGGAGTGATGGGATAGATAGCAGCTACCTCCGAGAACATGTAGCTCACGTGAGCTGCAGCCTCGTTGCCATCACAAGTGATAAATTTCTTTTCTTTTGCCATAACTCTTACCTTTTTATATTATATGATTATCCTGTTCTCTAAGTTAATATAAGAAACCGTACATCCAGAGCGGAATCTCCTGCCCTTGGCCCTCGTTGATGCCCGAAAGCACATAGATGACATCGGTATTCTTGCGGCGCGGCAGCTCGGTGCAGATGCGGAAGCGTTGCGTCTTGTCCACCACAAACGTGCTGCTGCGGTCGCCCATGCGCACATCGTGCCGTCCCCACAGGGCGTTCTGAAAGAACGTCTCGTACATCGTCTGCTCGTCCACGCGGCCCGGTGTCATCACAAACATCAGGTTCGGATTGTGCATCAGCAGCTGGGCTGGTTTCTTGGGGAAGGCCTCGCCTGGGCGATACACCATATTTATCAGACGAGCGTCGCTGAGATATTTAATGTAGTTCATCACGGTGGCGCGTGAGGTCTGCGTGTCGGTGGCCAACTGGCTCACGTTAGGCGCGCCCTTACCTTCCGAAGCCACTAGATAGAGCAACTTCTTGATGCGGCTCAGGTATTTCAGTTCTATCTGTTTGATGAGCAGCACGTCCACCTCTATCATCATGTTCATCACCTTCAGCAGATTTTCCGAGAAGTTTGTTTTCTCGAGAAAGAACGGGTAATAACCATGATGGATGTATGCAGGGAAATATTCCAACGGATTCACCTGCGAGAGAATCTCCTTCGAGATGCGCTCGTGGCGATTCTGTATTTCGCGCAATCCGTAAGTACGCAGGTTGAGTCCCGTCTTCAGGTTCAGGAACTCGCGGAACGAGAAGCCGCGCAGATTGTAGCTGGCCACCAGTCCGTTCAGTTCGGGATTTTCTTCTTTCAGACGCATCACGCTACTTCCCGTGAAGACCACGCGCAGGCGTCCGCAGCGTTCGTAGATGGCTCGCAGTTCGCGACTCCAGTCGGGGTCTTTGAAAACTTGGTCGATGAGGAGCACCTGTCCGCCTTCCTGCTGAAACTCCGTTGCAAACTGCAGGAGCGTCTTGCCCTGGAAGTAGAAGTTATTCATATTTATATAGAGGCACCTGCGGTCTTCTGCGCCGAAGTGTTCGCGCGCATACTGCAGGAGGAACGTGGTCTTACCCACTCCTCTACTTCCTTTGATGCCAATCAGACGGGCCTTCCAGTCTATTTCATCCATTAGCGCACGCCGCACGCCGGGCTGCATGTGCTCGACCAAATACTGATGAGTCCGAAAGAACGATTCTAACATACCCTACCAAACGATTTACGGGCGCAAAGATAATGCTTTTCTGCCCAATTTGCAAACTCTGCTTGGCAAAAAGTAACTTTTGAGCTATTTTTTTTCTGTGAAGAGCGGGATGTGGCGCATCTGTTGCATGATGGCCGTCTGACGTCGAAGCATGTAGGCCGACGGATTTTGGCTGCTAAATTTCAGCGGGTTGGGCAGCGTAGCAGCCACAAGGGCACAATTGGGGCGTGTGAGTTCCAGCGCGCTCCGTCCGAAGTGGAGTTGCGCCACTGCCTCTGCGCCGTAGATGCCGTCGCCCATCTCGATGGAGTTGAGATACACCTCCATGATGCGCTCCTTGCCCCACATCACTTCGATAAGCACCGTGAAATAAGCCTCCAGCGCCTTTCGCACCCATGTCTGCGAAGGACCGAGAAAGACGTTCTTGGCTGTCTGCTGACTGATGGTGCTCCCGCCGCGTCGGCGGCCGCCGTTGGCCCGCTCAGCCATGGCGAGGCGGATGGCCTTGAAGTCGAAGCCGTGATGCTCGAGATAGCGCTGGTCTTCGCTGGCAATGACGGCCACCGGCATGTACTTCGACATGGAGTCGAGCGGCACCCAGTGGTGGCGGAGACGTATCTGCTCGCCGCGCATCATCTGCTGCCCGCAGCGGATAAACATAAGGGGCGTCACGTACACAGGACACCAGCGGTAGATAAGTACAGAAAGGATTGTGCTCCCGAAAAACAGGAGCACAATCCATTGGATGATTCGCTGTATGCGTTTCAACACATTCACAGCAATTGGTTTTCGCAAGTATTACTTCAGCGTGCCAGCGTTGGCGGCAGCAATCATAGCGTCGCTTGCATAGAGATAGACCTCCACGCGGCGGCTGGCCTTCTGGTCTTCCTTGCCGTTGGCACCAACTACGAGATACTGCGGATCTTCGCCGTAGCCCGTGGTACTCTTAATCTGCGCATTCGACACGCCGCAATTGCCGGTCAAGAAGTTCGAAACGGCGCTGGCACGGTTCTGGCTCAGCGTCAGGTTCGTGGCATCCGAGCCATCGCTGCTGGCGAAGCCGCAGATGGCCACGTCGCAGTCGGTATAGACGTTCAGCACGTTGTTGGCGAACTGCTTCAGCGAGTTCTGTGCAGTCGGAGTCAGCGCAGCCTTACCCACAGAGAAGAGGATGCCGTTGTCGAAAGTAACCTTCACAGCGTCCAGACCCTTGCCGTCCTTGATGGACTCAGCCTCGGCATTAGCCACAGCAGCGGCAGCAGCCTTTGCCTTATCCATTTTCTTGCCGATGAGCGTACCGGCGGTAGCGCCCACAGCAGCACCAGCAGCTGCACCGATGCCGGCACCAAGCTTGGTATTACCAGTCAGCTTGCCAATCAGTGCACCGATACCCGTACCGGCAGCAGCACCTGCGGTAGTACCGATGATGGCACCCTTCTGCTTGTTGTTCATTGTGCCGCAGCCAGAGAATACCAAGGCCACTGCCATGATTCCCACCATTAATTTGTTTGCTTTCATACTTCAATAATTTTAATGTTAGTAATGTTTACTTCACAGATTATGCCGCAAAGATATAACTTTTTCTGCATCCGAGGCAGTCGGAACCCGTTTTTTTTCGTAATTTTGCAGCGTTTTAACAAATATAGGGCGACAGCAGCGCCGAGACGAGCGCGCGAAGTGGCCCTGCAAAGCACAACAATAGAATGGCAAAAGAACTGGATTTCCTGACAAAGAGGAGCGAAGATTACAGCAAGTGGTACAACGAACTGGTGGTGAAAGCCGACTTGGCTGAGCAAGCCGACGTGCGCGGCTGCATGGTGATAAAACCTTACGGCTACGCCATCTGGGAGAAGATGCAACGCATACTGGACGACAAGTTCAAGGAGACGGGCGTGCAGAATGCCTATTTCCCGATGCTTATCCCCAAGAGTTTCCTCTCGCGCGAAGCGGAGCACGTGGAAGGCTTCGCCAAGGAATGCGCCGTGGTGACGCACTACCGCCTGAAAACGAACGAGACGCACGACGGCGTCATCGTAGACCCGGCCGCTAAACTGGAGGAGGAACTCATCATCCGACCCACGAGCGAGACCATCATCTGGAATACTTTTAAGAATTGGATACACTCGTATCGCGACCTCCCACTGCTCGTAAACCAGTGGTGCAACGTCATGCGCTGGGAGATGCGCACCAGACTCTTCCTCCGCACCAGCGAGTTTCTGTGGCAGGAAGGTCACACGGCTCACGCCACACGCGAGGAAGCCGAGGAGCGCGCCAAGATGATGCTCAAGGTGTACGCCGACTTTGCCGAGAACTGCATGGCAGTGCCGGTGGTGCAGGGCGTGAAGAGCGAGACGGAACGTTTTGCCGGCGCACTCGACACGTATACCATCGAGGCCATGATGCAAGACGGCAAGGCCCTGCAGAGCGGCACGAGCCACTTCCTGGGCCAGAACTTTGGCAAGGCGTTCGAAGTACAGTTCCTCAACCGCGACAACCAACCCGAATACGCATGGGCTACCAGCTGGGGCGTCAGCACCCGACTGATGGGCGCCCTCATCATGACGCATTCCGACGACAACGGCCTCGTATTGCCTCCTGCACTGGCTCCCACACAGGTGGTCATCATCCCAATATACAAGAACGACGAGCAACTGCAGAAGGTGGACGAGGCAGTGGCTCCCATCGTCGCAAAACTGCGCCAGATGGGCATCAGCGTGAAGTACGACAATGCCGACAACAAGCGACCGGGCTTCAAGTTTGCAGACTACGAACTGAAGGGAGTCCCCGTGCGCCTCGTACTCGGTGCACGCGACTTGGAGAACGGCACAGTGGAAGTAATGCGCCGCGACACGTTGGAGAAAGAGACGCAACCGCTGGAAGGCATTACCGCACGTGTGAAAGACCTACTCGGCGACATACAGCAGAACATCTTCCAGAAGGCAAAGACCTTCCGCGACGCACACATCTACGAGTGCGAAGACTACGAGGAGTTCAAGCAGCGCGTCAAGGACGGCGGCTTCTTCCTCTGCCACTGGGACGGCACGCCCGAGACCGAGGCGCGCATCAAGGAGGAGACACAGGCCACCATTCGCTGCGTTCCCTTCGGCGTGGAGCAGACGCCCGGCACGGACATGGTCAGCGGCAAGCCCGCAGTAGCCCGCGTGCTCATCGCACGTTCCTACTAAAAATGCCACGCGTCGCAAGTCTTCACGCGACGTGTGACAAAACGAAATGCGACGCGTCGCTTCAGCCGAAACGACGCGTCGCAATTTTTATGCCTCACGTCACGCTTATTTCACCCTCACGACACGGATGCCAAGCAGCGAAGTGCGCTTCTGCATATACTCGAAGAGAGGTTGTGGGTCGAGCAGGACGCGACCGTGCTGACTGCTGGCGTGGAGCATATGGAGCCGCCCGTCTTGCCACTGCGCAAGGCCAAGGTGCGAAACATCGAGCCCATCGCGGCTGGTGACAAGCGCCAGAATGTCGCCGTCCTGCACATACTTCAGCGCCTCGCGGCTGCGATTGAGCAGATGCGACGGGATGTACCGGACACTGTCGCCCGCTGTTTCCTGTTCCGTCGTGCGCAGTTGCTCGAGTGTCTGAGGGTCGCGACCGAGCATGGGATAGGCGTCGGGATGAGTCGACATGAAGTGCAAATCTGTCTGCTGTACGCCACAAAACGGCCAGTAATTGCCGGCAGGCGTGGCTTTGGGCTCAAGCAGTAAGCCCTGCTCCACTCCGCTGCACACCCACTGGCTGAAGTAGTGGTTGCGGCTGAGGTAGCCATCCATACGCCCACGCCTGTAACGCAGCATGGTGAGCCAGTGGCAGAAATCCTGCCAGCGGGTACTGCCCTGCCGCGTGGTGAGTGTGAGCGCTGCCACGTTCTCCACCAGCGTGGTGCAGTCCAGTTGGCGCAGGTTCACCACCAGCTGTTCGGTCTTGTTCACCTCGAGCGTGGCGGCTACATAAGGCGTGCCCTCCAGTTGGTGGGCATAAAAGAGCGTCAGGTTGGCGTTGGCCGGCTGCTTGGCACCCTCGCGCAGTAGAGCCACCACACGCAGACTATCTTCCCTTTCGTAGGTAATGGCGCGTACAGAACTAAGCATCAGCGATGCAAGGGCAAGCGCGAGCAGACGTTTCATTGAGAGGAAGAGTTTATTCCTGTGGTTCTGCTTCCTCAGCCGGCAGTTTCACCAGCGCCGTAACAACGAACGTGACAAGACAGAAGCCCATAATGCAGAGGAAGAACTGGTTGTAGCCAAGACTGTCGGACATCCAGCCGGAAACCATGCCGGGCAACATCACGCCGCCCAGGTATTGGAAAGCCGTGCAGAGCGAGAAAACCGAAGTGCTGCGCTCGCCGTGCGAGAAGCTGACCAGATAGAGCGTGTAGGCTGTGAAGCCGAGGCCATAGCCCACCTGTTCGACGAAGACGCACGTGCCCACAATCCACAGATTTGTCTCCTGCACAAGGCTCAGATACACGTAAACGACGTCTGGCAACGTCAGGCAGAGCACCAGCGGCCAGAGCATACGCCGCAGGCCATACTTCGAAACCAGCCAGCCGCCCAGGAGGCCGCCGCCCAGAAGGCCGATGACGCCCAGCGTGCCGTAGATAAGTCCGTAGTTCACGTCCGTCAATCCCAATCCGCCCTCAGCTATCGAGCGTTTCAGGAAGAGCGGGATGATTTTCGTAAGCAGTCCCTCAGGCAAGCGGAAGAGCAGGATGAAGCAGAGCGCCGTGAGGATGTGAGGTTTGCTGAAGAATACGACCCACGTTTTGGCAAACTCGTGTAAGTGGAAGCTCACGCCATGTTTCTCGCCGTCCACTTTCGCTGCAGGCTTCTCCACCACGGGGAGCATATGCGAATGGTAGGCAAACAAGAGCAGCATCAACGCACCAACCACTGCAAAGGTAATGGACCAGGCCACGGGTATTCCCATCGGCGCCATGCCGCAGAAGCCTTCCTGCAGCACGCCGGCCAACATCACCAGACCGCCTTGTCCCAGAACCATACCGATGCGATAGAAGGTGTTGCGCACGCCAACAAAGAGTTCCTGCTGCCGATTGGTCAGGCCAAGGATGTAGAATCCATCGGCCGAGATGTCGTGTGTGGCGCTGCTGAAGGCCACCAACATGAAAAGTGCTAGCGATGCCTTGAGCCACATCGCAGTGGGAAGCGTCAGAGCCACCATGCCCAGTGCCGCTCCGATGAGTAGTTGCATGGCCAGCACCCACCAACGCTTCGTACGCAACGTGTCGATGAACGGGCTCCACAGCGGTTTTATCACCCACGGCAGGCCGAGCCAGCTGGTGTAAAGGGCAATCTGCGTATCGGAGAGCCCCATCTCTTGATACAGCACCACACTCATCAACATCACGGCTGCGTAAGGCAGCGACTCGCCCAGGTAGAGGCTGGGCACCCAAAGGGAAGGATTTTTCTGGTCGCGATTCATATTCTTATGTTCAATATTCGGAAATGGAGGTTATCGGCGGTCACCAGTACGCAGCCGCGTGTATCCGACAAGACGGTC
>Ga0310694_10007800_pt1 | contig 10021 bp, 7 predicted proteins | sample 174DNAGHGhighgp2_FD_203884 | JGI IMG/M metagenome (GOLD analysis project Ga0310694, IMG submission 203884) | Sheep rumen microbial communities from Palmerston North, Manawatu-Wanganui, New Zealand - 1742 DNA GHGhigh gp2 (v2) (version 2) | ecosystem: Host-associated > Mammals > Digestive system >...
GCGGAGGCACGCCAACAGACCTTACGCCGAAGCAGCTCGAACGCTTCCTCAAGATGTTCACCTCGAAGTGCGACATGTCGAAGACGCGCCAGTTCAACTATGATGTCGATCCCTGGACGCTCGTGGGGACCGACGGGCATGAACGGCTCAAGATCATGCGCGACTACGGCGTGGACCGCCTCACCATCGGCATCCAGTCTCTAAACGAGAAGATCATCCGCCACATGAACCGCGCGCACGACAAGAAGACCGCGCTCGAATCGATCAAGAACACGCTCGCCTACGGCTACCAGCTTGACATAGAGTTCATCTTCGGATACCCAGAGCAGACGCTCGAAAGCTGGTACGAGGACCTTAAGGAGATGGTAACGCTCGACTCGCACGAGATCCAGTTCTATCGGCTCAAGGTGGAGGCGTACGGCGACCAGCAGGGGCTCATCAAGAAGATGGAGCAGATACATCCTGAGGACGTTCCGCCGGTGGACGACACGATGCGCATGAAGCAGATGGCCATCGACTATCTCGCCGAACACGGCTACCACGAGAACCTGCGCCGCGTGTTCACGCAGAAGAAGAACCAGATTTCGCTCTACGCCTACAACCAGTGCTGCATGCTGTACGACCAGATGAGCTTCGGCCAGACCGCGTTCTCTTCCCTGCGCGACCGCTTCGTGCTGAACACGCAGCATTTCGACGAATACTACCAGAAGATTTCCGAGGGCAAGCTGCCGTTCAACCGCGGCTACGTGCGCAACACCGAGGCGCAGCAGCGCTGGTGCATCATCCTTCCGCTCAAGAACTGGAAGTTCCGCAAGAACCATTTCCAGCAGATGACGGGAACGGACGTAGAGACCACTAAGTTCTGGCCAATCCTCCAGAAGATGAAGAAGTTCGGGCTCGTCGAGGACGTGAACGACAACACACTGCAGCTAACCCGGCTTGGCTCGTTCTTCGCCGATGAAGTTGTAGAATGCTTCTACGACCCGCAGTTCATCCCCTTCCCTCGCGAAATGTACAACGAAGGCCCTCTCAGCCCCTACGTCATCAACGATGAGATGGCGGAGATCGAAAGGAGCATGAAGAAGTGAACGGAGCAACAGCCAAAACGTTGCTTGCGGCGTTCGTGGGCGGCATTCTTGGAGCCTGCATAATGATTCCGGTCGCAAAGTCGTACATGCAGGCGAACGTTCCTGCCGACGCGCAGGCTGCCGCCAAGGCCACGCTTGACGCCAACCGTGGCAAAGTGGAGAACATGATTCTCGAGGACGTTGAGAAGTACGGCATGGATGTGTACCGTCTTTATCTCGAGATATCCCAAGCCCTTCCAGGGTTGCCGGGAGATGACTTTGCCGTGGACAAGGCCGTAAAGAAACTCGCGGTTACATATCCCGACTCCAACGCACGTCGGCTGGCCGACGCACATGTCGTGTATGGTGCAATACGCCGGCGCGACATGTTGCAGATCGAGCAGTATCTTGAGGCGGCGGAACAGAGCGGCGAAAAGCATCTGCTCATGCCGAACGGATACGAAATCATACCTCAGCTCATCGCGGCCCAGTACAATTACTACTTCCACATCGGGCGCCTGACGGAGGCGGAAAGCACGCTTGCCTATCTTGAAGCGAAATTCAGGGATAGTTACATCTTCCAGCCGCAGGGAAAACCTATCGCAGTAGTCGACTTCATAGCCAATCAGCGCCGTGTGCTTGAAACAATCAAGCGAAAGGAGTCTAAATGAAGTTTGCAATCGTCTCATTGGCCGCTCTTGCATGCGCGGCGGCAACTGCCGCGCCGATAGAGATAACATCAAAGGATTCGCTCGCGACAGCCGGTGATTTCGTCCATACGGAACTTACTCCGGCCGGGCAGAACATAGCATCCAACCTCTACGCGCTACTCGCCGAGCCAGATACGCCGGCAAGGCGCGCCTCTTGCTCCGAGCTTGCCGCAAAAGCCGCAACGTTCGACCCCGACAAGCTCGCCAACCGCGAAACGCTCGCGCTCGGCTGGCTCATCGGCAAGATCGCCGAGGATCCCGCCACGCGAAAGTTCAACGGACACCTTGAAGAGGCGTACTGGGATTATTTCGCGTGCAACAACTTCAACGGGCTGAAGACCTATCTTATGGCGCAGTACAAGCTTCCCGGCTACGAAGGCATGGACCCCGAGAAGCTGATGATGAACCTCAACCTCTACCAGAACGCGCTCATACACAACTCGCCGTTTAGGACGAAATGGGAGCCTGTTGACGAAATCCTGAAGCTTGTCGCGCTAAAGCCCGGCGACTCCGTGATCGACTACGGATGCCGCCAGGGGTTCTACTCAGACCGCTTCCGGCAGATCGTAGGGGATCGCGGCATGGTCTATTGCCTCGACAACGACAGGGGGCACATCGACTTCCTCCAGAAGTACATCGTGGACTACGATTTCTCCAATATGCTCGCCACAAAATCGACCGACGGAAACCTCGGCCTTACGTCCAACCGGGCAGATGTGCTTTTCATCAACCAGATGTATCACTTCGTCTATATCTACGCGCCGCGACAGGAGCAGCGGAAGCTGCTGAACAGCATCAAGAAGGTTCTGCGCCCCAACGGACGCCTAATCGTATTGGACAACAGCCCGGTTAAAGGCGTCTCCGGCTACTCGCTTGATCCGCGCCTGATCGTAAACCAGCTTGGCTCATACGGCTTCGAGCAGAAGGATCGCCGCCAGCTGACGCCGGGAGTTTACTATCTCGAGTTCGCCAACCGCAAGGGTACGGATTTCGAGAAAACCGCGGCGGAGCGGTTCGGCGACGGAGAATCGCTTCTCCATATCGGTTCTCTCGACTCGTTTGAGCTTACCGCCGGAGGCATCGAAGCCGGAAGGCTTCTTTGGGACGCGCTCGAAAAGCATGATTCCAAAGAGGCCGAAAAGGCTCTTGCGCAATACGACCTGATCATCCCGAAAGAGAACTACGGCGGCGAATACACCGCTCTCGCATGGCTCTGCACCGCCAAGTTCTTCCCGGAGCGACTCGATCCGGCCTGGACCAACAATCCCTGCCATGTTGTCTATCACGACTTCTTCCTGAATGACGACGCAAAGGTGCTGCGCGAATATCTTCTGCGCAAATACAAGCTCCAGAAAGTGCAGGACATGAGCATCTCCGCCGGACTTGAGCGCAAGATTCAGCTTGAAGACTACATTCTCTTCAACAATCCGCGCCGTGAGGAATGGGAAAGGACAAGCGAATTCGTGAAACGCATCGACGTTGCGGAAGGCTCGACTTTCGGCGACATCGGCTGCGGGCCCGGACTGTACAGCTGGCTGATTTCGCGCAAAGTGGGCGCAACCGGCAAGGTCATCGCAATGGATCTCAACACGAACCATCTGGAAACGATCAAGTTCACATGCAAGCGCTTCAACGTCGGCAACATCGAAACGCACGTATCAGGGGTGACCTCACTCAATCTGCCGCCCGACACCTTGGACGCCGCCATGATGTGCTCGCTCTACCACATAATCTACGCCGAAGCCGAGGAGGAACGGGATGCGTTTGTCACGGATATCGCACGTGTCATCAAAAAAGGCGGCATCCTGTATCTGATGGACAACAGTCCTGTAACAGGCGACACCCTTCCCTACCACTCCAACTACATCGCAAAGGAGCTGGTGATCGGGCAGCTGCGCCATTATGGATTCACGCCCATTGCAGAGCACCACTTCCTTCCTCAACGCTATCTGCTCATCTTCCGTAACGACAGGGAGGCAAAGCAATGAAAGACAGGAAGTTTCTCGTCTCATCCGCTCTTGCTGCAGCAGCCATCGCAGCCTCCGCATGGCTTTTCGCCCAGAACCGCGAACTTCGCAAGGAAGTCGAGTCGCTGCGCGCAAAGCGGACGGCGGCGGAGATACGCCGCCCTAAGATGAAGGTGCCGCGCCGTTCACCGGTCTCCACCGGCATCGTCCGCTCCGAACGGATAGTTCCTGCGCCAGAGCCAAAGATCCCAACCGCGGAAAGCAAGCCGATACCCGAAAGCGAAATCGAAGAGGCCGTCAAGGCCCGGCTCGCCGCGCAGCGGCAACAGGCGGAGGAAGCCCGTGAACGCCGCCGCGAAGCAATAGCCGCCATGACTCCCGAGCAGAAGGAAAGCCAAAAGGAGGCGTTCCTCGAAAAGATGCGGGAGCGCTCTCAGCGACGGCTCAGGGTATTCGTGGAAAAGACCGGCTTGACAAAAGATCAGACATCTTCATTCGAAGGCACCGTAGCCGCGCTGGATGCCACGCTTCGGGACACAGCGAACGAATGGGCCGAGCAGATACGGAAAACCGGCACATTCTCGCGCGACGCTCAGGTGAAGTTCGTTGGTGACATCAGTACCGTTCTCAGCGCCGGTTACGGTGAGATGGATGCAACCTTGCCGGAATCATGGCGCACGGAAGACGGCAACGTCAACCTCATGGAGATTATCGGGCCGGAAGCTTTGTCTGCAATGGTTGAGGCCCTTACGGAGGCCGGGCTGGAAGACGGCCTCCGAACAATAGGACAGGTCATGGGCGGGCCTGAAGGTGGACCAGAAGGAGATCCAGATGGAGGTCCAGATGGAGAAGCGGGGATTGCCGATAGGCCTGACGGCATAAACGGGATCGAAAGCCCCGGTGTAGGCGGTGGCCCTGGGAGCGTAGGCAATCCGGGCGGCATTACCGCTGGACCAGGCGGGATGGGGGGGGCCAGAGGCGGATTTGCCCCTCCTGTCCGCTAACACACACCTAAAGGAGACAAGACATGGAAACCAACGCTATCATCGAAAGCCTGAAAGCCGGCGATTTCTCCGCCGAGGTGCTGCGGAATGCGCTTACTGCCGAAGGTGAGGCCCAGCAGATGATGTTCGCTCTCGCCCGCGCGAGGCGTCATGAGAAGTTCCCGGACGATCAAGTGCAGGTACGCAGCGTAATTGAGATATCCAACGTCTGCCGACAGCAGTGTCTGTATTGCGCCATCGGCGGAAAGACGCAGAAGCAGAATTACACGCTTGACGGAACAACCATCGTCAAGCTGGTAGATTACCTGTATGGCAAAGGGCGGCGAACTGTTCTTCTCCAGTCAGGAGAGAATCCGGAGAAGCCATTTGTCGATGACGTGACCGGAGCCGTAGCCGAAATTCACCGCCGCCACCCAGACATGCGCATCATCCTATGCATGGGAGATTTGTCCGAAGAAGACTACCGGCGGCTGTATGAAGCAGGCGCAACGGACTATGTAATCAAGTTCGAGGCTTCACGCGAGGCGCTGTTCTCAGAGTGCAAGCCGAGAGACTCTCTGGGCAACCGGATCAACTGCATCCGCACTCTCGCCAGATTGGGCTACCGCGTCGGCTCCGGCAACATCGTTGGACTTCCCGGGCAGACGCTCGACGACCTCGTCGCCGACCTTGAACTCGCCCACGAATTGCCGCTTAAGATGAACAGCACCACCATCTTCGTGCCCGCCGAAAACACCCCGTTCGCCAACGAACCGCCCGGCAATCCTGTCTGGACGCTCAACATGATGGCGCTTCTGCGCATCATGAATCCGCACCGCCTTATGCCTACCACCAGCTCACTCGAAAAGATGATCCCAGATGGGCAGTACCTCGGCCTGATGGCAGGCGCGAACACTGTGACGATACACGACGGCACGCCAGAGGAGCTTCACGACCTCTTTCCGATATATTCGGCGAAGCGCATCCGCCCTCAGCTGGATCATTTCATGGATATCGTCCAACGCGCCGGAATGAACGGCAAGTTCACCCCATGACGGACCTGCGGCTATCGCCCCTGCACAATCGACCTCAACACCGACCGCGATCGCGAACGGAAGTTTGAGAGCATTTCAGCATCGCATTCCGAGGTGTCTGCAAGCGGCATGTTTTCGCCAGAGCGAAACGCCTCGATTTCCGCACAGGCCGACGGCAGCTTGACGAGCCTGCAGAAATCCACAATGCGAGACGCGTTGGACCTTTTGTCGGAAAGACTGCCCAATGCCAGCAACGGTCTGCGAAAACAGACCGCAAACTGAACGCCATGGAAGGAATCCGTTATCAATCCCGCCGACGCCTCTATCAGCCTGACAAAATCAAAAGGATCTGCGTCAACGCAAGGAACCACCTCAGCGGGAAAATCCAGCCTCTGAAGATGCCCCGCACTCATAAGACGCACAACGCACCCCTTCTCACGCGCAATGCGGGCAAGCGAATCCACATCTCTCTGCTCAACGCCGCGAACCCAGTACGCCGCCAGAAACGCATCAGCCCCAAACGAAGAGTTCCTTGCCTTGGAGGCCAATCCGCTCCATGCATCTGCCATGAGAAGCATAGTCGGATCAAGCACCACTTCGGGACGCGCTCCAGTCAAGTTCTCGCAGATTGCCGCGCCCGTTTCTTCGCGCACCGTTATTGCGGCGAATCTGCCGAGCGCATCGCGGTATCGTCCGATGCATTCATCCGGCAATTCGCTTATGCCGAAACTTGCGGCATATGCCACACGTCTCTGGCTCACAGGAAATTCCGTGCAGAGGTATGGATTCACAGAGAAGTCATGATTCAAGGTTGGATTCCATATCTGATCGCTGCCAACCACAACCGTATCGAACGGCCGCAGGCCACGGAACTCTTCAGGCGAACGGCATATCTGCGCGGACGGCGCAAGCTCACGTTCAATCAAGGCCACAGTCTTCCTGCGACGCTCCTCAAACAGCTCAGCTCCAAGATACCGCTTGGCGAACTTCCTCCGGTTTCTCCACCTCTGGAACCACGGCGTATTCGGATTTGTGATTTTACCGAGAAGATGGTTGTCGCGCGGATCCATCCAATGGTTGATCACCTCTATGCCTACATCCGGCACAAGTTCCGCAATGACACGCTTAAGGGCAATCGCCTGCAGCACCGCACCATAGTTTGTGCACCGGAAGATGGTGAGAAGACCAATCATGCGTCATCTTTCCAGTATTCCATGATCCACTTTGTAGGCTTGCAGGTAAGATGCGGCCTTACCGGTTTGCCGTACTTGAAGTAATAGCCTTCCAACGCCTGTGGCAGATCGGGCTGACCATGGAACGCCACTATCGACGCGCTCTTTGGCGGACGCCAAGGTGCAAATATCTTGTTCAGAGGAAACGTTGGGATCAATTGGCGCTTGAATGAGCGCACCCAACTCGACGGCCACCAGTTCACCTTGCCCGTCTTCATCATCGCGTACGTCTGGAACTTCTGGGAGCCAAGCAGGAAGCTCTTGCGCCGGAATGGTTCATCCTTCTCCTTCATGAACACATCGTAAACGCCGCCAGACCTGCCGGCGTCAAAACGGAAGCATGACGAATTGCCGACATCCGGCATCCTGCGAAACAGCCTCTTGCGCCATTCCACCCAGTTGTGGATTATGCAGAATTCCCCTGGCTTGTACGTAAAGAACCGGTCAAGCGGGCCCGTCACAAGCAGATCGATATCAAGGAAGAGCGTGGGACCCTTCAGGTCGGCGAATCCATCCTGGAACAATGCAAGCTTCGCGAAAATGTTGGGCCATGGCCGTGGCGCGCACATGCCGGGTACCTTTGGATCTGGCGGGAACGGCACCGCCTCAATGCCTTTGTTCAGCCCTTCCGCATTGTCCGTTACGCACACAAAGCGGAACGGCAGGCTGAGATTCCTCTTCACCCCGGCATACAGACGGTTTACGTAATCGCACGTGTAATAGTCGCCCCACTTCATGCACAGCACATTTACGCGTCCATGCCTTGCAATTTCATGCATGCTGCCGCTGAACAGATGGCGATACGTATTGAGATACCTGCCGAATCGCCTGCGAACCTTCAGCCGGCACAACACCGGAAAATACTCGTCAATCGGGACGAGCGCACGTGAAGACGGCTCGAAATCCACTATGCGCAAGCGAAACCTGTCAGGAGCGGTCCACTGCACAAGCACATTCTGCGGATCATAGAATCGTACGGCGTATCTTACGAGCGATTTGCAGAGCGAATCCATTTCCGCAAGCAGTCTGCTCTGCAGGTCTGCATCATGGACGGCGGCATACGCCTCATGAAACTTCATTACGGGCGAACCGTCGTGATTCCGAATCATGCTTTCAATCAAACACCATCCGCGTTCAGGCACAAGCACCCGCTCAAGCGTCTCAGGGAACACCGACAGCAGCTCTTTCGGCAAACGATCCCTGAGTTCATCGAGATATCGCCACTCCTGACACGACGTATTGCCCCTGTCAGACTTCCTGTGCCGGCGGATCTCCTTCACGACCGATGGCAACAGCGGCTTGAACGGTTCATAGCCCACATGCTTTCCGAGAGCGATCTCTTCATCGCTCCGATAGCATTTTACGCAGAAATCCGTATCAGGCAGCGCATAGCACACACGGCGCGAACCGATGCCGAGCCGCTTCATCGCCCCAGCCTTGAAAAGCCGATCAAGCTGTTCCGCCGTAGGAATCATTTACGGAGTGCGCCGTCGCCGGTGACCGTGTACTTGTATGTGGTAAGTTCCTCAAGCCCCATCGGGCCGCGAGCATGTAGCTTGTCGGTGGAGATGCCGATTTCCGCTCCCATGCCGAACTCCGCGCCGTCCGTGAACCGCGTCGAGGCGTTCCAATAGACGGCTGCCGAATCCACGTCGCGCAGAAACAGCTCCGCCCTTGCCCTGTCGTTCGTCACGATAGCGTCGGAATGGTGCGAGCCATGATCGTTGATGAACGCAATAGCCTCCTCCACATTCTTCACCGTCGCCACGTTCAGGTCGAGCGAAAGGTACTCCACGCCAACGCCATCGTCATGCAGCGTAACCCCTTTATCCGCCGCCCACGCCTTCACCATCGGCATGAACATCGGCGCAAGATCCTCCTGCACCAGCAGACATTCCGCCGCGTTGCAGGTGCCGGGGCGCTGCGTCTTGGCATTGTCGAGGATCGAAAGCGCCATGCCAAGATCGGCCTTGTCGTCCACATACACATGGCAGATGCCGTTGTAGTGCTTCAGCACCGGAATGAGCGCCGATTCGCACATTGCACGGATCAGCCGTTCGCCGCCGCGCGGAATTGCTATGTCGATAAGCCCAGCCGAGCGCACGAGCGCCGTCACGCCAGCATGATCAGTCGTCTCCACCAGCTGAACGGCATCCATAGGAAGCCCAGCCTTCTCCAGACCTGCGCGCACAGCGACGTTAAGAGCCTTGTTTGAACGTATGGCCTCCTTGCCGCCACGCAGGATCACCGCGTTGGAGGTCTTCAGGCAGAGCGCCGCCGTATCGACGAACACGTTCGGACGCGACTCGAACACCACGGCAATGACACCGAACGGCTGACGCACCTTCGTGATGTGGATGCCGCTCGGACGGTCGCGCTCCCAGATGACCTCACCAACAGGGTCCGGCAACGTCGCGACGTGCCGCACACCATCCACCATTGACTTGAACCGCGCCTCCGTAAGCGTGAGCCGATCCACCATCGACGGCGACAGCCCATTCGCCTTCGCCACCTCCACATCCTCGGCGTTCGCCGCGTCAATCTGCGGCTTCATCGCTTCCAACGCCTCGGCAATCGCCAGAAGTGCCTCGTTCTTCTTCCCTGTGGGGAACGCCCGCATCTTGGCGGCCGCCGCTCGTGCGTTCACCGCCAGCCCATGTATTGTCTCTGTTATTTCCATGCCCGATATTATATCATTTTTGCCGACATCAGAACTGACGATTTTCACCCATGAGATTTAACCTCTTGGCCTTTCGCGGGCTTTTTCACGCCCTTCATCATCTTGTCGAGGCTCTTAAGATATCCTTTGGGATCTCCACTGCGGTAGCCAGAATGGCTCTTCACCTCTTCACCGTCCACTGGATTCACCATAACCACCGTCGGATAGCCACGAATGGCATACCGCTTCACAAGAGCTTGGTTCTGCTCAACAGCCAACTTTGACAGCGTGGACTTGTCACGCGGAATGGACACCATCACAAGCTTGTATTTCCTCGCGAGTTCGTCCACAAACTTCTTCTTCGAGAAA
>Ga0310694_10007801_pt1 | contig 10021 bp, 6 predicted proteins | sample 174DNAGHGhighgp2_FD_203884 | JGI IMG/M metagenome (GOLD analysis project Ga0310694, IMG submission 203884) | Sheep rumen microbial communities from Palmerston North, Manawatu-Wanganui, New Zealand - 1742 DNA GHGhigh gp2 (v2) (version 2) | ecosystem: Host-associated > Mammals > Digestive system >...
GTCTTTGTGATAAACGAAAACAGGATTTTATGAACACGTGGAAAGCAAATCTTGACGAAACGAAGAAAAGATACATCAACTGGTGGAACCATCGGGGGATAGTACTCAATATGTGGGAGCATTTTCAGGAGGGAGTGACTCCCCATGCCGATGTGCCGATGCCTCCAACGCCCAAGGACCTGAATCAGAAATGGTTTGATCCGCAGTGGCGTGCCGACTATCTCGACTGGTATGTGGCGCATAGCTCGTTGAAGGCAGATATGCTACCTGTAGCCAATACCCAGCTAGGACCTGGCTCTTTGGCAGCCATCCTTGGTGGCGTGTTTGAGGGTGGTGAGGATACCATCTGGATTCATCCCAATCCCCACTATACGGACGATATCGTGTTTGATGAGAACCATCCGAACTGGTTGCTTCACAAGGAACTGTTGAAGGCGGTCAAGGCCAAGGCACAGGGACATTACTATGTGGGTATGCCTGATCTGATGGAAGGCATGGACGTGTTGGCTGCCTTGAAAGGAACCGACAAGGTGCTGTTGGATACCGTGATGCAGCCAGAGGTGCTGGAGCATCAGATGCAACAAATCAACGATATCTATTTCAAGGTGTTTGATGAGCTTTACGAGATCATCCGTGAAGGCGATGAGATGGCGTTCTGCTATTTCTCTTCATGGGCACCAGGAAAGATGTCGAAGTTGCAGAGCGACATCTCTACCATGATCAGCGTGGAGGACTATCGCCGTTTTGTCCAGCCGTTTATCCGTGAACAGTGTCAGAAGATTGACTATACACTATACCATCTCGATGGTGTGGGCGCACTCCATCATCTGCCCGCCCTTTTGGAGATTGAGGAACTGAATGCTATCCAGTGGACACCAGGAGTGGGAGAACCACAGGGCGGATCACCCAAATGGTACGACCTGTATAAGAAGATTCTGGCAGGTGGGAAGAGTATCATGGCTTGTTGGGTGACCCTCGACGAACTGAAACCTCTCCTTGACAATATCGGAGGAGACGGTGTACACCTGGAGATGGATTTCCACCATGAGCGTGAGGTGGAGCAGGCGATGCGGATCATCGAAGAATATCAGTCGAAAGATGATATCGACCGTGAGGTGGAGGAGATTATCCGTATCACGGAGGCACAGTTCGGTGAGGAAGAGCAGACAGCTCCTAAAGAGACACCTGCTGTCGTCCATCGTTCATTGGAAGAGGTGGCTCAGGAGCGGATACTGGTGCTGGATGGTGCTATGGGTACGATGATTCAGCGCTATCATCTGCGAGAAGAGGATTTCCGTGGGGCACGTTTTGTACAGCATCCTAATGAACTGAAGGGGTGTAATGATGTACTGTCGCTCACCTGTCCGTTTGTGCTGCGTGAGATCCATCGGAAATACCTTGACGCAGGAGCCGATTTCATCGAGACCAATACCTTTAATGCACAAGCCATCTCCATGGGTGACTATGGTTTGCAGACCCATTGTCGTGAGATCAACTTGGAGGCCTGTCGGATTGCCCGTGAACTGGCTGATGAGTATACCCGTAAGAATCCGGATAAGCCCAGGTTCGTGATGGGTAGCGTGGGACCCACCAGTCGTACGTGTTCTATGGCTACAGGAGGAGGTGAGCCCCTTGCCGAAGGCGTTCTATATGATGCTTATCTGGAACAGATGGAAGCATTGATCGACGGTGGGGTAGACGCTATTCTGATTGAGACCATCTTCGATACGCTGAATGCGAAGATTGCAATGGATGCAGCCCGACAGGCGATGACAAAGAAAGGAAAGAAACTGCCTATCATGCTCAGTTTCTCCGTGTCGGCGGCAGACGGGCATAATATGTTAGGACAGGATGTCTTGCAGTTCATACAGCAGTTGGAGGGCGACGAACTCTTTGCCGTGGGCATCAACTGTCTGTCTGACATCCGACAGATGATGCCGCTCGTTCAGCAACTGGCACAACAGTTGCCTTACCGTATCCTGCTCTATCCGAACGCAGGAATGCCCGATGGCAAAGGTGATTATCATACTACTCCCGAAGCCCTGCGAAAAGAGCTGTGGCCCTTGTTGGAGGCACATCAGTTGAATATTGTGGGTGGCTGTTGCGGAACGACCGACCAGCATATCGCCAAGATCGCTGAGGCCGTACAGCCGATAGCTGGACTGTTCCTCAGTCCTCATCATCCTGGTGAGCCTATGGCGGTGGTCAGTAGGCCGACGACTGCTCCAGAGAAACCAGTAGCTGCTACTCAGAAGCCATCAGCCGTCGACTCACCTGAAGAGCGACTGTTTCAGGCAATCCTGAATGGTAAGGCTGATGAGGCAGCAGCAGCGACGAAGGCAGCCATTGACCTGCAGATAGCCCCACAAGACCTCATCAACCAACAGATGATTCGTGCGATGGGTGAGGTGGGACAGCGCTTCCAGGACGGACAGGCTTTCGTTCCACAGTTGTTGATGGCTGGGCGTGCGATGAAGGCTGCTCTCGAACTACTCAAGCCTATGTTGGCGGGTGCTGCTGATACCACCTTGGGTAAGGTGGTCATTGGAACGGTCAAGGGCGACCTGCATGATATCGGCAAGAACCTTGTTGCCTCCATGCTCGAGGGCTGTGGCTTCGAGGTCGTGAACATCGGCATTGATGTCTCTGCTGATCAGTTTATTGAGGAGGTCAAGAAAAACGAGCCTGATATCCTGTGTATGAGTGCTTTGCTCACCACGACCATGGGATATATGAAGGAGGTGATCGATGCTTTGGAGACTGCCGGTATTCGTCAACAGGTGAAGGTGATGGTGGGAGGAGCTCCCGTCACACAGGGTTTTGCCGATGAGATCGGTGCCGATGGCTATAGCGACAATGCCAATAGCGCGGTGAGGGTGGCCAAGCAATTACTTGGCAAGCTTTAATCTCCGTTTATAGCAATTTTTGAAATCACAGAGTCCGCAGGTGTAGTCTAATCTGCGGACATTTTTTCCTACGCCAACGATTCCGCTTACCGACTTGATAGGGACCATCAGGGAACTGTCGGTGAGGTGTACACCGCAAGGTTCCTTCTCGCCTAAGAGTGGGAAGAGTCGTTGCTGTTGGGAGACATGCCATCCACAGTAGCCAGGACTGAACCGGTTGGTGTGCTTCCATTGAAGTTTGTCGATGGATAATTGTAGGAGAAGCTCCATCCGGTCAGCACATTTCTCTGCAATGACACTTCCTAAAGCATCTGCGATAAAAATCCTAACCATATCGCCTTTTGTCTTCAGCTGTTGTTGATACTGCTCAAACTCCGTACCGCTGGTAGCAACAAACAAGGCGAAGGCCTCGGAGCCTCTCAGTTGACGGGCAATGATTTTCCCTATATCGAAGGTCGTGTCCTGTATGGTCAGTTGATTTTGCTCCATGTCGAGCGTACCATATACCACCGTAAAGCACAGTCGTGGTCTGAGCAAGGCTCTGACTTCCTGAAGGATTGCGTCTGTCTCGCGACAGGTGGCTTCGTCTGGCCACTGCTCACGATACCCCATCTGTTCGTATACGTCAGAAGGGACGATAGCAAGATCTTCGTATGACAGTTCCTTGTGGGTCATCGATTCCATTCTTTCAGAGCCTCAAAGAAGGCGTCGATATTCTCGGGTGGCGTATGTGGCGGAGTGTCACAACCGCTAGACAGCACGAAGTTGGGGTAGTCTTTGGTAGACTCCAGTAATTCGAGGACTGCTGTTCTCATCTTCTCTGGAGTACCGTCCTTGAAGACGGATACAGGGTCGATATTTCCCATAGCCAATGCCGTTGACGGTACATCTTTCAGTACTTCGCTCATCACACACTTGTTGCCGAAATGGTAGGCGGCAGCCCCTGTATAGACCATCGCCTGTGTACAGTGACCTGTGTTGCCGCAGTTATGGAGAACGATACTGAAGGTGTCGTCTTGCAGGTGGTCGACAATACGTTTGACATACTCAGAGGAGAAGGTCAAACAGTCATCGTTGGACATCAGACCGGCAGCAGGTTCTGCCATCACCACACCATTGGCGCCTGTTGCCTTCAGTGCTTGGCAATATTTCTCAATGAAATCCGTACATTTCTGTAGAAGCGTATGTGCTGCGTCAGGATGCTCGTAGATGAGTACCATGATCTCCGACATATCGTAGAGACGGCCTGCCAGTGAGAACGGACCGATACAGCCAGCCAGTAGTGGACGGTCCTGTATCGCTTTTGCTGCCATCAGATTGGTTTTCAGGTAGGCAGGGATTCTTCCTGTGCTCAATGATGGCACTTGCAATGCATGGATGGCTTCCACACTATCCAATAGACGACTGGATACGGCGGGAACGGCAATATCGGAGAAGGTGACCTCTGCTCCAAAGGCCTCTGCCTCTGTAGTCAGGTCCATGATGGTTGCCGCAGCAGCACTTTCTGGATAACGATGCATCAGGGTCATCACGGCATCGTAATGAACCTTTCCGTCAGAGACAGCCTCGCGAACAGTGTTACCATTCATCTCTATTCCTGGATGTGTCATAATAGGGATGGCAGTCACAGCGCGCTGGCGGATGATGCCTTCCATCCATTGAGTCATGTTGATTTTCATCGCTTTCCGTTTTTTTATTAATAACGATTGATTTCTTTTTCCGTCATCATTTTCGTCAGAATCCCTTTCCGATTTCATAAAAAAGGAAAAAATATCCGCGTAAATTCTTTTTTTATTTATATAATGTGTACCTTTGCGTCCGCAATTTTTATTTTTAGATGTTTTTTATTTAAGATGAACGTAATTACGAAGAGTATTCAACTGGCTGATGGAAGAACCATCACCATTGAAACTGGGAAAGTGGCAAAGCAGACAGACGGAAGCGTTGTTCTCCGTATGAACAACACTGTACTTCTCGCCACTGTTTGTGCCGCAAAAGATGCAGTTCCCGGAACAGATTTTATGCCTTTGCAGGTAGACTACAGAGAGCAGTATTCAGCAGCAGGACGTTTTCCTGGCGGTTTCACCAAGCGTGAGGGTAAGGCAAGCGACAATGAGATTCTGACCAGTCGTCTGGTCGACCGTGTGCTTCGTCCGCTTTTCCCCTCCAACTATCACGCTGAGGTTTTCGTGAATGTGATGTTGCTTTCTGCCGACGGCGTAGATCAGCCGGATGCATTGGCAGGTTTTGCAGCTTCAGCCGCTCTGGCTTGTTCAGATATTCCGTTCGAGTGCCCCATCTCTGAGGTACGTGTTGCTCGTGTGAATGGCGAGTATGTCATCGATCCTACTTTCGAGCAGATGAAAGAGGCCGACATGGATATCATGGTGGGTGCTTCTGCCGAGAACATCATGATGGTGGAAGGTGAGATGAAGGAAGTTTCTGAGCAGGATATGATCGGTGCTCTGAAAGCTGCTATGGCTGCTATCAAGCCGATGTGTGAACTGCAGACCGCACTCAGCAAGGAACTGGGTAAGGATGTGAAGCGTGAGTATGATCACGAGGTCAACGATGAGGAGTTGCGTGAGCAGATGAACAAGGAGCTCTATCAGCCCTCTTATGACGTGACTAAGCAGGCACTTGAGAAGCAGGCTCGTGCTGAGGCTTTCGAGAAGATTCTGGGTGATTTCAAGGAGAAGTATACTGCTGAGCATGCCGACCTGACCGAGGACGAGCTCGAGGAGAAGTACGCTATGATGGAACGCTACTATCACGATGTAGAGCGCGACGCTATGCGCCGTTGCATCCTCGATGAGGGTATTCGTCTCGACGGTCGTAAGACTGACGAGATCCGTCCTATCTGGTGCGAGGTATCTCCACTGCCCATGCCTCACGGAAGCAGTATCTTTACCCGTGGTGAGACGCAGTCGCTGAGCACCTGTACACTGGGTACAAAGCTCGATGAGAAGATGGTTGACGATGTGCTCGACAAGAGCTATCAGCGTTTCCTTCTCCACTATAACTTCCCTCCGTTCTGTACGGGTGAGGCAAAGGCTCAGCGTGGTGTAGGTCGTCGTGAGATCGGTCATGGTCATCTCGCATGGCGTGCTCTGAAGGGTCAGATTCCTGAGGACTTCCCTTATACTGTACGTCTGGTTTCTCAGATCCTTGAGTCTAACGGTTCTTCTTCTATGGCTACTGTATGTGCCGGTACCCTCGCACTGATGGACGCTGGTGTCCCTATGAAGAAGCCTGTCAGCGGTATCGCTATGGGTCTGATCAAGAACCCGGGAGAAGACAAGTATGCTGTATTGAGCGATATCCTCGGTGATGAGGACCACTTGGGTGATATGGACTTCAAGACCACCGGTACGAAGGATGGTCTGACTGCTACCCAGATGGATATCAAGTGTGACGGTCTGTCTTTCGACATTCTGGAGAAGGCACTGATGCAGGCTAAGGCCGGTCGTGAGCACATCCTGAAATGTCTCACCGATACCATCGCAGAGCCACGTGCTGAGATGAAGCCACAGGTTCCACGTATCGTACAGATCGAGATTCCTAAGGAGTTCATTGGTGCTGTTATCGGTCCTGGTGGAAAGATTATCCAGCAGATGCAGGAGGATACCAATGCCGTCATTACTATCGATGAGGTAGATGGTGTTGGTAAGGTTCAGGTTTCTGCTCCTAACAAAGATAGCATCGATGCCGCATTGGCTAAGATCAAGGCTATCGTAGCCATCCCCGAAGTAGGCGAGGTGTATGAGGGTACCGTACGTAGCATCATGCCTTATGGCTGCTTCGTGGAGATCATGCCTGGCAAGGATGGTCTGCTTCATATCAGCGAGATCGACTGGAAGCGTCTTGAGACAGTCGAGGAGGCTGGTATCAAGGAAGGTGATAAGATTAAGGTGAAACTGGTAGAGATTGATCCTAAGACGGGTAAGTACAAGCTCTCTCACCGTGTACTGATTGAGAAGCCCGAGGGCTATCAGGAGCGTCCTGCTCGTCGTGAGCGTGGTGAACGCCCAGATCGTGGTGATCGTCGTCCTCGTCCGGAGCGTGGTGAACGTAGCGATCGTCGTCCTCGTCCAGAGCGTCCTCGCCAAGAGAACCAAGAGTATCATGATCCTGCAGAGAACAAGGAGCCTAAGGACTTCAACGATTCTCTTGATCATATGGATTTCTAAACAAATAGAAAAGCTCTTATCTTCACCGGATAGGAGCTTTTCCTTTATACGAAATGATGTTTTCTTTGTCAAAAAGGGAACATCATTTCTTTATTTCGTATTTTTTTATTTCCTTTGCACCCATCATGGAGAAACTAAACCCGATATTAACGATTACCGGTTCAGACAGTACAGGCGGATCAGGTGTGCAGGCAGACATCCAAACCATCACGGAATTAGGTGGTTTCGCTGTCTCGGCCATCACATCGGTTACCCTACAGAACACGTTGGGAATTCAAGAGTTCTATGATCTGTCGGCTGAGGTGGTGAGAGGACAGATTGAGGCTGTGGTCAATGACCTGCGTCCACAGGTAGTGAAGATTGGTCTGTTGCGTACAGCAGAGACAGTACGGGCCGTCGTCAGCGTCCTTCAGAAATACCACCCCCGTCATGTCATTTATGCACCCGTGGCTGTATCCAGTCGGGGAGAGGAACTGGTATCCGAGGAGGTAAAGACCATTATCAAAGGGGAGATGCTCCCTTACTGTACACTTGTCCTTCAGTTGGATGACCACTCTATGCATGGTCTGGCCAATCGGTATGCCAGTGCCGTAGCCGTTTTTCTTCATCAGGGAGATTCACCTGAGGAGGCCAAGGAAAAAGCGCAGGCATATATCCGTGCGAAGATGATACGTGCATCTGATTTGCAAGGACGGGGAAGTGAGTTGTATCAAGAATTTATGGGTATGGTAGATCAATATTACCGTACCAATAGTGATGTCGCTTTCTATGCCGACCAGATGAATGTCAGCGCCCGTTATCTGGCACAGGTCACCCGTCGTATTAGTGGTCAGCCGCCCAAGGCAATTATCGATGAGCGTTTGATTAAGGAGATAGAAAGAGCATTGAAGATGACGACGAAGACGATGCAGGAGATAGCCTATGAGTATGGCTTTTCTTCGCAGGCATATCTGACGAAGTTTTTCCGTAAAATGCGGGGGATGCCTCCCAGTCAGTTTCGAAAGGCATGAGATGATGATTCACACAAAAATTAAAGATATGAACGAGGAGAGAATGTTGTTAAACCGCAACTTGGCACAGATGCTCAAGGGCGGTGTGATTATGGATGTGACAACCCCCGAGCAAGCACAGATTGCTGAGGCTGCTGGTGCTTGTGCTGTGATGGCGCTGGAACGGATACCTGCGGATATTCGTGCTGCTGGTGGGGTGTCGAGGATGAGTGATCCCAAAATGATTAAGGGTATCCAACAGGCAGTGAGTATTCCCGTGATGGCCAAATGCCGTATTGGACATATTGCAGAGGCACAGATTCTACAGGCTATAGAGATCGATTATATTGATGAGAGTGAGGTGCTCTCGCCTGCCGATGATGTCTATCATATCGACAAGACAAAGTTTGATGTCCCTTTTGTCTGTGGAGCCAAGAACCTCGGTGAGGCCCTGAGACGAATTGCCGAAGGTGCCACTATGATTCGTACCAAGGGTGAACCGGGAACGGGCGATGTGGTGCAGGCCGTCAGTCATATGCGGATGATGCAGTCTGAGATTCGTCGACTGGCTTCCATGAGTGAGGATGAACTGTATGAGGCAGCCAAACAATTACAGGTTCCCTATCATCTCGTTCAGTATGTCCATGAGAACGGGAAACTGCCTGTCGTGAATTTCGCTGCCGGTGGAGTGGCTACTCCTGCCGATGCTGCCTTGATGATGCAGTTAGGAGCGGAAGGTGTCTTTGTGGGCAGTGGTATCTTCAAAAGTGGCAACCCGTCCAAGCGTGCGGCAGCTATTGTCCAGGCAGTAACCAACTATCGCGATGCAAAGTTGCTTGCTGAGTTGTCCGAGGATTTAGGTGAGGCGATGGTTGGTATCAATGAGCATGAGATTGCGCTGCTCATGGCGGAGAGAGGAAAATAGGTTGGATGTTATGCGTATAGCAGTATTGGCTTTACAGGGAGCCTTTGCTGAACATCGGCAAATGCTTTCCCGACTTCATGTGGAGTCCTTTGAAGTGCGACAGTTGTCCGACTGGCTTCAATCCAAGGATGGTCTGATTATTCCTGGTGGCGAAAGTACGGTTCAGTCTAAGCTACTGGTGACATTAGGTTTGATGGAACCCATCCGTCGTGCTATTCTTGAAGGGTTGCCGGTGTTTGGCACCTGTGCCGGTATGATTCTTCTCGCTAAGGAAATCGATACCACCGTCTCCTTCGAAACACTATCCACGATGGATGTCCGTGTTGTGCGAAATGCCTATGGTCGACAGTTGGGTAGTTTTCATACGCATGCATCCCTTCAAGGGATAGGCAATCATCTCCCTTTATCGTTTATCCGGGCGCCTTATGTACAGAGGACATTATCCCCCCGTTGTGAGGTACTGGGAGAAGTAGATGGTCGTGTGATAGCTGTCAGACAAGGAAATCAGTTGGCGACATCTTTCCATCCTGAACTGGATGATGACTTACGGACACACCAGTATTTTCTTCAGATGGTTCGTCAGTCTTGTGAACAAAAGAGATTTCCCCAAGGATAACTGCCGGGCTTCATGGTGACGTAGGTGCTGTTGTCTGCTTGCATACGAATGACACCAGGCGCTATCTCATCTGTAATCGAGAACGATTGCCAGTTCAGTCGGCGTAGGATAGCAAAAGCTGTGGCTCCCCCTTCGATGATGAGTTCTTGTGGACGGTGGTCGGCTACCAGCGTATGAACAGCCTCTGCCATTATGCTCCTTAAATAGGTGGCACTCTCCTTGCCTGTGCGGTGATGATCCTTCATAGCAAGGATCAGGGTGTGTGTCTCCTGATAGACAGATATGAACGGATCTGTCCACTGGCAGACGGGAGCTTCACCATCATATACCGGAGTGGGCATCAGGGCGATAGTGGCTCCATAGTCTATTGGCTTGCTTTGTGTACTTCCGCAAAC
>Ga0310694_10007805_pt1 | contig 10020 bp, 10 predicted proteins | sample 174DNAGHGhighgp2_FD_203884 | JGI IMG/M metagenome (GOLD analysis project Ga0310694, IMG submission 203884) | Sheep rumen microbial communities from Palmerston North, Manawatu-Wanganui, New Zealand - 1742 DNA GHGhigh gp2 (v2) (version 2) | ecosystem: Host-associated > Mammals > Digestive system...
ATCAAAAGTTATTTTAGAAACGCAAACTCTGTGATATCTTTATGAAACGGCTCTGTAACACATTCAGGGCAGGCTTGTAAGCGGGCATAAGGTTTGATATAATTAAAAATTGTAAATTACGGTATCGAAGGAGAATTTACCAAGTATGGCAATACTGGAAATCAAGAAGGCCGGTGATCCTGTGCTGAAGAAGCATTGCGAGCCGGTGGAACGTGTGAACAAGAAGCTGAAGCAGCTTTTGGACGATATGGCGGAAACGATGTACAAAAGCGATGGAGTTGGACTGGCTGCGCCGCAAGTGGGCGTGCCCCTTCGCATGGTGGTTATTGATTGCCAGGATGAAACGGGCTTGATAGAGCTCATCAATCCTGTCATCACATATCGTGAGGGCGAGATGGAGGGTTCTGAAGGTTGCCTGTCCGTGCCAGGTATTTACGGTGATGTAATGCGTGCGGCTAAGGTCAAGGTGGAGTATCTGAACCGACGTGGCAAGGTGCAGCATCTGACTGCAACGGGATTGCTGTCCCGTTGCATCCAGCACGAGCTGGATCATCTGGAAGGACAGCTTTTCATTGATATTGCGACTAGTCTGCGCAAGGAGGACTGAGCGCATGAAACGGTTTCGCACTATATTCATGGGCACGCCGGATTTTGCCGTGCCATGCCTGGCAAGGCTGGCCCAGGAACATGATGTCATAGGTGTCTACACGCAGCCCGATAAGCCGCGCGGAAGAGGACAGAAACTTACGCCTTCGCCTGTGAAGGCATGGGCCGAGGCACACGGTATTCCCGTATTCCAGCCGGAGAGGGTCAAGACGGCTGAAGCGGTGGCAGGATTGAAGTCGCTTGCGCCGGAGCTGATTGTGGTTGTGGCTTTCGGTCAGATACTGTCCCAGGAGATTCTTGATATTCCGCCCCAGGGCTGCATAAATGTGCATGCGTCGCTTCTGCCGCGTTACCGCGGAGCGGCACCTATGCAATGGTGCCTGATTGACGGCGTGAAAAAAAGTGGTGTTACGACGATGTATATGGATGCAGGCCTGGATACGGGAGATATGCTGTTGCAGCGGGAACTGGCCGTCGGCCATGATATGACATTGGCTGAGCTGCATGATGCGCTATCCGTACTTGGGGCGCAGGTTTTGTCCGAGACGTTGCAGCAGATGGCGGCGGGCACGCTTGTACGTACACCGCAGACAGGCGAGTCGAATTACGCACCTATGATGACTAAAGAAACGGGGCATATAGACTGGACAAAGACGCCGCAGGCTATCCACAATCTGGTGCGGGGGCTTAATTCCTGGCCGGGAGCTTATGCCTTCCTGGCCGGGAAAAAGTATAAAGTCTGGCGCACCCTTATCCTGGATGATTCAGGAGAGAAATTGGCACCGGGCACGGTAGCCGGTGTTGATGCCAATGGTATCAATGTGGCTGCTGGTGACGGTACTAAGCGTATATGTATAACGGAACTGCAGGCTCCGGGCAAGAAGAAAATGGCTGTGGCGGATTATCTGCGTGGTCATAGCTTGGCAGCGGATGCAGTCTTCGAGTGAAAAATAGCTGACAAGAGGATTAGTTGGAGGTTCGTATGGCGGATCAGGTGGCAGCTTCGGGGGCAATGCAGCCCCGGCAGAAAAATAAATTTGCACTCCCCAGCCGCCCCAGGAAGCGTCTGTTTATCGGGATGCACTTGCTGACAACAGCTGTCCTTGCCCTGCTGCTGGCAGGCATTTGGTATGTTGCGAGGCCGGGTCTGGCTGGTATATGGGAGCCTTTGCCCCTGATAGCCGGTGCTGTTTTTGTGGCAATTGTCGCAGCAGTGTTCTGGGGCTTGCTTTCGATTGTGCTGGCTGTGAAGGGCTTGCCTTATCTGCCGATTTTCAGGCGGCAGACGTTTGCATTAATCAATATGCTATTCCCTATGGCAGTAAGCTTAGGCAAGCCGTTTGGCGTTACCAGGCGCCAGTTGGAAGGTTCTTTCATTGCGGTCAGCAATCTGCTGTTTTCGCGCCTGGGCATCAAGGTGCCGGCAGAACGGCTGCTGGTCGTGACACCCCATTGCCTGCAGCTGGCAACCTGTCCGCATAAAATTACGCGAGATCCGCATAATTGCAAGCGTTGCGGTGGCTGCGACATTGGGGCGTTAGTGACATTGGCGGATGAGATGGGCTTCCATTTCTTTGTGGCTACCGGTGGCACACTGGCACGGCAGATTGTCTGCGATACGCGCCCAAAGGCGGTGCTGGCTATTGCCTGCGAGCGCGACCTGATGAGCGGCATCCAGGATGTATATCCGTTGCCGGCGGTGGGTGTGCTGAACATCAGACCCAACGGCCCCTGCTACAATACCCATGTTGATATGGATGAGGTGCGGGCGCAAATTGAGAAATTGATTCTCCCTAAGGCCAAGCCGGAAGGACAAATAGATGGATAGGGCGCGCGATACAGCTCTGCAGGTTTTGCAGGCGGTGGAGGAAAAGGGTGCTTATGCTAATGTGGCACTGGCACAGGCGCTTAGGCGTGCGGAGCTTTCCGATCAAGATCGTCGCTTTGTGACGGAACTGGTTTATGGCACGGTGAAGGCCGGCGGCACGCTGGATTGGATATTGCGCCGTTATGTAAATCGTCCTCTGTCTAAGATTCCTTCGATGATTCGCCAGATTCTGCGCCTGGGTCTGTATCAGATCTTCTATCTGGATAAAGTGCCGACTGCGGCGGCCTGCAATACATCTGTGGAATTGGCAAAACGCTATGGGCATAAGGGCACTGTGGCCTTCGTGAACGCGGTGCTCAGAACGGCGGTACGTGAACCGGAAAAGGCTGCATTTCCCAGTGGCAGGGGGCACGGTACTGAGGAACTTGCCCTACGGAGCCAGCATCCGTATTGGTTGGTGAAGCGCTGGGTGAAGCAGTTCGGATTTGAGGAAACTGCCCGGCTGTGTGAGTTTGACAATGCACAGGCGCCGCTCTGCTTGCGTACAAATACAATGCGTACTACCAGGGAGAAGTTGCTCTCTGAACTTGCGGAGTGTGGCGCAGAGGCAGTGGCTTCGGTCTGGGCGCCGGAGGGCGTGATTGTGTGCAAGCATGGCGCTCTGGACAGATTGGTGCCCTTGCAGGAGGGCCGTGCCCAGGTGCAGGATGAAAGTTCAATGCTGGTCGCTCATGTCGTGGCACCGCAACCGGGGGAGTTCATTATAGACTGCTGCAGCGCCCCCGGCGGGAAAACGACGCATATGGCAACGCTGATGCAAAACAGAGGGCGTATTGTTGCGTGTGATATCTATGAGCACAAACTGACACGCATCGAGGATAATGCCCACAGACTGGGACTTTCTATTATAGAGACGCAGCTGCTGGATGCACGTGAACTGGGGAGGAAATATCCCGGCAGGGCGGATCGGGTTTTGGTGGATGCGCCGTGCTCCGGGCTGGGGGTGCTGCGCCGCAAGCCAGATGCCCGCTGGCATAAGCAGCCTGAGGAACTGGCAGGATTGCCAGCTTTGCAGCTTGCTATTTTGCAAAGTGCGGCTGAGGCTGTGAAGCCCGGGGGGGTGCTGGTCTACAGTACTTGCACGATTGAGCCGGAGGAGAATCAGGCTGTGGTGAAGGCTTTTTTGGACGAAGCGCCGGATTTCTGTATGGAGCAGACGGGCAGTTTCCTGCCGACAGCAGGAACCCATAGCCGGGACACACTGGTTCAGCTTTTGCCACAGCGTGATGGGACGGACGGATTCTTCATCGCACGGATGCAGCGCAAGAGGTGAAATGAATTTTGGCGGATATATTTGGCTTGAGCCTGCCTGAACTGCAAGACGTGCTGGAGCCTTTTCAGGTGCCTAAATACCGTGCCAGGCAGGTGGCAGAATGGCTGTACCAGCGTGGGGCACAAAGTTTCGGGGAAATGACCAATTTGCCCAAGACTCTGCGTGTCAGGCTGAATGAAGAACTAAGCATAGGCCGTCCCAGTGCGGCAGGCCGCCTTGATTCTGTTGATGGCCGCACGACCAAGCTCCTGCTGGAATTCAAGGACGGTACGGCGGTGGAGACGGTGCTGATGCGCCAGCCTTATGGCAACAGCATCTGTGTGTCTACTCAGGCAGGCTGCAATATGGGCTGCGCCTTCTGCGCTTCAGCCTTGCATGGCATGACACGTAATCTGACCAGGAACGAAATCCTGGCGCAGGCTGTGGTTATCAATGACATGCTACGTGAGGAAAACGGGGGCAAGGTCGATACAGTGGTCATCATGGGGTCGGGTGAACCCTTGATGAACTATGACAATGTGCTGGGCTTTATCCGCTTACTGCATGAGGATTATGTACTGGGGCTTGGTTATCGCAATTTCACGTTATCTACCTCGGGTATTGTACCGAAAATGTACGATCTGGCTGAGGCGGGAGTGCCTATTTCTTTGTCGGTATCACTGCACGCACCTAATAATGAACTGCGCAACCGCATCATGCCCATCAACCGTAAATTTCCGCTGGAGGATGTCGTTGCAGCAGCGAGGCATTATGCGGAGCTGACGAAACGCCGCGTGACTTACGAATATATCCTGATTGACGGACTGAACGACGGAGAGCCCCAGGCGAAAGAGCTTGTAAAGTTGCTGCATGGACAGTTGGCCAGTGTGAACCTCATCCCTATAAATCCCGTCCGGGAAAGGAATCTGCTGCGTCCAAGCCGTGTACGCATTGAGTCCTTTGAGCATTATTTGGCAGCACATAAAGTGGCGGTCACTGTACGCCGGGAGATGGGGGCGGATATACAGGCTGCCTGCGGCCAGTTGCGCAACCGGCATTTGGAGCAGGAAATGCAGAAATAAAGCTCATTGGTACCAGAGGTATGCATTGAAAGGGGGAAGCCCCTTATGGGACTTAGCAAGTTGGAAAATTTTTTAGGAAACCATATAGAAGGCTTCTTCAATAAGCGCTTTGCGAGTGAACTGGAACCTGCAGAACTGGCTCGTGCCCTGCAAAAAGAGATTGCTCAGCAGGCAGATCAGCTGAAAGACAGGACTGTATCTAATCTCTATGTTTTCACGCTTGCATCTGAAGACTATAATCGGCTTTGTGCCAAGAGGGTGAAAAAAGAGCTTTATACCGTTGCTGAAAAAGAGGTTATACGGATAGATGCATATATGGACGGTGAGCTCTGGCTGGAGATGCGCCAGTCGGAAGCTTTGAAAACTGGTAATTTTGAACTGAAATCCGGTGAGAAAGCGGAGGAGCGTATCGAGTCTGACGAGCCGGATACGTTGGTGCTGGAGCGTTCATCACTCAGTAACCTGCAGCCTCTGAACTTGCCGATTGATTACAGGACAGCCTCCCTGACTGTACTGCAGGGGCCGGATGAGGAAGCTTATCTGGAGTTCGGCGAACGCAAGGTTTATATAGGGCGGCGTGACAAGAATGAGTTTATTCTGACGGATACCCAGGCTTCACGCTTGCATGCGTGGATCGCCTATGAGCGTCATCGCCATGTGCTGTACGATGCCCAGAGCACGAATGGCACTTATGTCGGCGGTGAGCGCATTGAGCAACATGTGTTGCAGGATGGCGATGAGATTTCCATCGGCTCCACACTATTGGTTTATGAGGTGATTTGATTTGCCAACACTCAATACGGCTTTTTTTTTCAAGGTCCTGCGTGTGCTGCTGGAATACGGCATGCTCATATGGCTCCTGCTGATGATCTCGCGACTGGGTAGACAGATGTTTTTAGATATGCGGGTAGAGTTTCAGGCCCAGTGCCCCCCAGAGAGACGTCAGGACGAGGCGGTGCTGGCAGTTATCGAGGCGGGGGAGCCAGACCTTGCGGGTCGCCGTTATGCCTTCAGTGAGCAGATTGCCCTCGGTCGCGGTGAGGACAATGATGTAATCATTCCGGAAAATTTTGTTTCGCACCATCATGCTGTGATTTTCCGACATGGCAACCAATATGTGCTGGAAGACCTGGGAAGCCGCAATCATACCTACGTGAACGGACAGGTACTGGAAGGCAAGGTCTACCTGCGCTCAGGGGATTTGGTACGCATCGGAATGGTTGAGCTGAGATTCGAGAGGTGAATGCTGTGTTTTCCTATCTGGCAACAGACAAGGGACCTGTGCGCCCGGTCAATGAAGACAGTGCGGCGGTTTTCGAGCCCTGTGTGTACGTTGTGGCTGACGGCATGGGCGGACAGGCGGCCGGCGAGGTCGCCAGCCAGTTGCTTGTGAAAGTCGTGCGTCAGGAGTTGGAGGGAAAGGCTGCTGTCAGTGAGACGCAGTTGAAGCAGGCAGTGCTTGCCGCCAATGCTGAAATCCTGCATACAGCCCGTTCCTTTGCTGGTTATCAGGGCATGGGTACGACTGTGACTATGCTGCATGTGAATGAGCAAGCAGCCCTGGCCTCGTGGGCACATGTGGGCGACAGCCGCTTGTATCTGTGCCGGGATGGTGTGCTGAGCCAGATGACCCAGGATCATACCTATGTGGAAAGCCTGGTCGCTAAAGGCGAACTGACTGAGGCGGAAGCGCGTGTGCATCCTAAAAAGAATATGCTGCTCAGGGCAGTGGGCGTTGATGAACATTTGCTTATTGACACGGGAAGTTTTGCAATCCGGTCAGGTGACGTGCTTCTGCTGGCTACGGATGGTCTGATGAAATCGGTATCAGATGCAGAGATAGCGACGGTACTGACCGGGAATGGCAAGGATGCTGCCAGAATACTGGTGGACAAGGCATTGGCAGCCGGTGCCCGTGATAACGTGACGGTTGTCGTGGTGGAGGACAGGAATGAGGACTGAAACAGCAGGTGCAGGCTGGGGCCTGCTGCTGGCTCCGCTTGGTCTGCTGGTCATGGGGCTCATGGTGCTCTGGCTCAAGGCCCATCCGCAGGGCGTGCAAGCAGGTGCCCAATCTGTATTGCTGGGAATGGATTATCTGCCGTATATTTTATTGGCTTTTGCTGAACTTATAGCCTTGCAGGCTATGCTCCTGCGCAAGCGTTATGATACTGCGCTGCTGCCGCTGGTGATGCTGTTGGTCAGCCTTGGTCTCATTGAGATTGCCAGATTGAAGCCGGAGCTCTGTGCAGCGCAGCTGCGCTGGCTATGTATATCCTTGCTGACGGCGTTTATCGTGTTGCTGTTCTGGGCGCGTATCAAGCAGCTTCTGGCCTATCAATATTTGCTCGGCATCGCCTGCGTTCTGATTTTAGGACTGCCAATGCTGTTTGGCACGGAAATCGGTGGCAGCCGCAACTGGCTGGTTTTTGGTCCTTTTTCTGTCCAGCCCTCTGAATTTGGTAAAATCCTGCTCCTGTTTTTCCTGGCTGCGTATTTGTCTGATCATCGGCGTGTCTTGACTTTGCCGGCCCGCAGCATTGGCCCGCTCGTCCTGCCGCCGTTGCGCTTCATTGCGCCGCTCATCTGTATCTGGGGAGCGGCGGTGCTGATGTTCGTAGTGGAACGGGATCTTGGCTCGGCCCTGCTCTTCTTTGGCATGGCGGTGCTGATGACATACATGGCTACTGGCAGCAAGACATATGTATTTCTGGCATTGGCGTTCATCGGTGTTGCGGCCGCATTGAGCTATATGGCCTTTGGTCATGTGCGTGTGCGTTTCGATATCTGGCTGGACCCGTGGCAGGACCCGAACGGCATGGCTTATCAGGTGGTGCAGTCATTGTTTGCTTTCGGCACGGGCGGCATCTGGGGGACGGGCTTCGGCTTTGGTCATCCAGGCTTTATTCCGGAAGTCCATACGGACTTCATTTACGCGGCTATTGCAGAGGAGTGGGGGCTGGTTGGTTCCCTGTCTGTGCTGCTCTGCTATGTGCTGCTTGCCTGGCGTGGTGTCCGGTTGGCTCTTGCCTGCCGGGAGATGCGGGAAGCATTGTTGGCAGCTGGCGTAGCCTTATTGCTGCTTTTGCAGGCTCTTATCATTATTGCGGGGGTCACGAAATTCTTGCCGTTGACCGGCATTACCCTGCCCTTCGTTTCCTACGGCGGCAGCTCGATGGTGGCTGGTTTTATCGAAATCGGCATCCTGCTTTCCCTCTCCCGGCAGCCGCAGGCCCGTGCCAAGGAGCGTGATGCACATGCCTGATTGGAAGATAAAGCGGCAGATCCTGCTGGCGGCAGCATTCCTTTTTGCAGCCAGCGCGGTACTGATGCTCTACGTTATCTATCTTTCCACGTGGAAGGCTACGGAGCTGGCAGAGCATCCTCTTAATGCCCGCAGTACGGCAGCACAGGCGGAAATCGTGCGCGGCTCCATACTGGCCTCTGACGGTACGGTGCTGGCTGCGACCAGAAGCGATGGCACACGGGTGTATCCTCTGGGGATGTCAGCGGCATTTGTGACAGGTTACAACGGTGAGCGCATCGGCGGTGCCGGCCTGGAAGGGTACAGGAACCGCGAACTTCTGGGCCTGACAGCGGATATGTCACGTCTGGGCCCCTTGACGCAGCTCCTTCAGTCCGATAGAGGCAATGATATAGTGACAACTATTGACGTGAACTGCCAGCAAGCAGCTTATGAGGCAATGGAAGGACGCAGGGGCGCGGCTGTGGTACTGGATGCTGACACGGGGGCGGTGCTGGCCATGGTATCAACGCCATGTTATGATCCAAATTCCATAGAGGAGAAATGGGAGGGGTTGCAGAATACAGAAGGCAGTCCTCTGCTTAATAGGGTTGTCCAGGGGCTGTATCCGCCTGGTTCTACCATCAAGCCGATGATTGCGGCGACGGCGCTGAGAGATGGTGTGGTCACGGAATCTGATTCATTTACATGCAATGGCGTGTTGGATCTGGGCGGAGGCTATACCATACGGGATTATGATGGTGAAGTCCATGGCAAGCTGGACTTGGAGCATGCACTGGCTCATTCCTGTAATGTTGTGTTTGGTGACATCGGACTGAAGCTGGGGGGAGGGAAGCTGGGTCAGGCCTTTGAGGATTTTGGTTTCGACCAGGAAATTGGCGGTGAAATCAAGATGACACGTTCCCACCTGCCGGATTTTGCAGAATTGGGCAAGGGTGATTTGGCTCAAACGGCCATCGGCCAGTCCAGCCTCCTGGTGACGCCGATGCATATGGCTCTTTTTGCTTCTGCCTTTGCCCATCAGGGTGAAATCATGGAGCCATTTCTGGTACAGAAAGTTGTAAGCCCAAGCGGTGCTGTCATAGAGTTCAACCGTCCAGTGAAATGGCGCCAGGTCGTCGCGCCGGAACTGGCAAATCAGGTAAATGATTTTATGGAGACCGTAGTGCAATCTGGTACCGGTACGGGGGCTGCTGTGAGAGGCGTGCGGGTGACAGGCAAGACCGGGACGGCAGAGAATGCTTCCGGGGCTGATCATGCCTGGTTCATTGGCACGGCGGAGCTTTCCGGGCGTACCGTTGCCTTTGCTGTCATTGTAGAGAATGGCGGCAGCGGCGGCCGTACGGCCGCACCGATTGCCCGTAAATTGATACAGTCCTTGATGTGAGGCAATAGCTGCAAGCTTACAGATAGATATTACCATTAGGAGGAACCAGTATGTTACAGCAAGTGTTGGATAACCGCTACGAGCTTCAGGAGCTCATTGGCGGTGGCGGCATGGCTGATGTATATCTGGCCAGGGACAATTTGCTGGATCGGCCTGTGGCAGTGAAGATACTGCACCAGCAGTTCCAGAGCGACGCGGAATTCATTGATAAGTTCCATAGGGAGGCTCAGGCTGCTGCCCGCCTTTCACATCCGAACATCGTGAATATCTATGATGTTGGCGTGGAGGGTACGACTCATTATATTGTGATGGAATATGTTTCCGGCAAGACGCTGAAGGAACGTATTCGTATGGAAGGGCACCTGCCGACAGCAGAAGCTCTGCAGATTGCGGAAAACATTGCCAGTGCATTGGCGCATGCACATTCCACGGGACTTGTGCATTGTGATATCAAGCCGCACAATATTCTGATGATGAAAGATGGCACTGCAAAGGTAGCGGATTTTGGCATTGCGAGGGCGGTCACGGAATCCACTATGA
>Ga0310694_10007806_pt1 | contig 10020 bp, 6 predicted proteins | sample 174DNAGHGhighgp2_FD_203884 | JGI IMG/M metagenome (GOLD analysis project Ga0310694, IMG submission 203884) | Sheep rumen microbial communities from Palmerston North, Manawatu-Wanganui, New Zealand - 1742 DNA GHGhigh gp2 (v2) (version 2) | ecosystem: Host-associated > Mammals > Digestive system >...
CTGTTCGGGAAGAGCGATTACACTTTATAACCGGGGGCCAGACCCCACGAAAATTTTGTGAAATATTTATCGTAGCTATTGAAAGGATTGTTATCATTCATCTTCACACTCGGTAATGATACCCAATTCAAGAAAAGCCATTGCCACGAGTGAGAAAAAGGAAAACGTATTTTTTTCGGTATATTGATTTTGCTGATGATCATATACATCAAGTAATACGGGAGCCAGGTGATCAAGATCATAAGAAGCAATCCCCATGGTATCCAGTCCGAGATCCATTTCATTTACGGAATGGATAAGACGGCGTTCGGCTTCGACGGGATCATTAGTGAATACAGCATCTATGGTCTGCAGATGCAGGTCTGTTTTATCCGGAAGAGCATCCGTATATAGTTCGTTTGTAAGAATGTTTTTTGCGTCGGTACCCAGAAGCGCGGACAGCTCAAAAGTATTATCCTTGATACAGGAAAGCAGGAAGCTTTCGATAGCCGGATAACTGAGCAGCAACTGACCCTGATCGCCTTCATCGTTACTGTAGGGATCGGTATATTTTTTGACATAGCGGCTTCGGAGCTCGTTTCGTTTATAGCTTTTTGCGTCTCGGTCATAGAGATAGAAGATCGGGCAGTCTTCGGGTTTGATGCCGAATTCTTCCCGCAGCCGACGGAACAGCAGATCCAGAGCATCTTCCGTTAGTTGTGTCAGTTGATTTTTGGGAAGATTCAATGCGAATACACGGAACTTGGGATTCTTTCCGTAACCAATGAATTCCTCCGAACCACGCCGTAATTCATGCACTTCATAATCCAGGATATCTGAAAATATCTTTTTCAGAAGGCGCAGTTCTGTACCGCCGGTTTCCGGCCGGCCGCCTTCGACTATGAAGATTACATTCCCCATATTTCTTGTTTTATCGAGTCTGTATTTTTTCATAGATCGGTAATCCTTCAAACATTCCGCCGAGATACATCTTTTCCAGATTCTGAGCTTCTCTTGGTTTGAATTCGGAAAGACGCTTTGCTTTGCTTCCGGATCGGTCTTCAAAGTAGAGCAGATCAATCTGATCCGGACGGAATACTGAATTGGAAATCAGGTTCGAATGGTGGGAGGTGATAAAGAGCTGTGATTTCCCGGCGTTTTCCATAAAGAATCTTATGATCTTTTCAGCCAGCTTATTATGCAGGCTGTTTCCGAATTCATCAATGATCAGCATTCCCGGATTTTCAATGACGCCGATCAGATTCGGCAGCATGTTTGCGAATACCTGATTTCCCTGGGATTCGTTAATGAGTATGTTGGGTACCGGAAAACTCTTTCTTTTGAAGAACACGGTTTTCCGTTCGGTGCCTACCGATAATGTCATTCCTTCGCCTTTGCTTTCATAACCGTATTCTACGGTAAAATCATAATTAAAATCATCCAGATATCTGTTTAATTTATCCACCCCGTGTTCTTCGGCGTAGCGCGTGATCACGTTACCGTAGGTAGCTCCCGAATTGTATCCGTCAATGATATAGGAATTCTGCAGAAAATCCATCAGTTTTCTCAAGGTGGGCTCCTGCGGAAATCGCCCGGTATTAAAGGACGCTACTCTGAGGAAAAGCGTATCGTTGTCTACCTGATCATCGATTGTTACGGTCTGATCCAGCCGCAATTCACCGGTATTTCCTGTTCTCTGCAATACAGTGATATCGTTGATCTTCAGGATCTCCGAGAGACTGCCGGTTTGGGTATTGTAGTCGATCGTGTAGTACACTTTTTTGCCTTCTATCAGAAACTCGTATTCGATCGTGGTAACGGGGTTTTTGGTGAACATACAGCGGTACCCGGGCAAAGCAGTGCCGTCTCCTTTTATCATTTTGATAATAAAGGAAAGTCCCTTAAGGGCATTGGATTTTCCGGATGCATTTGCTCCGATCATCAGGGCGCCTTTAAGGATCCCGTTTTCGCATACATTCGTTTTGCCCAGGATCGAGTATTTGGAAGCGGTAAAATCGATTTCTGTCCTGTCTTTAAAAGAAAGAAAATTGGTAAGATACATTTTAGCCAGCATAGCAGAATCCTCCCTTTAAGAAAATTTTATCCTTTTTCGGCAGGGAAGTCAATAACAAGTGTAAAAAAATTACACATAGAAAGAAAAAGAATTACCCTTTTTGACGCGCGGGGGTCAGACCCCACGAAATTTCATCCTTTTAAGATTTATAGTGCACGGAAAAAGGCAGCGCTTTTGGTTGATGTGATCAACGAGCGTTGCCCTTTTCTTTTATGAGTGCAGATATTCGTGAATGGCTTTTGCTGCTTTTTTGCCGGCGCCCATGGCACTGATGACGGTCTTGGGACCGGTTACGGTATCGCCTCCTGCAAAGACGCCCTGCAGGCTGGTCTGGCAAGTATCCGGGTCGGTGAGTATGTAGCCTTTCTTTTCGGAAAGCTCCACACCGTCCGCGCAGGCATTATCGCTACGGCTGCCGATGGCTTCGACGATCAGATCCGCCGGCAGTACAAATTCCGAATCCGCAACCGGCACAGCTTCCTTTCTTCCGGAAGCATCCGCCTCGGACAATTGCATTTTCTGACATCGCAGTCCTGTCACGATGCCGTCTTTGTTTTCAACCGCTACCGGACCGGTCAGATAGCGGATCCCCACGCCTTCTTCCAGCGCTTCTTCCAGTTCTTTCGGATCCGCCGGCATTTCTGCCCGGGTTCTTCGGTAAACGATGGTGACTTTTTCGGCAGATGCGATACGCACCGCACAGCGGCAGACATCCATTGCCACATTTCCACCGCCGACGATCACGATCTGTTTTGCCGTCGGCAGCTTTTGCTCCAGGTTTTCTTTTTCCAGCAGTTCGGCAGCCGTGATCACTCCCGGAGTGTTCTGGCCGGGGATGCCCAGATTTACAGGTTTTCCGGCGCCGTTTGCGATAAATACCGCATCATAACCGTAGCTGCCCATCAGGTCTTCGATGGTGAAATCCGTTCCCAGCGCTTTGCCGCATTTTGTCTCTATCCCTTTGGCATGCAATGTGGCGATCTCCCGTTCCAGGATCTCTTTTGGCAATCGGAATTCCGGAATGCCATAAGCAAGTACACCGCCTAATACATTTTCTTTTTCATAGATGGTCACCTGGTATCCGAGATCTAAAAGATCACCTGCGCAGGCCAGTCCCGCAGGACCGGAACCGATCACAGCGATCTTCTTATCGTGATTTGCGTTTTCCTGTGATCTTTCGGAAAGGTTATCCTCCGGAAAATGTGTACGATGCCAGTCGGCTACGAAACGCTCCAGAGCGCCGATGGCTACGGGACGTCCGTTTTTGCCGCGCACACAGTTGCCTTCACATTGCAGGTATTGCGGACATACACGACCGCATACCGCCGGCAGGGAAGTCGTCTGTGTCAGGATCTGATAAGCGGCTTCAAAATCCCCTTCCGTGATCTTTGCGATAAATTCCGGGATATGATTATGTACGGGGCAGCCGTTGCTCATACAGGGATGTTTTCTACATCGCAAGCAGCGCATAGCTTCGTGGATTGCCATCTGTTCCGTATATCCCAACGCGGTTTCTTTAAAATTCTGATTTCTGACCAGCGGATCCTGCATCGGCATCCGGGTCTGTTCCAAACTCATATTGATCATGAGAGTATCCTCCAAACAATTGATTAAAGCCGACGGAATAAATTACTTCTTTGCCAGATTCACCAGTGCTTCATAACGCTCTTTCGCGCAGTTCTCGGACTTGCGGAACAGTTCCTCTGCTTCCACAGGGAATTTGAGGTTGAGCGAATTGTAGCGTACTTCACCCATTAAGAAGTCACGGTAATTCTCTGTCGGTTTACCACTGTCTACCGAAAGAGGATTTAAGCCTTTTTCTGCCAGGTCCGGATTGTAACGCAGCAGGTTCCAGTAACCGGAGCGTACCGCATTGCGCATTTCCAGCATGGCTTTGTTCATACCGGCTTTGACACCGTGATTGATGCATGGTGCGTAGGCAATGATCAGGGACGGTCCGTCGTAGCTTTCTGCTTCTTTTAATGCCTGCAGGGTCTGTGCCGGGTTGGCGCCCATAGCGATCTGTGCGACATATACATATCCGTATGCCATAGCGATCTGTGCCAGGTCTTTTTTCTTTACCTTCTTACCGGAAGCGGCAAATTTTGCAACCGCGCCGATGGGGGTTGCCTTGGAGGATTGACCGCCGGTGTTGGAATAGACTTCCGTATCGAATACCAGGACATTGACATTTTCACCGGAAGCAAGTACATGGTCTAAGCCGCCGTAGCCGATATCGTATGCCCAGCCGTCACCGCCGAAGATCCACATAGAAGGTTTCGTCAGCAGATCCGCATTTTCGACTACATAGGCTGCATCACTGTCAGCAGACGCCAGCTCCTTACACTTTTCCAAAAGCAGCTTGCCGGTGATCTCGGAAGCCGTAGCATCGTCCATAAATTTCAGCCAGTTTTCTCCCGCGGTACCTGCGCGATCACCAAGTCGCTCTACTGCGGTGCGCAGCTCATTGCGTCTTGTCTTTACGGCAGTAGACATACCATAACCAAACTCGGCATTGTCTTCGAAGAGGGAGTTCGCCCACGCCGGACCTTTTCCTTCTTTGTTGACCGTATACGGCGTGGAAGGTGCCGAGCAGCCCCAGATCATGGAGCAACCGGTAGCGTTTGCTACAAACATACGCTCACCGAAAAGCTGTGTTACCAGCTTGGCATACGGTGACTCGCCGCATCCCGGGCATGCGCCGGAAAACTCCAGCAGCGGCTGCTTAAACTGGCTGCCTTTGATGGTATCGGAGTTAAACGGAAGTTTGCGGTCTTCATTGTGGACCGAGGCAAACAACCGGTCATATTTCTCCTGTTCCTGTTCCATATAATCGGTATCCGTTGCTGCCATCTCCAGGGCTTTCTTACGTGCAGGGCATACACTTGCGCAGGAACCGCAGCCCGTGCAGTCCTTTGCCGAAAAGCCCAGTACAAAATACATATCCTTTACACCCTTCATCGGCTGTGCTTCCGGATAGTCTTTTGCTTCTTCCGCGGTCAGTACAAACGGACGGATCGCGCCGTGCGGACACACCAGGGAACACATATTGCACTGCATACAGTTGCCGGAGCACCAATGCGGAAGATCTGCTGCGATACCGCGCTTTTCGTAGGCTGCGGTACCGGAAGGCAGTCTGCCGTCTGCGGTCTCCATAAATACGGAAACCGGGCAGTTATCACCGGTCAGGGTATTGGTGGGTACCAGGATATCATTTAAGTAATCCGTGTGGAATTTGTCGCGCCCTACCAGTTTTGCCGGAGCGGGATCATCCGCTACCGTCTTCCAGTGTTCGGGAACGGTCACTTCGTGTACGCTGTCTACACCGCCGTCGATGGCAGCGCAGTTCATATCCACGATGTTCTGACCCTTCTTGGAATAGGTCTTTACCACAGCGTCCTTCATATAACCCACTGCTTCGTCGATATCGATGATCTGCGCGATCTTGAAATAAGCGGCCTGCAATACGGAATTGGTGCGTCTTGCGCCGAGGCCGACTTTCTTTGCCAGAGCCACAGCGTCACAGGTATAAAAGCGGATCCCGTTATTGGCAATGTATCGCTTCACGGTTGCCGGCAGATGTTCTTCCAGCTCTTCATCGGACCATACACAGTTTAGAAGGAAAGATCCTCCCGGCTTTACATCCTGTACCATCTCATACTTGGTGAGATAGGAGCTGTTGTGGCATGCCACAAAGTCTGCCAGCTTTACGTAGTAGGACGATTTGATGGGCTTGTCACCGAAGCGCAGATGCGAGATCGTTACGCCACCGGATTTTTTGGAATCATACTGGAAATAAGCCTGTACATATTTATCCGTATGATCGCCGATGATCTTGACGGAGTTTTTGTTGGCACCTACGGTACCGTCTGCGCCCAGGCCCCAGAATTTGCAGGCTTTCGTTCCCTCGGGAGCCACATCCGGATTGGAGGTGACCGGCAGGGACAGATGCGTCACATCATCGTTGATGGATAAGGTGAATTCACATTTGGAAGTATCGGACCACAGGTTTTCGTATGCAGCCTGGATATCGCCCGGCTGCACATCTTTGGACCCCAGCCCGTAGCGCCCGCCGCAAACAAAACAATGTTCAAATGCGGAACCGCGCAGTGCGGAGCAGACATCCAGAAACAGCGGTTCACCGATACTGCCGGGTTCCTTGGTGCGGTCCAAGACAGCGATCTTCTGAACGGAAGCGGGCAGGACGGAGAGCAGATGTTTTGCGGAGAATGGACGGTAGAGATGTACTTCCACCACACCGACTTTGTGTCCTTTTGCATTGAGATAGTCTACCACTTCTTCGCAGGCATCGCATACGGAACCCATGGCGACCAGTACTTCAGTGGCATCCTCTGCACCATAATAGTGAAAGGGTTTGTAGGATGTGCCGAGTTTTTTGTTGACCAGATCCATGTATTTCACGATCAGATCAACGGTTTCCTGATAGGCCACATTGCAGGCTTCACGATGCTGGAAAAAAGTTTCCGGCTGTTCCGCGCTGCCGATCAGATGCGGATGATTGGGATTTAATGCGCCCCTGCGGAAGGCTTTTACCGCATCCCAGTCTACCATTTCTTTCAGTTCTTCGTAGTCCCAGCACTCGATCTTCTGGTATTCGTGAGAAGTACGGAAGCCGTCAAAGAAATGCATCATGGGAAGTTTGCCGGCGATGGTCGCAAGATGCGCTACGGCAGCCAGATCCATGACCTGCTGCACATTGTTGGAGCAGAGCATCACAAAGCCGGTCTGACGGCAGCTCATTACATCGGAGTGATCACCGAAAATAGAAAGCGCATGGGTGGCCAGTGCTCTAGCGGCCACATGAAATACCGTAGGTGTCTGTTCGCCGGCCAGTTTATACATATTGGGGATCATCAGTAAAAGTCCCTGGGAAGCGGTAAAGGTGGTGGTATAAGCACCGGCTGCGATGGAGCCGTGTACGGCACCGGCAGCGCCGCCTTCCGATTCCATCTCAATGATCTTTACTTCTTCGCCGAAAATGTTTTTGCGACCCTGTGCAGCCCATTCATCCATGTTCTCTGCCATCGGAGAGGAAGGTGTGATGGGATAGATCGCGGATACTTCGGAAAATGCGTAGGCAACATGTGCTGCAGCGGTATTTCCGTCCATGGTTTTTACTTTTCTCATCGTTGTATCTCCTCCCTTTTATTCTTTCCCCGAAGCAGCCATGGCTTCGTGCTGTTGATAGATATAATCCGGTACCTGCATGGCTTTGATGCAGTTGTTGCGGCATACATACTGACACATGCTGCAGTCTTCACAACGGGAGTGATCGATGACGGCATGATGATCCTCCATATAGATCGCGCCGTTCGGACAGTTCTTTACGCAGTCTTCGCAGCCGATGCAGGCGGAATCGCATACCTGTAGTTTATCTTCATAATCATCCGTGGACATACAAGGTACCAGTTTCTGTCCCTTGTAAGGCACCATGGTGATGAGTCCCTTCGGGCATGCGTAAGTGCAGTCGCGGCAGCCGACACATTTTTCAGGATCGACGACAGCGGTACCGTTTACCATGCTGAGTGCGCCATATCGGCAGACGGCGGTACAGCTTCCCTGGCCGCAGCAGCCGGTGGTGCAGAGGCCGAGTGTTCTGGCATCCATCTTTGCCGCGGTTTTACAATCCTGTACGCCCAGTTCTTTAAATTTCGCAGAGGCTCTGTTTCCGCCGCTGCAGCGTACAAAGGCAACTTTATCTTTCAAAACGGTGAGATCGTGAAGCGTGTCCACAATGATCTTTTTCTTGCAACGAACAGTGCAGGCAGTGCAGCCGACACACTTGTCGTAATCGATGACCGCATGATGGTCAATGATAGAAACAGCTCCCTGCGGGCATGCTCTGGTGCATTCTCCACAGGCGATGCAGCCGTAGCCGCAGGTTTGTCTTACGGTATCCTCGTCTTCTTCCGTGGAAGAGCAGGGGATGAAATTGGTCGCATTTGTCGGGATCAGGCGGATCAGTTTCTGCGGACAAACGGTTTCACTCGCACAGTCACCACAGCCGTTGCATTTTTCGCGGTCGATCGTAAGTCTGCCATCGACCAGAACGATGGCGCCCTGTTTGCAGGCAGAGATGCAGGAGCCGCAGCCGACGCAGCCGCTTTTGCATTCTCCGCGCAGGAACCCGGAGGCTACTGCTTCAGAGCAGCTCATGCCGCTTTCGGAAAAACGTCTTTTTCCTGCAGCGCTGCCGGAACAAGCGATAAAGGCGACCATAGGGGAATCCCCGTTGGCCGGAATCGTAGTTTCACTCATATTGTCACCCTCCATACTTATTCGTTATCCATTGCTATTCGCAAGAGACAGTCCATGGACTGCCGGTTACAGAAAAATATAGTAAAAAAACTGACCTTATTAAATGGTCAGTTTTTTAATTTTTTTGAAGGTCAGATTTTTGGGGCCGAATTTTTTGACGGATCAGTCGCAGATGATTTCTTCCAAAAGCGCGATGGTTTTTGTGATGCGTTCCCGATGGATCCCGCAATAATTGATTACCAGTGTATGGGAGTCTTTACCTTTTCCGGGAAGGTATTCCGAAAGCGCAGCCACCTCGATATCTTTATCCATAGAGCGTTTCAGGATCTCCCGATCGGAAAGAGCGGTATTCAGACGCAGTAAAAAATAGGTGCCGCAGCCGGGATCCGTGATGGTGGAGATCTCGTGCAGTCTGGATTCCCGCAGCGCCTGTAACAGTTCTTTGCGAATGGTGCGGAAATAATTTTTCATATGGTTGATGTGCCGTTCATAATAACCTTCCGAAATAAAACGGGCAAGGGTATATTGTTCCATGCTGGGTACGGTTCCCGAATAGAAACTAAGACGGCTGCGAAAACGTTGCAACAATTCTTCGGGCAGCACCATATAGCTGATGCGCAGGGAAGGGATCAGTGTTTTGGAAAAGGTGTTCATATAAATGGTACGTCCCTGATGGTCCAGTGCATAGATGGGTTTCGATGCAAAACCACGGTAGGTAAACTCGCTGTCGTAATCGTCTTCCAGGATATAACGATCGGGCGTTTCCGCGGTCCAGTTTAAGAGCTCCTGTCTGCGCTTGATCGGCATGACTTTTCCGAAAGGAAAATGGTTGGCCGGAGAAACATGGATGATGTTTGCTTCTGAGGCATTTAAGCTGTCGATCACCGGACCGCTTTTGTCCGTATCGACCGAATACCATGAAACCCGGTACATATCATAAATTGCCGTGATCTTGCGACTGCCGACATTTTCTACAGCCCATACATCCTTTGGTTCAAACAGCTGGATCAGCCTGCCGTAGAGATATTCCGTTCCGGCACCGACAATGATCTGCTGCGGGCGCACATCCATACCGCGGTTTTCATGCAGATAATTGCAGATTGCCAGACGCAGCTCGTAGATGCCGTTGTAAGGAATGGTTTTGAGCAGTTCTTCGTTATGGATCGCCAGGGTTTCCCGCAGCAGTTTTGACCATGTGGCAAAAGGGAAATTGCTGCGCCGCAGACGATTGGAGCGAAGATCCGCAAAATAACTGTATTCAAAGGGTTCTTCCGGAATTTCCCGGATCATGCAGGAGACATTCTCGGTTTTCTCCAGTTCTTCCACAAAGAAGCCTACTTTTGGGATCGAGCGGACATAACCCTCCATAAGCAGCTGTTCATAGGCATTTTCCACGGTGATCACACTGATCCCGAGATGCTGTGCCAGGCTGCGTTTGGACGGCAGTTTTTCGTTTGCCTGTATCGTACCGGTCAGTATGTCTTCCCGGATGCACTGGTACAGATATTCATAAGCAGATATTTTTTTTCGTTCATTTAAATTATAAGTAAGCATCTATCTGACCTTTTCAAATGCGGTAAAAATGATTTTTTCAATAATACCAGATAGCAGGGTGCCGGTCAAGAAAAAGTCGTTTGTGAACGGGAATCTGTAAGTTGTAAGTGGAAGATGTAAGTGGAAGTGTGAAG
>Ga0310694_10007808_pt1 | contig 10019 bp, 6 predicted proteins | sample 174DNAGHGhighgp2_FD_203884 | JGI IMG/M metagenome (GOLD analysis project Ga0310694, IMG submission 203884) | Sheep rumen microbial communities from Palmerston North, Manawatu-Wanganui, New Zealand - 1742 DNA GHGhigh gp2 (v2) (version 2) | ecosystem: Host-associated > Mammals > Digestive system >...
TCACAATCGCATCTACAGGGTGCTCCGAAAGGTATTTTTTCAGGAAACGGACGCTCGGCCTCACCCAGCCCACGCGCGGGTCCGGGACAAAAAGATTGGCCCGAATCCAGAGGCTCAGGCGCTGCTTGAAGGTCTTGGGACCGGACGAGATTTCCGTCACCTGCGTACTGGCGCCCTTTCCCATGAGTTTCCGGTAAACCGCATAAGGTTCCAGAATGGGCCGGCGAATCACCTCCAGGCCCGCCGGAAGCTCGGCCTCAAAGGAAGGGTCCAGCGAGGGATAGGCGGCATTGGACGGCGCATACACCACCGGCTCCCAGCCTTCCGCGGGCAGATACTTGCAGAACTTCACCCAGCGCTGCACCCCCGAACCGCCGGACGGCGGCCAGTAGTAAGCTATGACGAGTACTCTTTTCACAGGCCCAGCTCTTCTTTCATGCCGCGCAGGAGGTCGAAGGCCTGCAGCGGTGTTAAATTATTGATATCCACGGCTTTGAGTCGGTCCCGGAGGGATTCCAGGAGCGGGTCTTCCAATTGGAACATGGACAGTTGCAGGGAGCCGTCGCGCTCCACGCGGCCTTCCTTGATGTTGTGGGGCTTCACGGGCGTAAGGGCGCCCACGGCGTCCAGTTTCCCGCTGTTCTCCAGGGCTTTCAGGGTGCGCTCGGCACTCTCCAGGACGGGACCGGGCATGCCGGCCATGCGCGCCACATGGATGCCGAAGCTGTGGGCCGTGCCGCCTTCGCGGAGCTTGCGGAGGAAGATGACCTCGCGGCCCACCTCCTTCACGGCCACGTGGAAGTTCTTCACGCGGGGGAAAAGGCCCTCCAGGTCGTTGAGTTCGTGGTAGTGGGTGGCAAAGAGGGTCTTGGCGCCCTTGCCGTACTCGTGGATGTACTCCACGATGCCGCGGGCGATGGACATGCCGTCGTAGGTGGACGTGCCGCGGCCAATTTCGTCCAGCAGCACCAGGGAGCGGGCCGACAGGTTGTTCAGAATCATGGCCGTCTCCAGCATCTCCACCATGAAGGTGGATTCGCCGCGGGAGATGTTGTCGGTGGCGCCCACGCGGGTGAAGAGCTTGTCAAACCAGCCGATATGGGCCTCGGCCGCCGGGACAAAGGACCCGCACTGCGCCATGAGCACAATGAGGGCGGTCTGCCGCAGGAGGGCGCTCTTACCGGCCATGTTAGGACCCGTGAGGATGATAATCTGCTGCTTTTCCGTGTCCAGCGCGACGTCGTTGGGTACGTATTCTTCCCCGGCCGGCATGAGGGTCTCGATGACGGGATGGCGGCCCTGCCGGATGTCCAGGGCCTTGCCGTCGTTCATCTGCGGCCTGCAATAATGGCGCTCGGCGGCCTGCTCTGCAAAGCTGGCCAGCACGTCCAGCTTGGCCAGGATGCGGCTGTTGGTCTGGATGACGGGAATCTGCTGCTGGATGGCGGCAATCAGCTGCCCAAACAACTGGGTTTCAATGGCGTATATGCGGTCCTCGGCCGTGAGGATGCGCTCCTCGTACTGCTTGAGTTCGTCGGTGATGTAGCGCTCGGCGTTCACCAGCGTCTGCTTGCGCACCCACTCCGGAGGCACCTGGTCCTTGTAGGTGTTGCGCACCTCTATGTAGTAGCCGAAAACATTGTTGTAGGCGATTTTAAGGGAAGAGATGCCGGTGCGTTCGGCCTCCCGCTGCTGCATCTGGAGCAGGTAGTCCTTGCCGCCGGCGGAGAGGGCGCGGAGTTCGTCCAGCTCGGCATCCACGCCGGGGCCGATGACAGGGCCTTTCCCAATCTGGAAGGCCGGGTCGGGGTCCATGACGCGTTGAATCTCGGCCAGCAGCTTCTCGCAGCCCTTGAGGCCCCTGAGAAGCCTGGCGGTGGCCTCGTTCCCCTGCAGGCGCTCCTTGATGGGGGCCGACACGGCGAGGCCCCGGCCCAGCTGCATCACCTCGCGCGGGAAGGCCTTTCCGGTGGCGATGCGCCCCAGAATGCGCTCCAGGTCTCCTATCTTGCCCAGGTCCTGCTGGGTTTCCTCCAGGATGTCCGGGTTTTGGGTAAAGTATTCCACCACGTCGTAGCGGGCGTTCAGCTCGCGAAGGTCCATGATGGGCATGGCGAGCCAGCTGCGGAGCATGCGGGCGCCCATGGGGCTGGAACACTTGTCCAGGGTCTGGACCAGGGAGACGCCGTCGGCCCCCGCCGCGCTCTGGAAAACCTCCAGGTTGCGCAGGGTGAAGCGGTCCATCCAGACAAATTTGGCCTCGTCGATGCGGCCGATGGCGCAGATGTTCTTCAGGCCCACGTGCTGGGTCTGCTCCAGGTACACGAGCAGGGCGCCGGCGCTGGTGATGCCCAGGGGGTAGGGGTCGATGGCGAAGCCCTTGAGGCTGTCCACCTGAAACTGCCGCTTGAGGCGCTCCACGGCGGCGTCATAGACAAACGCCCATTCGTCGATGGACGTGGTGTAAAAGTCTCCGAAACGCTCTTTGAGGCCTTTCTCATAGCCCCGCTGGACCACCAGTTCCTTGGGTTTGAGGGAGCCCAGCAGCGTGCCGATATACTCCAGCGACCCCTGTGTGAGCTGAAACTGCCCGGTGGACACGTCCAGGAAGGCGGCGCCGCACTGGTCTTTCTCGACCGTGAGGCCGCAGAGGTAGTTGTTCTCCTTCTGCTCCAGCATGCCTTCCCCGAAGGAGATGCCGGGTGTAACAATCTCTGTCACACCGCGTTTGACCAGCTTTTTGGCAAACTTGGGGTCTTCCAGCTGGTCGCAGACGGCCACTTTGTAGCCGGCCCTCACCAGCTTGGTGAGGTAACCCTCGATGGCATGGTGCGGGAAGCCGGCCATGGGGATGGGCCCTTTGTCGCCGTTGGACTTCTTGGTCTGGACCAACCCCAGGACGCGGGCGGCCGTCACGGCGTCGTCCGAGTAGGTCTCGTAGAAGTCGCCTACGCGGTAGAGCAGCAGCGCCTCGGGGTGCTGGGCCTTCACTTCAAAGTATTGTTTGATAAGCGGTGTATCCTCTGCAATCTTTGCCATTTTACATCCTTTTGTGGGAATTGCAAATTTACAAAATTATTTTCTTATCTTTGCGAGAAACATAACCACTTCAAATATAGCCGCTTATGAAACTATCCCTCGACTACGAAGATCTCAAGGCCATTGTTTGCCTGGCCAATGTGCTGGCCGGTGCGGACGGCTCGGTGGGCTCCAGTGAAATCCTCTCCGTCTTCAAGAGCCTGCAGGACCATTACGACATGGACGACGACTATGTGACGGAACTTATCCATGATGCCGACGAAATGCAAGCCTTCGAGGCCCTCGAACGCGTCGGCAACTTCGGCCCCGCGGCGAAGCAGTTCACGGTCAACCTCCTCGGCAACGTGGTCCTGGCCGACAGGGAACTCACCGAAAAGGAGAAGAGCCTGTATGATAAGATTCGGGCCGCCTGCTCGCTGCCCAACTTCGAGGAAAGCAGTTTCCACGCCTCCCTGGACGTGTCCGACGGATACGTCGCCGGACCGGCCGATGAACTGGAACTTCCGGCCTACATCGTGCTGGACGACCTCAAGAAGGTGGACTTCCCGGACCGCATGTATTGGGAATCCCAAGTGAGTATCTGCCAGTTCGAGCATTTGCCGCTGGCCAACCTTCAAAAACTACTGGATTCAGAAGAACCGCTCATCACCTTCAGGGAATCGGCCTTCCTGACACAGTTAAACAAGGCTGTTGCCGACGCAGACCTGCACTTTATCATCCTGTGCCGGAAAAAAGGCGGCCGTCATAACAAGCCGGCCTCCCTGCTCCGTGATCAAGACGTGTTCGGCCCCTGTGTGATTGCGCTGGAGTCGCCTCAGTACTATTTGCACGGCTTTACCAGCCGGGAACTTCTCCGGACCACCGTCAAAGCGCTGAATATCATCTCAGAACCTGAGAATCAAACGTTTGTAGAGCCTGTCGCCAGGGATTGGCCCGACGGCCGCCTGGAAGAGCTCAACGAAAAAGTGACCGCCGGCATCCTCGCCCAGATTGACAATTTGAAGTAAGCTTCTTATCTTTGTACAAAATTGTTTTTGTATGAGGAGGATTATTTCTGTCATTTTGGCTGCGGCGCTCTGTCTGAGCGCCGCGGCCCAGGAGTCCCACCTGCTGCAGGAATGGGAGGAACAGACCAGCTTGTCCGACGAGTCTTTCCTCTCCTGTTTCGGCCATCTGTCCTTTTTCTATAATCACAACCTGGGGGCACCGGAAGGCATGATGCAGCCCGGCTTCGGCTTTGAGGCCTCCATCCTGCATGTGGGTTTCTCCCCCTGGAAAAACGCCCGCTTCTCCCTGGGACTGGTGGATTTCTGCATCGACAACCTGTACCTCCAGAACGGCTGGGGCTTCGACCAGAACAATGCCATTACCAGTACGCCCGGGAAAGACAACATGTCGGCCCGCCGCGCCAACCTTGCCATGATGTTCCCGCTGGGCTATATCCAGGCGTTCAAGGGCAGCAAGTGGTCCGTGGGCCTTTTCGCCGCCCCCGGCGTGGGCTGGTCCCGCTATGTCAACCAGTATGTCCAGGACAATATCAAGCACAAGGAAGAATCGTGGATGGCCCGTGGCGGCGCCTACTTCCGCCTGAACCTGGAAGCGGCCGTCTGGTACAACCACACCGGCATGATGGTGCGCTACATTTTCCCGCCGCAGTTCCAGGGCGCCGGTATCCTCTCCGCCGGTCTCTCCTTCAGAATTTAACAAATTGAAGATGAAACGTTTATTCGCAATTGTGCTGGCACTGGCCGTGTCAGCCTCGGCCTTTGCCGACGAAGGCATGTGGCTCCTGCCGCTGCTACAGAAACTCAATGGGAAAGACCTCCGCGCGGCGGGCTGCAAGCTCACGCCTGAGGAGATTTATTCCGTCAACAAGAGCTCCCTCAAAGACGCCATCGTGCACTTTGGCGGCGGCTGCACCGGCGAAATCATCTCCCGGGAGGGTCTCCTCGTGACCAACCACCACTGCGGCTACAGCAGCATCCAGGGCCTTTCCACCGACGAGCACAACTATCTGATGGACGGCTATTGGGCCAAGACCCGGGCCGACGAAATCCCCGTGCCCGGCCTGACCGTGACCTTCCTCGTGTCCATGGCCGATGTCACCGGCGTGGAGGAGGCCAATCGTGACGCGGTCGTCGAGCAGGCGAAGCGGGACAACCCCGGAGCCGATGCCCGCATCGTCTCCTTTTACGAGGGCAACGCACAGTACCTGATTGTTTCCCGGACCTATTCGGACATCCGCTTTGTGGGCGCTCCTCCGGCATCCATGGGCAAGTTCGGCGGCGAAACCGACAACTGGATGTGGCCCCGCCATACCTGCGACTTCTCCATGTTCCGCGTCTATGCGGCCCCCGACGGCGCCCCTGCCGCCTACAGCCCCGACAACAAGCCCTACAAACCGGCCTGGAGCCTGCCCATTTCCCTGAAGGGCGTCCGGGAGGGCGACTTCGCCATGGTTCTGGGCTACCCCGGCCGCACGCAGCGTTATCAGACGGCCGCCCAGCTGGAAGAGATGATGGCCGTGAACCGCATGCGGGTCGAGGCCCGTACCATTCGGCAGGACATCATGTGGAAGGCCATGGTGGCCGACCCCGGCGTCCGCCTCAAATATGCCGACAAATACGCCTCGTCGGCCAATGGCTGGAAGAAATGGCAGGGTGAAGAACTGGCCTTCGCCAACCTGAGCATCATCCCCCGGCAACTTCAGAAAGAGGCCGCGCTCAAGAGCTGGATCGAGGCCGATCAGGCCCGCGTGGACGCTTACGGAGACCCTGTTTCCGTGATTGCCGAATCCGTGCGGGAGAAGGCCCCCGTGTCCCACTCCGTCACCTTGCTGCTGGAAAATGCCTATCAGATTGAGCTGGCGCAGTTTGCAGGCGCATTCACGGGTCTGTACGGCCGCAGCCTCCGGGAGGGCGTGGATTCCCTGACAGCCTTCAGCCAGGCCCGTGAGCAGGTGGCCGAGGCTTACCGCGACTATGTGGAGGCCATCGACCGCGAAGTGGCCGTGGCCCTGCTGGAACACTATCGGCAGGTGGCCGCCAAGGAAGATTATCTGAACATCCCCGGCCAGGATTTTGCCGCCATGGACATCCCGGCCTATGTGGACGACCTCTTCGGCCGCAGCGCTTTTGTCTCCGAGGAGAAACTGCGCGCCGCCAGCCTTCAGGAACTCCTTTCGGACCCGGCCTCGGAGCTGTCGGCCGCCGTCATGGCGGTGCTCATGCCCAAATACATGGCCGCATACTACCAGAGCGACGAGGCTTTCGACCAGGCCCGCAAGCACTATGCGGCCGCCCTCATGGAATGGCAGAAAGGCAAGGCCATGTATCCCGACGCCAACTCCACCATGCGCCTGACCTACGGCCACGTGCTGCCCTATTCTCCCAAGGACGGCGTGCTCAACCGGCACTACACCACGCTGAAGGGCGTCATGGAGAAGGAAAATCCCGACGACCCCGAATTTGTGGTGCCCGCCAAGGTGCGCGCGCTCTATGAAGCCGGGGACTACGGCCGCTGGGCCGACGCCGACGGCACGCTGCACACCTGCTTCCTGACCAACAACGACATCACCGGCGGCAACTCCGGTTCTCCGGTCCTGGATGCCCGGGGCAACCTCATCGGCCTGGCCTTTGACGGCAACTGGGAGAGCATGAGCTCCGACGTGATGTTCGAGCCTGAACTCCAGCGCTGCATCTGCGTGGACATCCGCTATGTGCTCTGGATGGTAGAAAAATACGGTGACGCAGGCCACCTTATCGAAGAACTGAAGATTGTAAAGAAATAGATGGAAAGAAGCGAAGTTTTGGGCTGGCTCACGGAGGTCCAGCACCCTGCCCGCGAAGACCGGGACGTGGTGTCCCTGGGGCTCGTGGAGCAGCTGGAAGTGGAAGAAGGACGGATTCACCTGACGCTGGCGTTTCCCAAGCGCCTCGACCCGTTGAAAAACTACCTGGTGGGAGCGGTGCAGGCCTGCCTGTACCGCCACGCCCCGGGCGGCACGGAAATCGCCGTGGACACGGTGGTGAAAGAGCCCGCCAAACCCGCCCCCAAGCGGCCCGAGTTCAGCCTTGACCAGCTGCGGGAGGTGCGGAACATCATTGGCATCGCCTCCGGAAAAGGCGGCGTGGGCAAGAGCACCGTGGCGGTGAACCTGGCCGTCGCGCTGGCCCGTGCGGGCTATCGCGTGGGCCTGGCCGATGCCGACGTGTACGGCCCCTCCGTCCCCACCATGACGGGCACCGAGGGCGTCACCATCGAGATGGAAGGCCCCTCCGAGGAAGACAGCCTCTTTGTCCCGGTGGAAAAATACGGCGTGAAATGGCTCTCCGTCGGGCATGTCTCGCAGGCCGGGCAGGCGCTCATCTGGCGCGGTCCCATGGCTTCGTCGGCCCTTAAACAGATTATCCTCCAGACCAAGTGGGGGCCGCTGGACTACCTGCTCATCGACATGCCTCCGGGCACCGGCGACATCCACATTTCGCTCATCGGCGACATTCCCCTTACGGGCGCCGTCATTGTGACCACGCCCCAGGCGGTGGCCCTTTCCGACGTCCTGCGCGGCGTGAACATGTTCCGCAATCCGCAGGTCCAGAAGCCCATCTACGGCCTTGTGGAGAACATGGCCTGGTTCACCCCGGCCGAGCATCCCACGGAGAAATACTACCTCTTCGGCAAGGACGGCGGCGCCAAGATGGCCCGCGACCTGGACATCCCGTTCCTGGGGCAGATTCCCCTCGTCCAGAGCATTCGGGAAGGGGCCGACGACGGTACGCCGGTGGCCCTGCAGGACGGGCGCCCGGATGCCGAGGCTTTCCGCAGGCTGGCGGAAGCGCTCGTGGCCAAGGTGTAATCAGAAAAGGGAGGGCTCGAGCTCCTTCACATGAAAGCTTTTCCGGTGCCAGGGCGTGAGTCCGTGGCGCCGGATGGCGTCTATATGCTCCGGCGTGGGATAGCCCATGTTGCGGTCCCAGCCGTATTCGGGGTACTCTACGGCCAGTTTGCGCATGAAATCGTCCCGGTAGGTCTTGGCCAGGACAGAGGCGGCGGCAATGCTCGCATAAGTGGCGTCGCCGTGCACCACCGTCGTGTAATCCTTGAAACCGTACGGGCCGAAGGGCCGGAACTTGTTGCCGTCAATCAGGAGAAACGCCGGGGCGGGGTCCAGGCGCAGCACCGCCCGCTGCATGCCCGTGACAGAGGCCCAGAGGATGTTGAGGCGGTCGATTTCGTCCGGCTGGACCGCCTCCACCGCCCAGGCTTCGGCTTCGGCCTCGATGACGGGACGCAGCTCCTCCCGGGCCTTTTCCGTCATCTGTTTGGAGTCGTTGAGGAGGGGGTGGAAAAAGTCCGGCGGCAGAATCACGGCGGCGGCGTACACCGGTCCCGCGAGCGGCCCTCGGCCGGCTTCGTCGCAGCCGGCTTCCCGTCGGCCCGGTTCCAAATACTGCTTGAGGTTCGGTTTTGTCATTCTACCTGCAAATATATTGTTTTTGATGGAAAAATCCTTATATTTGCGGACTACCGCAGAAAAACGCAAAAAACATAATTTTACACAATGAAAACTTACACAACTAAAAACATCCGCAACGTCGTCTTGATTGGCGCACCCCGCAGCGGTAAAACCACGCTGTCCGAAGCCATGCTCTTCGAAGGCAAGGTCATCGACCGCCGCGGTACCGTGGAAGACAAGAACACGGTGTCCGACAACACCGAGTTCGAGCAGACCAACCAGAAGTCCATCAACGCCACCCCGCTTTATGCCGAGTTCGGCGGCAACAAGATCAACTTCATCGACGCTCCGGGTTCCGACGATTTCTCCGGTGGCGCCCTGTCCGCCTTCAAGGTGGTAGAGGCCGCCGTGATGGTGATGAACGGCACGGCCGGCATCGAGGTGGGCACCACGCTGTTCGCCCGCTATGCAGACCAGTACGGCATTCCCATGGTGATTGCCGTGAACCAGCTGGACCACGACAAAGCCAACTGGGATGGTGTCCGCAATGCCATCAACGAGGAATTCGGCAAGAAAGCCGCCCTGTGCCAGTTCCCGGTCAACCCCGGTCCCGGTCTGGAAGGCTTCGTGGATATCATCACCATGAAATTCTACAACAAGAAGAACGAGGAACTGGACATCCCCGCCGCCTATGCCGACGAGGCCGAGGAACTGCGCGCCGAGCTCATGGAGAAGGCCGCCGAAGGTTCCGACGAGCTCATGGAGAAGTTCTTCGAGACCATGGAACTCACCACCGACGAGATTCGTGAGGGCCTGCGTCTCGGCATGCGGAAGGGTGAGACCATCCCCGTGTTCTGCGTGGCCGCCAAGGAAGATATCGGCGTCAAGCGTTTCATGGAATTCATTGTGAACGTGGTTCCTTCACCGGAAGGCAAGGAAGAGCCCACCGTGGACGGCGGCACCCTCAAGTGCGACCCTGCCGGCCCCACCGCCCTCTTCATCTTCAAGACTTCCGTGGAGCAGCACCTCGGCGAGGTGTCCTACTTCAAGGTGATGAGCGGTACCCTCAATGAGGGTGCGGACCTCGTGAACCCCGAGACCGGCAACAGCGAGCGCCTCAGCGCCATCTACGCCGTGGCCGGCGCCAAGAAGGAGAAGGTTTCCTCCATCGCCGCCGGCGATATCGGCTGCGTGATGAAGCTCAAGGCCGGCAAGACCGACGTCACCCTGGCCCAGAGCGGCGTGGAAGCCATCAAGCACATGGTGTTCCCGGATGCCAAGTACCGCTGCGCCGTGAAGGCCGTGGACAAGAACGACGAGGCCAAGGTGGGCGACGCCCTCAACAAGATTGCGGCCCAGGATCCCACCATCACCGTGGAATACTCCAAGGAACTCCGCCAGACCATCCTTTCCGGTATGGGCGAACAGCACATCAACTACGTGAAGTGGAGAGTCAACAACGAGTTCAAGCTGAACATCGAGCTCTACGCCCCCAAGGTGCCTTATCGCGAGACCATCACCAAGA